>Ga0187886_1000446_pt1 | contig 49759 bp, 48 predicted proteins | sample June2016WEW_20_1_FD_133001 | JGI IMG/M metagenome (GOLD analysis project Ga0187886, IMG submission 133001) | Peatland microbial communities from SPRUCE experiment site at the Marcell Experimental Forest, Minnesota, USA - June2016WEW_20_150 | ecosystem: Environmental > Terrestrial > Soil >... | reverse complement strand
CGACGTCGGCCGGGTCTTCCAGGCCCCAATGGAGGGACTTGTGCCGGCCCGGGAAGACCGGGCACGTCTGGCGGGCTCGGTCGCAGACGGTGATCACGTAGTCGAACGGCCGGCCTATGAACTCCGTCACGGACTTGCTGCGGGCGCCCGACCAATCGATGCCGGCCTCGCCCAGGACGCGTGTGGTGTAGGGGCTCACTCCGTGGGGCAACGTCCCCGCAGAGAAAGCTGCGAAATCGGAGCCGCCCAGGTCCCCGAGCAGGGCTTCGGCGATCTGGCTCCGGGCCGAGTTGCCGGTGCAGACGAACAGGACGCGGATGGGATCGGACATTGGGGCACTCCCGCTTCCAGGCCGGGTGCGGTTGCCCGGCCGAATGGTCGACTCGAGATCGGCGAGCTCCAAATGACGGCTCAACTGGCTCCTCCGGCGGGCGGACGGGGGCCGGTTGTCGCGGCCATAGAGACGCTGCCGGTCGAACCGCCGAGCATGGCCGCCGGGCGGGCGGCCCCCGGCGAGATTCCGCCGGCCAGCTCCCGGAACCGCGCCACCGCATCCGGGCAGAGCGAGTACCAGATCCAGGTTCCCTGGCGCTCGCCGGTGACCCAGCCGGCGTCGCGGAGGACCTTCAGGTGGTGCGAGACGGTGGGCTGGGCGACGTCGCAGCAGGCTGTGAAGTCGCAGGCGCAGACGCCGCCGTCCTCGCTGAGCTGGCGCAGGATGGCCAGCCTGGTCGGATCTGCAGCGGCCTGGAGAAGGAGGACGTCGGGATCGGTCTGGCGCTTCATGGCCCCAGCATATCGACAAGCATGGATATTGACAAGTATCAATGTATGCCCTAGATTCCGTCCCGGAAGGAGCCAACAATGTCCTTGTACTACAACCCCCAGATCGTGAAGCTACTGACCGAGGAGCGTATCCGCGAAGCCCAGGAGGCTCGCCGGCATAGCGTTCGCCGGACGACCGCTAGACCGTCCCGGCTCGCCGGCGCGATCGGCCGGCTCTTCGCCAGCCAGGCCACCCCCTCCACCTGCGCGTGCTGAAGGGGACTCCGATGACCGACCAGATCCACGAGACCGTTCGCCGGCATTACGGCGAAGCCGCCCTGAGCGTGCTGAACCGTGAGTCATGCTGCGGCGACTCCGGCGAGTACGGCAGCAGCCTGTACTCGGCCCTCGAGCGCGAGGAGCTGCCCGACGCCGCCGTCATGGCCTCGCTGGGCTGTGGCAACCCGATCGCCGTCGCGGATCTCCGCGAAGGGGAGCGCGTCCTGGACCTGGGCTCCGGCGGCGGCATCGACGTGCTGCTGTCGGCCCGCCGCGTGGGCCCGACCGGGCGAGCCTTCGGCCTGGACATGACCGACGAGATGCTCGCTCTGGCGCGGCGCAACGCCGCCCAGGCCGGCGCCACCAACGTGGAGTGGCTGAAGGGCCAGATCGAGGCGATCCCGCTCCCGGCCTCTTCGATCGACGTCGTCATCAGCAACTGCGTGGTGAATCTCGCCGCCGACAAGGGCGCGGTCTTCCGCGAGATCGCGCGGGTCCTGCGGCCCGGCGGTCGGATCGGCATCACGGACATCGTCGCCGATGATGCGCTGACCCCCGAACAGCGCGCCGATAGAGGCTCGTACACCGGCTGCATCGCCGGTGCGCTGTCGTTCTCCGAGTTCCGCTCCGGGCTCGAGCAGGTCGGACTCACGGACGTTTCGCTGACCGTCAGCCATCAGGTCGCGGACGGCATGTACAGCGTCATCGTCAAGGCGACCAAGCCGGCCGAGGCGAGGGCCGAAGCCGGCGACGCCGCGGCTGCCGCGACCGCGGCCCCCGTGCCTGCGAGCGCCGCGACTTCCGTCAAATCGAATGGAGCTTGCTGCGGGTGATCTCGATCGATCGCGCGCGACCGACCGATCGGGCGGCCATCGAGGGCCTCCTGGAGGCCAACGGCCTGCCGACGGCGGGGTTCGACCTCGCCGCTGCGACCGCCGTCGTCGCCCGCGAGGAAGGCGGAGCCCGCGAGATCGTGGGCTGCGCCGCCGTCGAGCCGTACGGCTGGGTCGGGCTTCTCCGGTCGGTCTGCGTGGCGCCGGATCTCCGGAGCGCCGGTCTGGGGCGCCGGCTGGTCGCCGAAGCGGAAGCCATCGCCACGGGCCTCGGCATCGGCCAGCTCTTCCTGCTAACCGACACGGCGGGCGACTGGTTCCCGCGGCTTGGCTACGAGCGGGTGGGGAAGGGGACCGCCCCGGCGCAGCTCCTCACATCACCCGAGTTCACCGGAGCGTGTCCCGAGGGCGCGCTGCTGCTCCGCAAGATCCTCGATCGCCCGCCACAACTCGGGTAGGCCGGCGGGGTCAGCTGCGATCGGCCTCGTCGGCTGAGGCGGGCCGGCCGCAGCCGCACTTATCCATGCAGGCGCGCATCTCTTCGGAGCAGCGGCCGTCGCTCATCATCCGCTCCATCATCCGCGGCATGAGGCGCGGCCCCAGGCGTCGCAGCAGCAGCGCCGCGATCGCCGTCAGGGCCACCACGGCAACTGCGCCACCGACCGCTCCTGCCAGGACCGACCGCCCGGCCGAGTTACCCGCCGACTGCATGTCTTCACCTCAACCCGCTCTGCCTCAGGGTCGGGCCCACGAGGCTGCCACACGATACTCCGGCGGGGCACGCCGGGGTGACCCGGCGAGGGGGCGGGGGGGTCGTTCAGGCGGGGATAGATCGCCGTGACGGCCGGACGATGGCGGCCGCTATCGTCACGACGCCCAGGAAGACGAAGAAGAGGGCGAAGGCGTCGACCTTCACGCCCCCCAGCGCCATGACTCCGGCGACCAGCCCCGTCGCACCGAGCAAGGTGGAGAACCAGCGAATCGGAACTCCAGCGATCACGCGGACGGCGTTGAGACCAAGCATTCCCGCGCCCACAGCGGCAACCGAGGCATACTCGGCCGTCCCGTTCGGCAGCGCCAGCGCGGCGAACGCCAGGAAGAGCAATCCCCAACCTACGTCATCGAACCTCTTCTCCAGATCCTTCCGATCGTTCATGTCGTCTCCTTTGTCGCTACCGTTGTCACCAGTTGTCAGTACTGTTATCGAAATATCGAACCATCGGCTCAGCAAGAAGTCGATCACGACTGGTTGTCCCGATCCGAACCAACGGCGCGGAAAGAACTCGCTTCCGAGTCGATGCCCCGGAGGAATCGATCGACCACCTGCAGAATCTCGGGATTGACCGAGCAGAAGATGTGCTGACCGCGACGCTCACACCGGATCAGCCCGGCGTTTCGCAGCTCCTTGAGGTGATGCGACACGGTCGAGAGCGAGAGATCGAACTCCCGGGCGATCTCCGTCACGCTGTTCCGAAGCTCCTCCGACGAGTGCGCCGAGTCATCCGTGCAGGCGCTTCGGACCACCTCGAAGATGGCGAGCCGGCTCGGATCCCCGAGCGCTCGGAAGATCCTCGCCAGATCCTCGGTACCTGTCTTCGTCGCGTCCACGTCACCTCGTGTATATTTCGATAGTCGTGAGAGTGTCTAACTCTACGGGCACACGAAACTCGTGTCAAGGGGCGTCGTTGCGGCCTGCGCGGCGGCCGCGACGAGGGCGATGACAGAGCCGGCCGAAGCGGCGAGGATAGGCCGACATTCAGAGGAATCCATCGATGCCCGATCCGCAACCTGCCACCCCCGGCCGCTTGCCGGCGCTGTACCTGGGCCACGGCGCCCCCACCCTCATCGACGACCCGATCTGGCCGGCGGAGCTGGCCGGCTGGGCCGCCGCCCTCCCGCGCCCCAAGTCGATCCTGATGATCAGCGCGCACTGGCAGTCGGCGCCGCTCACGCTCGGTGCCACCAATCCGGCCCCGCTCGTCTACGACTTCTACGGCTTCCCCGAGCGTTACTACCGCATCCGCTACGAGTCGCCCGGCGCGCCCGACCTGGCGGCGCGGGTCAAGGCGCTGATGCCGCCGGACGAGCCGGTCGTCCAGCGGCCGGAGCGCGGCCTGGACCACGGCGCGTACGTGCCCCTGCTGGTCATGTACCCCGACGCCGACATACCGGTCCTGCAGATGTCCATGCCGGACCTGAAACCGGAGCACCTCTTCGAGATCGGCAGGCGGCTGGCGCCGCTGCGCGACGAGGGCGTGCTGATCATGGGCAGCGGCTTCATGACCCACGGCCTGCCCTTCGTCCACCAGTACTTCGACGGCCGGCCCGGTGCGCCCGAATGGTCGAAGGAGTTCGATCTCTGGGCGGCCGAGAGGCTCGAGCGGGGAGACCTCGACTCGCTCTTCGATTTCCGCAACCAGGCGCCCGGCATGCCGTACGCCCATCCCACGGTCGAGCACTTCGCGCCGCTCTTCGTGACCTTGGGCGCCGCCACCGAGCCGGGCGAGGCACCCAAGGTCACCATCGACGGCTACTGGCTCGGGCTGGCCAAGCGCTCGTTCGAGGTCAAGTAGACCTCGCCGTCGCCCCCGCGCCCGCGCCCTTCCAGCAGGCTCGGACGGCACTGCATCGAATGACCGGGCTGACAACTGAGCCACTCGGGAGCAGCCCACCAGAAGCGCAGGAGTCCTATCATTGGCCGCAGTCACATGCCCGATTTCGAGGATGAAATGAGCGACGAGCGTCCGAAAGCCGAGAAGAAGTTAGGCCTGTTCTTCAGCCCGACGACGCAGGGCGGCGGAGGCTTTTACGTGCCGATGAAGCCGCTGGAGGTGGGACCCGGCGAGCCGGGGCCCGGTGACGACTGGCAATTCCCGGAAGAAGCAGACGAAGCCGAGGCGGACTCGAAGCCGTCAGCGCCGCATCCTGCCGCACATCGAAGAGATGGCGGTAGTCGTCGTGGTTCAAGACCACGATCGCGATGAGGCCCTGATCGCGCATCCTCGCCTGGACGCGCGCGATCCGTTCGTACCGAACATCCATCGCACCGCTCACCCGTCGACTCACGGTCAGATCGCGCTGGTGCAGGCCCGGCACTTGGTCGCGTCGGCGGGCACGTCCTCCTTGCAGAACGGGCATGTCTTGGTGGGCGGCGCGGGGGCCTCTCTCACGAGCAGCGACGCCACGACGTAGACGACGAGCGCGACGACCACGAGGGCGATGACGAGGTTGATGAACGAGCCGTAGCGGATCGCCACCTCGGTCTTGGAATCGCCCGCCTTGAGCACCCACTTGAGCTGCGAGAAGTCGAGGTTGCCGAGGGCCATGCCGATGGGCGGCATGATGATGTCGTTCACCAGCGAGTTGACGACGTTGCCCATCGCCACGCCGATGATCACGCCCACGGCCAGGGCGAGCGCGTTGGTCTTGAGCAGGGACGACTTGAAGCCAGCCACGACAGTCCCTCCAGACGGCGATGAGCTACGAACTGCGGCGCCGCTCGCTCTGGCGGCGGCGCTCGTCAGCACAGCCCAGCCGAAGGAGGTTCCCAGGTGGCGCCGAGTAGACGGCCTCGACTCGTGTCAGAGGCCGAGCAGCTTGCGTTTTGCGGCTGCGAACTCGTCGTCCGTAAGGGCGCCTCGGTCGTGCATCTCGGTCAGCTCGCGCAGTCGTTCGACGCTGTCGCCCGATGGCCCTGGAGCCGTCGCGGGTGTGTCTCGGCGCGGCCCTGCCAGTATCGCCGCGAACAGCCATATGACGACGAAGCCGAGCAGCAGAACCGGGATGATGGCCCACCACCACCATCCGGTGCCCGCGCCCATGCCGAAATTGCCGTCGTGGTAGCCCCGCATCATCGGACCGAAGACCGTGTGGCCACCGTTGTCCCCGGTATTCAAGCCGAAGTTGTAGGCGACGATGCCGACCGCAGCGAGCACGGCAAGACCGGCCACGATCCCGAGGAGAGCCATCAGGCCGTTGCGCTTCATGTTCCCGCCAGTGTTTCGAGTTCCAACGTGAGGGATTATGTACCGCAACGCTGAAGTATCTCTGAAGGCCAGGGCTGGCCGCGCGTGCCGGCGATCGAAGTCGGTGTCGCGCGCGGCGACCAATGGGCCAACTCCTCTGCCCGGGCGACTGGCGGAGCCTTGTCGTTGATACCATGGCACTGCCACCGCGGCGCCTGGAAGCTGCGCAAGGAAGGGACGACCCTATGGCGGCAGACGATCGCACCGGATCTGGGCCGGCCTGGCCGGGCGACAACGCTGGTCCTGGCGAGGGCTCTCCGCAGGGCTCGCCGCAGGGCCCGGAGCCGCCGCAACCGGGGTTCGGGCAGCCGGGGTACCCGCCGCAACCCGGCTACGGGCAGCCGCCCGCCTACCCGCAACCGGGGTTCGGGCAGCCGCCCGCCTACCCGCCGCAGCCCGGCTACGGGCCGCCATGGGGCGCTCCCGGGCCTGGCTTCGTTCCGCCGTTGGGCACCCCCACTCAGCCGGGCGGCTGGCCGGTGGCACCGTACCCACCGACCGGCTGGGGCTACCCGCCCGGATTCGGCTTCGCGCCCTTCGTGCCCGCCGGTCCGGCACCCGGCCTCAGCTGGGGTGGCATCGGCGTCCGCTTCGGCGCGCTCATGATCGATGCCGTCCTCATGGTCGTCGCGTTCGTCATTGCCATGGTGCTCGCGGAGGCGGCCGGCGTCCGCCACTACGCTGGCGACTACGTCACCTACTCTTCGGCCGCGACCGCGATCTACTGGATCTGGGTCCTCTTCTTCGTCTGCTACCACCCGGCATGCTGGTGGGTATTCGGAGGTTCGGCCGGGCAGCGGGCGCTCGGCCTGCGAGTGGTTCGGGCGTCAGATGGCCTGAAGCTCGGCCTGGGGGCGGTCCTCATCCGCTACTTCGTCTTCGCCGTCTCCACCGGCACCGTCATCCTCGGAATCATCGCCGCCGCAATGGCCAACGACGACCCGTTCAAGCGCGCCTGGCACGACGAGGCGGCCAGATCGGTGGTCGTTCGGCGGGCGTGATCGCCGCCCTGGATCTCTGCCGCGTCCACCACTGGTAGCCACAGTCCCGCGGGCCAAGGACCAGGACCTGGCGAGGACCAGATCGGCCTCGATCACGAAAACTCGCACCGCGTTCCCCTACGCGCCCGCTACGCGGCCCCGGCGCAATCGTAGAGGCTGGACGAGGAGCCGCCGTAGCTCGCGACCTTGCATGTGCTCGCGACCCAGGACGTCCGGTCGGTCGTGTCGCCGCCGCCTAGACCGCCGCCGAAACCGCCGCCGAGGCCGTCTACCAGGACGAAGCGCAGCTTGCCCGAGGCGACGTAGCTCTTGAGCTGGTCTAGAGTCGGCGTCGGATCCGAGCCGGTGAAGCCGCCCATGGCCATGACCGGCAGCCCCGTGGCGAGCTCGATCGTGCCCGCTTGCTGTGACGAGTTGGCGGCCACGATCCAGGCGGCGTTGCCGCGGTTTGCGACCAGGTACTCGAGAAGCGCCGAGTTCTCACCGCCGTTGGCCAGGCCGCCGCCGAAGCCGCCCCGGCCGTCGATGCCGCCGAAGCCGCCGATGCCGCCGGGGAGTCCGCCGCCGGGCACGACGCCCGCGCCTGCGAAACCGCCGGGACCGCCGCCGAACATCGAGCTCGCCGCCCCGGGCCCCGGATGCGGATCGCCGCCGCCGTAGGCCGTCTGGATCGTGCCCACCGCGTATGCCGCCGGGGCGAGCAGGGCCGCGCCCAAACCAAGGGCCGCAGCTCCGAGGGCGATCCGTCGTGCCATCGCGTTCTCGCTCAGCCGCGGCATCGAGACGGCCACTAGGGCCAGTGTGGCCACGACGGCTACTACCAGCCCGGCCGGCCCAACGCCCCCGGCATAGCCCGGCGTCCGGTCGAGGAGCTGCCAGCCGAACCAGGCCGTGGCCAGGCAGGCCAGACCCACGGCCACGCCGCCGAGCCAGATCCGAAGCCGAGCCCCCCACAGGTCGACGAGACCGGCGCCGACGAGCGCCGCAATTGCCGGGGCCAGGGCCACGGCGTAGTAGGAGTGGATGACGCCGGACATGTAGCTGAAGACGATCGCCGTGACCGCGAACCAGCCTCCCCAGAGCAGGTAGCCCGCCAGGGCGAGATCCGTCCGGGCCGCCAAGCGCCGCCGCCACAAGCCGGCCACGAGGCAGACGAGGGCCAGCGGGAGAAGCCACGCGATCTCGCCGAACATCTGGTCGTTGAAGAGCCGCAGCGGGCCGACCTCGCCGCTGAAGCCACCACCGCCGAAGCCACCGCCGCCCGGGCCGCTGCCGCCGAAGATCCGCCCGAGGCCGTCGTAGCCGAAGATCAGATCGAGCGGCGAGCCGGACGTGCTGCCGCCGATGAACGGCTTGCCGCCGGCCGGAAGCATCTCCACGATGGCGACCCACCAGCCGCTCGTGACGAAGACGGTGGCCAGCGCCACGACGAGCCCGACCAGTCGCCGGCGCAGCGTGGCGTTGGCCGAGAAGCCGAAGACGAGGGCGTAGCCGGGCAGGACCAGGTAGGCCTGCAGGTACTTCGTCAGGAAGGCCAGCCCCACGCAAGCGGCCGCGAGGGTCATCCAGCGCAGGCTGCCCTTGTCCACGGAGTGGAGCAGCGCCCAGGCCGAGACCACCAGCAGGAAGGTGAGGAGGGCGTCCGGGTTGTTGAAGCGGAAGATCAGGACCGCGGCCGGCGTGAGCGCCATCACTGTTCCGGCGATGACCGCCGCGGCAGGCCCGAACGAGCGCTTCACGGCCAGGAAGAGCACGCCGACGGTGCCCACGCCGATGAGCGCCTCGGGCAGCAGGATGCTCCAGGCCGAGAGGCCGAAGAGCCGGACCGAAAGGGCCATGACCATCGTGGAGAGCGGCGGCTTGTCGACGGTGATGAAGTTGTTGGCGTCGAAGCTGCCGAAGAACCAGGCCGACCAGCTCTGCGACCCGGCCAGGGCGGCCGCCGAGTAATAGGTGTTGGCATAGCCGCTGACGGTCAGATCCCAGATGTACAGGATGGCCGTAAGCGCCAGAACTCCCAGGAACGCCGGGCGGACCCACAGGGCTTCGCTCGACCGGCCGCGGGCGATGCTGAGAAGCCGGCCGCGAGCGTCCGCGAGCAGCCTCGGGCCCGGCGTCACGGTCGGTTCTGAGATGGCGGTCATCGGTGGATCCTTTCGCGCGTTGGCAGCGTAGCGACTGCTGGCACTGACGGCAGGGGACCGCCCCGGCGACCGATCGGCGGAGCCGCGGGAAGCGCACGAGAGTCATGGCCGGACTGTCCGGCAACCTTTCGATCGGCTGCGCCGGAGTATCTCCCGCGCGGGCTGAACCTACCCTGAAAGGGCCACTTGCGGCAGGCTCTGACTCGAGCCATAATGCTCAATGCCATGCGTAATATCACTGGCACACAGAACGACAACGTGGCACGGAACAACGACGAGGCCGCCGCGCCGGCGATCGATCGCGCAACCCTGGAGCGCGAGCTGCTGGACGAGATGACCGGGTGGTCGCCGCGCGATCGGGGCGGCGTGTTCAAGAGTTGGCACCGCCACGCTCTGAGCCTCGTCCACCTCAACGTCCTGTCCGCGCTCGAGGCTGAGGGCCCGTTGTCCATGAGCAGCCTCGCCGAGGCGATGGATGTCTCGGACGCCAGCGCGACCGGCATCGTGGATCGCATGGAGAAGCGCGGCCTGGTGGAACGGCGCCACGGCACCGACGACCGCCGGGTCGTGCTGGTCCACGCCACGGACGCCGGCCGTCAGGTCTTCATCGACATGGCCGCGCATCGCCGCGACCGCCTGTCGAAGATCCTGGCCGCCCTCACCGCCGATGAGATTGCCGCTCTCCTGACCGGCATGCGAGCGATCCACGCCGCCCGACGACGAGTCTTCCAGAGCGAGACGGAGACCGCGGAGACCGCCGGTGCCGAAGCCGACCGCGCATCGTCGATCACGAGGAACGCACCCGAATGACCAGACTCCTGCCCCGGTTCCTGTGGCCCTATCGATGGCGCCTGGCCATCGTGATGGTCCTGGTGACCATCCAGGCCCTTGCCAACTTGTACCTTCCCAACCTGAACGCGGACATCATCAACAACGGCGTCCTCAAGGGCGATACCGGCTACATCATCAGGACCGGCGGCTTGATGCTCTTGATCACCTTCCTGCTTGGCATCTGCGCGATCGTCGGCATCTACTTCGGTTCGATGACGGCCATGGCGTTCGGGCGCGACGTTCGCAGCGCCATCTTCCGCCAGGTGATGGGCTTCTCGCAGAAGGAGACGAACCTCTTCGGAACGCCGACGCTGATCACCCGCAACACCAACGACGTGCAACAGGTCCAGATGGTCCTGGTGATGGCGTTCAACATCATGATCATGGCCCCGATCATGTGCGTCGGCGGCATCATCATGGCCCTCCGTGAGGACGTTCCGCTGTCTGGACTTCTCATCGTGATCATCCCTCTCGTGCTGGTCGTCATGCTCACGCTTGCCCGGATCGCGATGCCGCTCTTCCGCTCGATGCAGAAGAAGACAGACCGGATCCAGCAGGTCATGCGAGAGATCCTCAGCGGCATGCGCGTTATCCGGGCCTTCGTTCGAACCGACCACGAAGAAGCCCGCTACGACCAGGCGAATCGCGAGCTGACTGACACCGCTCTCCGAGTCAACCGCCTTTTCGCCATGATGATCCCCTTCCTCTTCGGGATCATGAATCTGTCGACTGTCGCGATCGTGTGGTTCGGCGGCCTGCGGATCGACTCCTGAAGCATGCCGATCGGTAACCTGGCGGCCTTCCTGCAGTACGTGATGCTGATCCTCTTCTCTGTGATGATGGCCGCTCTGATCTTCATCATGGTTCCGCGAGCGGCCGCCGCCGCGGAGCGGATCCAGCAGGTGCTGGACACCGAGGCAACCCTGTGCGATCCGGACGAGCCGGCCGAGATCTCCGACCCGCATGGCGTAGTCGAGTTCCGCGACGTGGAGTTCCGCTACCCGGGAGCCCAGGACGCGGTCCTGTGCAACATCTCCTTCACTGCCAGGCCCGGCCAAACGACGGCCGTCGTAGGCAGTACGGGCTCGGGCAAGACCACGCTCGTCAACCTGATCCCACGCTTCTACGACGTGACCTCCGGCAGCGTCTCCATCGACGGCGTCGACGTAAGGCAGATGCGCCAGGAGGACCTGTGGCAGCTGATCGGCGTCGTGCCCCAGAAGGCGTTCCTCTTCAGCGGCACGGTGGCCTCTAACCTGCGCTACGGCGACGAGTCGGCCACCGATGAGGCCCTCTGGCACGCCCTGGAGACAGCCCAGGCCACCGATTTCGTGACCGAGATGACGGACGGGCTAGGGGGCGAGATCGATCAGGGCGGGACGAACGTCTCGGGCGGGCAGCGCCAGCGCCTGGCTATCGCCAGGGCCATCGTCAAGAAACCGAAGGTCTACGTCTTCGACGACAGCTTCTCCGCTCTCGACTTCAAGACCGACCAGCAACTCCGGGCGGCGCTGCGCAAGGAGACACACGACGCCACGGTGATCATCGTCGCCCAGCGCGTCGGAACGATCATGCATGCCGACCAGATCGTCGTCCTGGACAGCGGCGAGATCGTCGGCAAGGGCACGCACGAGCAGCTCATGGAGACCTGCGAGACCTACCGCGAGATCGTCTACTCGCAGCTCAGCCGGGAGGAAGTGGCATGAGCGGCCCGGGAAGCAGCGGCCACGACAGCGGCGGCCGGAGCGGTCCGGGGATGGGCCCGGGGAGCGGCGCCTCGGCCCCTCGCCCCGGCGGTTTCAGCGGCCCGGGCGGCCGACGCGGCCGGATGGGCGGTGGCTTCGGCCCCCCGGGGCACGGGATGATGATTCCGGCCGAGAAGCCCCGGCACTTCCGGCGCACCCTGCGGCGGCTGCTCGGAGAGCTAGGGCCTGAACGGCCGAAGATCGTTCTGGTGATGGCGGTCGCCCTCATCAGCACGGCCGGCACGGTCTTCGGCCCCAAGATCCTCGGCACCGGCATCAACAAGCTGATGGACGGGCTGATCGGCAAGGAGCTCGGCCGGTTCCTGCCGGCCGGAACCACCCATCAGCAGGCGGTAACGCTCCTCCAGCAGAGCCACAACCCCCTGGCGGACCTGGTGGCCGGGACCAACGCCGTGCCCGGTGTCGGCGTCGACTTCGGTGCCCTGGGGATGGTCCTGCTCGGCCTGACCGCGCTCTATCTGACCGCCACTTTCTTCACCTGGGTGGCCTGGTACACGATGGCCGGCGTCTCGCAGCGGACCGTCTACCGGCTGCGCCGCGACGTCGATCTGAAGCTGGCCAGGCTGCCTCTCAAGTACTTCGACACGCACCCTCGCGGCGACACGCTCAGCCGCGTCACCAATGACATCGACAACATCGCCAACACGCTCCAGCAAAGCCTGACCCAGATGATCACCTCGGTAGCCACGATCATCGGCGTCCTGGCGATGATGTTCTGGATCAGCCCGATGCTCGCCGCCATCTCACTTCTCGTCCTGCCGATCGCAGCCGGATTGACGGTGCTGATCGCGCGACGTTCTCAGAAGCAGTTCGGCGCGCAATGGGAACGCACCGGCGTCCTGAACGGCCAGGTGGAGGAGTCCCACACCGGCCACATGATCGTCAAGTCCTTCGGCCACCAGGAGGACGCGATCCGCCGCTTCGACGAGGAGAACGAACGCGTCTACGACGCGAGCTTCAGGGCCCAGTTCATCTCGGGCATCATCCAGCCGACGATGAACTTCGTGAGCAACCTCAACTATGTCGCCATCGGCGTCCTCGGTGGCATCCAGGTCGCCTCCGGGACGATGTCGCTCGGCGACGTCCAGGCTTTCATCCAGTACTCGCGCTCTTTCACGATGCCGATCACCCAGACGGCCAGCATCGCCAACCTCCTTCAGTCCACGATGGCTTCGGCCGAGCGCGTCTTCGAGTTGCTCGACGAGGCCGAGGAGATCCCCGACGTCGACCAGCCGGAGGTACTCGTGAACGCCCAGGGCCACGTGGGCCTCGAGGGCGTCGGCTTCCGCTACGCACCCGAGACGCCGCTCATCGACGACCTGAACGCCGACATCCGCTCGGGCGAGGTGCTGGCCATCGTCGGCCCCACCGGAGCCGGAAAGACCACCGTGGTCAACCTGCTGATGCGCTTCTACGAGATCGACGCGGGCGCCATCAAGGTGGACGGGATCGACACCCGGCACCTGACCCGCGACAACCTCCGCCGAACCTTCGGCATGGTCCTCCAGGACACCTGGCTCTTCGGCGGGACTATCCGCGAGAACATCGCCTACGGCCGGGAGGATGCCACCGAGGAAGAGATCGTGGCCGCGGCCAAGGCCGCCCACGTGGACCACTTCGTGCGGACGATGCCCGAGGGCTACGACACGGTGATCGACGACGACGCCTCGAACCTCTCCCAGGGCGAGAAGCAGCTCCTGACCATCGCCCGGGCTTTCCTGGCGAACCCGCAGATCCTCATCCTGGACGAGGCCACCAGCTCGGTCGATACCCGCACCGAGGTGCTGGTCCAGCAGGCGATGGCTCGCCTGATGAAGGGCCGCACCGCGTTCGTCATCGCCCATCGCCTCTCCACGATCCGCCACGCCGACGAGATCCTGGTCATGGACCACGGCAAGATCGTCGAGCAGGGCAGCCACGACGAGCTGATCGCCCGCCACGGCTTCTACTACGACCTCTACAACTCGCAGTTCGAGGAAGCGATCGCGGAAGCGGTCTGATGCGCGGCGGGGGCGGCGGCGGTGTCCGGCTCCCGCGCGCGTCCAGCATCGTCCAGCGGTCGTTTGTGTGCATTGGGCCACACATATCCCGCATCAAGACCTACCACAACGGTATGGCGTGCGCCAGGACGTACATGTCGACCATATGGCAGCGGCCGAAGCCAGCCATGTCGTCTGTTCCGTACGTGGTGGCGCACAGTCCCGACACTGGGCGTCCCCTGCTGTCCGAGAAGTCGCCCAGGGCGCACACAATCGACGCGTGAGCCCGTTGGCCCGAGCTGAGCTTGTCGCATGTATCTCAGGACGCACACGGCCCCGGCCAGCGCACCGTGCACACAGCTCCGGCCAGCGCACCGCGCACCGCGCACCCCTTTTCGGCTGCGCAGTAACCTCCAGCTGTGCATCCGTTCCGATTCGCGGTCCAGCAGGCGTCAGCGTCGAGTGGTGAGGAGTGGGCGGCCCTGGCTCGGCGGGCCGAGTCGCTCGGGTACGACCTTCTGGTCATGCCCGATCACCTGGGCAATCAGCTCTCCCCGTTTGCCGGGCTGGCCGCGGCAGCGGCCGCGACGACCCGTCTGCGCATCGGAGCGTTCGTCTTCGCCAACGACTACCGCCACCCGCTGGTACTCGCCCGCGAGGCCGCAACACTAGACGTGCTGTCGGGCGGGCGGTTCGAGTTGGGCATGGGCGCCGGCTGGATGAAGAGCGACTACCGCGAGCTGGGGATGATCTACGACCCGCCTCCGCGCCGGGTGGACAGGCTCGAGGAGGCGATCCCGCTCGTGAAGCGCCTGCTCGCCGGCGAGACGGTCACGCACCGCGGAGAGCACTACCAGATGGAGCGCGCGTCGGCGGGCGTGCCCACGGTCCAGAAGCCACGACCGCCGCTGGCGATCGGCGGGGGCGGTCCGCGAATGCTCAAGCTGGCCGCGCGGGAGGCCGACATCGTGGGGCTCGTGCCGGGCTTCAGCGCCCGCGGCTGGCCTTTGTTCGGCCAGGCGACCGAGACGGCAACGGCCGAGAAGGTCGCGCTGGTGAAGGAGGCGGCCGGCGACCGATTCGAACGGCTGGAGATGAACGCCTGGCTCAGCTCGGCGGGCCTGGCCGGGAGCGGCAACTCGCTCCTGGGTTCTGCGGCGGCGGTGACGATGGGGGCGGCGACGGCCGTCTACGGCAGCCCGTACGTCCTGTACGGGACGCTCGGAGCCGTGCGCGAGCGGCTGCTGCGGCGCCGCGAGGCGCTCGGCATCAGCTACTACACGATCCCGAGCCGCTCGATGGAATCGATGGCGCCGCTGGTCGAGGCCCTGGCGGGCAAGTAGGTGAGCGACCTGCGCCGCATCCCAGACGAGCGATTCGGGGCGCGACTGGCCGCCTGCCGCGGGGCCATCGCCGAAAGCGGCTTCGCCGCGCTTCTCATCGGCGTGGGCCCGGACCTGCGATACCTGACCGGCTTCGTGGGCGAGCCGATGGAGCGGCTGACGCTGCTCGTCGTTCCGCGCGAGGGGCCGGTTTCATTCGTGGTGCCGCGGCTGGAGGCCGAGAAGGCGGCGGCCACGCCGCTGGTTAGCGGCGGCAGCGCAAGCGTGGTGGCGTTCGACGAGACCGACGACGCGGCAGCGATTGTGGCGGGCATCTTGGACGCGGGCTCAGCCCGAGCCGCCTCCCCCGGCGCGATCGGCCTATCGGATCGGCTGTGGGCGATGCACGTCCTGGGGCTGCAGGCGGCCCTGCGCGGCCGTCGATTCGAGCCCGCCAGTGCGGTGATGCGGAACCTCCGCCAGGTCAAGGATGCCGACGAGGCGCGGCTTCTCCGGCTCGCGGCGCAGGCGGCGGACCGGACCGTGGACGGCATTGCCGCAGGCCGCCTCGTCGGCCGGACCGAGGCGGACGTGAGCCGCGAGATCCGCCGCCGGCTCATCGACGAGGGCCACGACCTGGCCGATTTCGCGATCGTCGGTTCTGGACCCAACGGTGCCTCGCCGCACCACGACGCCGGCGATCGCGTCATCGGGCCCGGCGAGCCGGTCGTCATCGACATCGGGGGCACGCTGGCCGGCTACCTGAGCGACACCACTCGCACGATCTGTGTGGCCGGCAACGACGGCGGCGAGCCCGAACCCGAGTTCCGGCGCGTCTACGACCTCGTGCGCGAAGCGCAGGCCCGGGCCACGGCAGCCGTTCGCCCCGGCATCCCGGCCGAACAGATCGACGCGGCCGCGCGCGGTGTCATCGCCGCTGCCGGGTACGGCGAGTACTTCACTCATCGGGTCGGGCACGGCATCGGGCTGGAGGTGCACGAGGACCCGTACGTGGTCGCCGGCAACGCCACGCCGCTGCGCCCCGGGATGGCCTTCAGCGTGGAGCCGGGCATCTACCTCCCGGGTCGATGGGGCGTGCGCCTCGAGAACATCGTCCTCTGCACCGAGGGCGGGTCGGAGATTCTCAACCGCTCGAGCCTGGACCTGCGCGTAGTCCGCGGATAGGACCGCCGCCGGGGTGGAACGCCGGGCAATTCGCTACTGGTAGGCGGCCCCCGCTCACGCTACGATCACTCAGTCCATCTTCACTGGCAGCACGCCCGCCGTCAGGCAGGCCAGGAGGTTCCGGATGGGTTCGTGGCGCAACGTTTACGGGCGGCTCGGTGCCCTGGCCCTCATCATCGTCGTGGCCGGCTGCAGCACCGCATCTGCCACCCTGCCGCCGATTGCCCCGTCCGGGGGGGCTCATGTCGACTTGCCGTCGCCTTCCGCGCAGGCGTCCCAGCCCGCCGCATCGGAAGCCCCCAAAGCGACGGCGACCTCGGCCACCGTCGATCAGATCACCGCCGACTACGTCTACACATCGGAGTTGATCACGCCGATCGCGCACCTGTACGGCAGCTTCATCGACGACTTCGTGATCGTGACGATCGACAACGCCAACTCGTCGCCGGTCAAGGTCACGGTCCAGAGCGATATCTCCGGCTACACGGACAAGGCCAGCGACACGGTGACGGTTGCGGCCAATGGGACCGAGGAGGTTCGCCAGAACCCGCGGCTGACCCAGGCCGGCTATGACAGCCTGAACAGCCAGCACCCGGGCACCCTGCACGTGGTCGTCTCGTACCTGGCGTCCGGCCAAGCTCGAACGATCCTGGACCAGACCAGCCAGACCCTGATCACCTCCCGGGACGACTTCCCGTGGTCGATCAAGGGGTTCACCCAGCAGGAGAGCTACGAGCTGGTCGTGGCGATGATCACTCCGACGGACCCGTCCGTGAACGCGCTCATCCGCGCTGCCGCCGCCTACGACCCGAGGGGCATCATGACGGCCGGCTACGACAGCGAGGCGGACGCCAAAGGCACGGTGAAGCAGCGTCTGTCAGACGTCTGGGAGGCTGAGAAGAACGACTACAGTCTCACCTACATCAGCACCCCGATCACCTTCGCGGCCGGTCAGTCGCAGCGGATTCGCCTGCCCGGCGAGGTCCTCGACCAGTCGAGCGGCAACTGCATCGAGCTGACCCTGCTGTACGCGTCGGTGGTCGAAGCGCTGGGCATGCAGGCCGCACTGGTCCTCCTTCCCACCCACGCCTACGTCGCCGTCCGCACGGATGCCTCGACCGATTCCTACTACTTCATCGAGACGACGATGATCAACTCGAAGACCTTCGAGGAGGCCATCAAGTATGGCCTCGGCGAGTGGCAGCAGGCCCAGCCGCACGTCAACGGCGGGGAAGACGGCTACGCTTGGGTCTCCGTCCCCAAGGCTCGCCAGAAGGGCATCATCCCGATCCCCTGGCGCTAGCTCGGCGGTCTCGACACTCGCCGGTCCTCTTTGCCGGCGCGCGCCGGGCGGGCGACCGCGCGGTCGGCTGCGGCGCGCTTCGAGCGCGTCGCCGACAAGGAGACGGAACGTGAAGCGAACTCTCGGACGAAGCGGCATCGAGGTCCCTGCGGTTGGTATGGGCTGCTGGGCCATCGGCGGGCCGTTGATCATGGCCGGCGCCCAGGCGGGATGGGGGATCGTGGACGACGCTGAGTCGACCAGGGCAATCCACGCTGCCCTGGAACTCGGCGCCGGCTTCTTCGACACGGCAGCCAACTACGGCGCCGGCCACAGCGAGCGCATCCTGGGGCAAGCCCTCGAAGGCCGGCGCGACCAGGCCGTCATCGCAACCAAAGTCGGCCACAAGGTCGACGAGGCTGGCAAGAGAGTGGACTTCTACGGAACGACCGAGGCAGACAGCGACGTCGCCGCGCATCTGCGTGCGGACCTCGAGAGTAGCCTTCGGCGACTACAGACCGACTACGTCGACGTCTACCTCTTGCATGTCTGGGGACTCTCGATCGAGCGCGCCCTGGAGGCTCGCGACGTCTTCGAGGACCTCGTGCGGGAAGGCAAGATTCGGACGTACGGCTGGAGCACGGACCGGACCGACGCAATCGCGGCCTTCTCCACCGGGCCCGGCTGCGGCGTCCTCGAGCAGGAGCTGAACGTCTTCACCGGCAACGCCGAGCTGACTGCCCTGGCCGAGAAGCTAAACCTTGGCAACATCAACCGTGCCCCGCTCGGGATGGGCGTGCTGACCGGCAAGATCACGCCGGAGACCCGGTTCCGCGACGGCGACGTCCGCCAGAAGGTCGACTGGTTCGCCGGCATCAAGGATGGCCGCGCCAACCAGGAGTGGCTGGATGACCTGGAGTCGATCCGCGGGATCCTGACCAGCAACGGCCGGACCCTCGCCCAGGGGGCGCTTGCGTGGATCTGGGGACGCAGCCCGAACACGGTGCCGATCCCGGGCTTTCGAACCGTCGCTCAGGTCGAGGAGAACGCGAAGGCGATGGAGTTTGGGCCGCTCACGCCCGACCAGATGGCCGAGATCGACCGGATCCTAGGGCGCTAGGGAGGCTCGGCTCGGGAGGCCGAGGCGCGCCTCGCCAGGTCCGCCTGGAGGGCCAGGCGGTCGTCCTCCTCTAGCTCCGCGCCCCACAGTGCGGCGTCCCGGCTCCATATCCGCTTGACGTCTTCGAGTACGTGGGGGCCCAGGACGGAGAAGTCGAAGGCTTCAACCAAGGGTCGCTGGGACGCTTGCTTGGCGAGCCAGCGGTTGGCCGATCGCCGGATGTCGCGGATGAAGACCGTCGTGTCGGGGCGCCGGAAGCGATCGAGAGAGCCCAGGAGGCGCACGAACTCGTCGCGTGCCTCAGGCTCCGGGGTTGCGACGCCGGTGTCCATCAGCTGCCCGAAGGTTCGATACAGCCGCCAGCGGAAGGTGGCTTCGGCGGCGTCGAAATCGGGCGGAGGCATGTCGTCCGGCCACAACCGGCGGCACAACTCGTCGATCCGGATGGTTCGCCGGCCGGCCTCATTCCAGGATTCCGAACCGGCCAGCACGTCCTGCACCTCGGCCTTCAGGAGGTCGCACAGCTCGGCCGTCTCGGGAAGGCACGCCTCGTCGATGCGATCGACCAGATCGCGCAGGCGATCCGGTGGCACCGAGCCTGCGTCTCGCCGGATCCTGTTGGTGAGACGAGTCACTTCGGCCCGTATCTGCCGCAGCTCCCAGACCGGATCGCGGCCGCCGACGCGGACGAACCAGCGAACTGGGACCAACATCAGGGCCCCCATGACGGCCGCCAGACCCACCATGGTGGCGACCCGTTCCGGCGCCGGCGCCGAGAAGGCCGCGGGAATGAGCACCCAGCACAGCGCGATCACGAATCCCCAGCGAGCGGCATTCAGGATCTGCGCCGCCGGCCGGGCGTGGCCTTCCGTGAGGCCATCCCACTCTGCCAGGAAGAAGAACACCGCCAGGGCTGTGATGCCTGCGGCCGCGATGACCGCCGTGATCAATGCGAGATCCTCCCAACCGTGACGGTGTCGTAGCTGGTCGGAAGGTTACCGACGCGATCCGCCGCTGCCAAGGGTCGAGCCGCGGAGCTCGGGTGGCGAATCGTGGCGGCGGCGGTCAGGCGGGCGATCGGCGGCGGACCGTCGCCAGGGCCCGCTCGGCTTGAGCCGGATGCACGCGGCCGTGGCCGGCCTGCAGCCGGAAAAGAAGGTCGAACGATTCGGGCCCCCGCTCTGCATGGATGCCGAAGCGGCCGCGGTCCTCCCGTGGGGTCCGCTCCCACAGGTCCATATTGGCCAGCCGCAGCGCGCCGAAGAGCGTCAGCAGCAGCTCGGGGTCGTCGCTGCGGTGGTTGAACTGCGCGGTCCAGGCCTCCTGGTCGTAACCGGGCAGCGCCGGCTCATCCTCGGCCAGCACCCAGCGGTATCGCACCGACGTCACCAGCTCCGAGTCCGTCATGTGGCCGAGCAGCTCGACGACCGACCATTCCTCATCGGCCGGGCGTTCCCGCAGGTCCTCGCCGGCAGCTTCGACGATCCGTCGCCACGCCTCGAACTCGATCTCCTGGACCTCGAACGGGTCATCCGCGCCGAGCGCGTCGAGCACGGGCTTGCGGTAGGCGTCGGCCTCCTGCGGTGACATCCGGGTCATCGGGCATCTCCTGGGCTGATCGCCTGAGCGGCCAGGTGGCGGATCGTTCGGAGGCCTTCAAGGGTAGCGCGGTCGATGGGAGTGATGAGTGGCGGCCGGCGACCGGCCCGCGACGAGCGCAGGTGCGGCGGGTAGTCTACGGATGCCGGCGAGGACGCGAAACCGAACGCCGGCAGGGAAGCAACGATGCCCAAGTACGTCGGAGCGCTGGACCAATGAGCCCTGAGGCGCGGGCCATCGGAGCGATCGCCTCGCGGCCCTTACCAAAGCCAGCCGAAGAAGGCGTGGCCACCGGAGCGCCGGAGACCGCGCCGCTCGGAGCTGAGGCCGCGACGGATGCCGCGACCGCCGAGCCGCCGGAAACCGAGGCGGCGGCCGGGCCGGCAGCCAGGCGCGCGTCGAAGAGGCGCCCGCGATCGACCCCGGAGCCGGAAGGGGGGCGGACCCCGTCTCCGGCGCCGAAGACCCCGCCCCACGTCCTGATCGTCGGCGGCGGCGGCACCGGTGCGGCGCTCGCCCACGACCTCGTGCTGCGCGGCCTGCGCGTGACTCTCGTCGAGCGGGGCGAGGTGACCTCGGGGACGACCGGCCGGCACCACGGCCTGCTCCACAGCGGTGCCCGATACGCGACCACCGATCGCGCCGCCGCCATCGAGTGCAGCGCCGAGAACAAGATCCTGCGGCGTATCGCCCCGGGGTCGTTCGAGGAGAACGACGGCCTATTCGTGGCCCTGACCGACGAGGACGCCGCCTTCGAGACCCAGTTTCTTGAGGGATGCTGGCAGTGCGCCGTCCCGACACGTCGGATCGACCGCGCCGGAGCCCTGCGCCTGGAGCCCGGCCTCAATCCCGATCTGCGCCTGGCTGTGCAGGTGCCGGACGCCACTATGGACGCGATGCGGATGCCCCTGCGGTTCTTCGCCACGGCCCGGCGCAACGGCGCGGAGATTCGGACCTTCACCGAGGTGACGGCCGTGACGATGGCCGGGCGGTCGGTCCGGGGAGTGGCGGTCCGAGACCACGCCGCCGGCCGCGACTATGAGATCGGCGCGGATATCGTGATCAACGCCGCGGGGCCGTGGGCGGGGAAGGTGGCGGCGCTGGCAGGCGTCACCGTGCCGGTCGCGCCAACCGCCGGGGTAATGGTGGCCTTGCGCGGCCGCCACTGCAACATGGTCGTCAACCGGCTCCACGCCCCGGGGGACGGCGACATCGCACTGCCCCAGCGCGGGCTGACCGTGCTCGGAACGAGCTCGTGGCCGGTGGACGATCCGGACGATCCGGGAGTCCCCGCCGACCACGTCGAGACGGTCGTGCGCGAGACCTCGCGTCTGCTGCCGGCCCTTCGAGGCGGGGAGATCAGGGCGTCCTGGTCGGCCACGCGGCCTCTCGTCGGCGAGAGCGGCGCCAAGAGCGGGCGAGGCCTGGCCCGCGAGTTTCGCTGCTTCGACCACGCCCTGGACACCAGCCCAACCGAGGGCTTCGTCACGATCGCCGGCGGCAAGGCGACCACGCTGCGGGCGATGGCCGAGGTAACCGCAGACCTGGTCTGCGGCAAGCTCGGCATCGATCGGCCGTGTGAGACGAGCGAGGTCACGCTGCTGCCTCACACGGCCTGGTACGCCCGATGAGCGACCCGACGGTCCAGCCGATCGAGCCGGTCGAATCGGTCGCCGCCGCGGAACCCGCGGTCGAGCCAGCTCAGCCGACCTTACGTCTCCGGATCTCGCGCTTGCGGACGGGCGACCGCAAGCCTCACTACGACGAGTTCGAGTGCACGCCGGGACCCGCCGCCACCGTGCTGGACGTCCTGATCGAGATCAGGCGGCGCCACGACCCCTCCCTGGTGGTGCGCCATTCCTGCATGCACGGCTCGTGCGGCACGTGCGGCGTCCGTGTCAACGGTCGCGAGGCACTTGCCTGCGACACGAAGGTGGCCAGCCTGAAGGCGTCCACCGTCGAGGTCGAGCCGCTCGCGAATCAGCGTTCCGTGGCGGACCTGGCGACGGACATGGTCGACTTCTACGCCCGGTTCGAGGCTGTCGGCCTCCCGCTCGTCCGTTCGGCGGAGGCCGGCACGGGCGCCGAGCCGCCGGAAGGCGTGAAGGCGTATACGCGACTCGAGAACTGCATCGAATGCGGCCTGTGCCTGTCGGCCTGCCCGGTCTCCCGCACCGACCGGTCCTACCTCGGCCCGGCCGCGCTCGCCGCCGCCGCTCGGCTGGTCGAGGAGCCCCGCGGAGAGCCGCTCGGCCCTATCCTGGCCCTGGCCGCCGAGCCGGATTCCGTATGGCGGTGCCGCGATGCTATGCAGTGCACCGCCGTCTGCCCGTCGGCCGTGGATCCGGCCGCGGCGCTGTTCAGGCTGCGCCGTCGAGTCGCCTTCGACCGCGTCAGATGGCTGTTCGGTCGAGGCGCCGTGAACCAGGAGCGCCAGTGACACACCCCGATCCGCCCGTAACGAGACCAACCGACTCCGGAGAGCCGACGTCACGCCGCACGCTGATCGTCGGCGCGGGCGCGGTCGGGTCGTTCCTGGGCGCCCTTCTGGGCTCCGCCGGCCACGATGTCACGCTGGTCCGAATCTTCGAGCCGGACTCCAGCCGGCCGATCGACTTGATACGCCCCGACGGTACGGGGCTGAAGATCCCGGTCCTGCGGGTGACGCACACGCAAGACGCCCCCGCGCCGGACCTGATCCTCGTGGCCGTCAAGATGCCCGTCCTGCGCGATGCGTTGACGCCGACGCTGCGCTGGCCGGCAGTACCCACTCTCACCGTGGAGAACGGCATCGGCGCGGAGGAGATCGCGGCCGAGTTGCGCCCCGGGGCGCCCATCCTGGCCGGGTCGCTGACCGCGCCCGTTCGGCTCGCGTCGGAGGACGAGATCGTCTGGATGGGCAAAGGCGGGCTGGGTCTTGCCGCCGTGACGCCGGACGCAGAACCGCTGCTACGCGGCCTCGTCGCCGATTTCCGCGGCGCCGGGCTGCGGGCCGCTCAGCTCCCCGATGCTCGCTCCATGAAGTGGTCCAAGCTGCTCGCCAATCTCCCGGCCAACGCGACGGGAGCGATCCTCGACATGGACGCCGACCGGATCTACCGCGACCGGAGGCTCTTCACGATCGAACGACGGCAGCTCCTCGAGGCAATGACGGTCATGGCCCGGCTCGAACTCCGACCGGTCGCCCTGCCCGGAGCTCCCGTTCAATGGCTGGCTCGAGGGTTCCGATTGCCGGCCTGGCTCGGCCGGCCGCTCCTCTCCCGCGCCGTCGGCGGAGCCCGTGCCGGCAAGGCGCCGTCGCTCCGGATTCACGTCCGGTCCGCGGCTCCGGACGGCGCCGCCTCGGAGCCAACCGAGGTTTCGTGGATGAACGGCGCCGTGGCCCGCGCCGGCACAGAGTCGGGGATCCCGACCCCGGTCAATAGCCGCCTCGCCGAGCTGGTCGAGGAGGTGGCCACGGACCCGGAACGCCGGGCTTGGTTCGCCGGCCATCCGGAGCGGCTTCTGGCCGACCTGGCAGCGCACGATCCGGCGGGCGGCGCCGCCGGTATTCCGGCCGGCGGGTAGACGGCTCCTCGACGGATTCGGTCCCCCTATACTTCCCGGCGATGCAAACCGACCTCGTCCTGGTCACCGTGGCGGTCGTCGCCGGCTATCTGCTCGGCGGCATCCCATTCGGCATCATCGTCCCGAAGTTGATCGGCGGACCCGACCCCCGGACGATCGGCAGCGGCCGCACCGGCGGTGCCAACGTCTCGCGCGCAGTCGGCTATCGCTGGGCCGCGGTCTCAGGCCTGCTCGATGTCGCCAAGGCGTCCGTGGCCGTCCTCCTGGTCGTGGCGATCGGCGGCGGGCCGGTCCCGCAGATCGTGGCCGCACTGGCCGCCATCGTCGGCCACAGCCGCTCTCCCTACATAGGCCTCCATGGCGGGCGGGGAGTGGCGCCTGCCACCGGTGGTGCCCTGATCATCGAGCCGTTGATCCTGGCCGCCATCTTCCCGGTGTTCGTCCTGACGATCGTGGTGACCCGCATCTCGTCGCTCGGCTCGCTGACGGCCAGCGCCATCGGGGGTGTGGTCATGATCGTCGTGGCCGTAATCACTCCTCTCCCTCCGATCTACTACTTGTATGGAGTGGGCGTGCCCGGCCTCATCTGGCTCTTCCACCTGGACAACATCGAGCGGCTCCTCACCGGCCGGGAGCGGCGGATCGGCCCCCAGTCGGCCAACTCCGGAGAGAAGGACGAGCCCGCGAATCGGGCCACCGAAAGCCGGCCCTGACGCGTCGTTCGGCTCTGCCGCTGCTCCTCGAACCGAGCGTCGCGGGCTGCGACTGGTCACCTGGGTCGCGGCCGGCGCTGGCCGCGGACCCCTTCGGTTCGGCGTGCTCGGTCGGCGAGCTCCGTCTAGCGCGTTCGGGCTAGGAGCTTGCCCGCCAGCGCCCTGACCGTTTCGGCGTCCGTCTCCCCCAGTGCCCGCCCGGCCAGCTCGCGCAGCTCGGCGCCGGTGACCCCGGCCAGCGCCGCTCGGATCCCGTCGAGTGAGCTGGCGTCGGCCGACAGCTCGTCCACGCCCAGGCCCGCCAGAACCAGGGCTCCTGCCGGGTCGCCCGCCAGCTCGCCGCATACGGCGACGGGAATGCCCGCCGCGTCCGCTCCGGCGACCACGCCCGCGATCGTCCGCAGAACCGCCGGGTGAAGAGCGTCCTGGAATCGCGCCAGCCACGGGTTGCCCCGGTCCGCCGCCAGGACGTACTGCGTCAGGTCGTTGGTGCCGATGCTGAAGAAGTCCACCATTTGGGCCAGTTCCGGGGCCAGGATCGCCGCCGACGGAACCTCGATCATCAGGCCGGTGACCATGCGCTCTGGGGAAGGTCCGCCGGCCGCACGGACGGCGGACCGGGCCTCGTCGCGCAGCTCGAGGAGGAGCCGCGCATCGGCCACGGTGGAGACCATCGCGGCCATGACGTGCGGCGTCACGCCGGCCAGGCCCGCCGCTCGCCAGATCGCTCGCAGCTGAGCCAGCAGAAGCTCGCGCGAACCACCGGCCAGGCGGATCGCCCGGACACCGAGGAATGGGTTCGGCTGGTCCGGCAGGCCCAGGTACGAGATCGACTTGTCGCCGCCGATGTCCGCCAGGCGTATCACGACCGAGCGGTCCGGCCCGAACGTCTCCATGACTCGCCGGTAGGCGTCCAGCTGCTCGGCCTCGGTCGGGGGTGACCGGCGACGCAGGAAGAGATACTCGGTGCGGAAGAGTCCCACACCCTCGGCCCCGGCCTCGAGGGCGCGGGGCGCGTCATCGGGGCTGCGGATATTGGCGAGCAGGGCGATCCGCTCGCCGTCGGCCGTGGCCGCCGGTCGGTCTCGGAGAGTGGCGGCCTGACGGTCGCGGGCCGCGCGGCGGGCCCGGCGATCGGCCAGCTGCTGCAGCTCGGCCGTGCCCGGATTGACGACGATCTCGCCGCTCTCGCCGTCGATGGCGAGCGGCCCAGCGCCACGGACGACGTCGAGCAGGCGCGGCACCGCTACCACGGCCGGGATCCCCAGGCTGCGGGCCAGAATCGCCACGTGCGCGGTTGGGGAGCCACCGGCGAGGGCCACGCCGAGGGCGAGGCCCGGGGGCATCTCCGCGAGCAGCGACGGCGGCAGATCCGCGGCTACGACGATGGACGGAGCCTCGGGCAGCTCGAGGCGGGCGCCGCCCAGGATCCGGGCGATGCGCTCCGCCACGTCCCGAACGTCGGCGGCCCGGGCCGCAAGCAGAGCATCGTCCAGCGATCCGAGCATCGTGGCCGATGCCTCGGCCGCCGCCAGAACCGCCGCCTCGGAATCCAGTCCGCCCCGGGCGAGCCGGACCGCCTCGTCGACGATGGCCGGATCCACGGCCATGAGGGCCTGGGCCTCGAGAATCTCCGCCTCGCCGGGCCTGTTCATCGCGCACAGCCGAGCCGCGAGACCCTCCAGCTCCAGGGCGGCCGCCTCGGCCGCCTGTCGAATGCGGACCGCCCGGCCCGCGGCAGTCGAGCCAGTCGCGCCAGCAGCCTTGCGGGGCCGGAAGCGCCAGGCCGGGCCGACGGCGATACCCGGCGCCGCGGGGGTGCCTTCGATCCTACTCGGCATCGCCTGTCCCCCCGCCCGTCCCGCTCATCCCGAGGAGCAGGCGGCTCAACGTATCCACCGCCCCTCTCTCGTCCGAGCCCTCGGCCGAGATTCGGACGCGATGACCCTTCTCGACCCCGCTGCCAAGGACGCCGACCAGGCTCTTCGCGTTCGCAGCGGGCGTGCCGAGAGTGACGTTCTCCACCCGGACGACCGATGAGAAGCCGATCGCCGCCCGAACGAATGCCGCCGCCGGGCGGGCGTGCAGTCCCGACTCGTTTCGGACCTCGACCTCGACCGACGTCACCGGCTGGCTCCTCTCGCCTCGCCACGCCGCACCGCGCGAGACCGGCGCCATCGTACCGCGCCCGGGCCCCCGGACCGTCGGAGCTCGAACCTGGCATCATTGGCGCCCACAGGGGTTTAGCCAGGAGTACTTGTTCTGTCGATGGATAGCGGGTCAGCCGGCACCGGCACGCCGGCTCGAGCAATAGCCGGCCTTGCCGCGCTGCAGGACCTGAGCGTCATCCTCGAAGGAGTCGAAGGCCCCAGGCTGCAGCGACCCATTTGTCGGCAGGTCCTAGAAGCGCGCCGCAAGCTGCTCGGCCCGGACCACCCGACCACGATCGAGGTCGAGGCGCGTCTCGCGGCCATCGCCATCGAGCTCGAGGAATACCAGAGCGCCCGGGACGCCTACACGGTCCTGCTCGAGCGCTCCGAGCGCGTCCTCGGACCGCGCAACCTCGACACACTCTCGGCGGTCCACGGTCTGGCCGTCGCCCTGTCGTACATGGACGAGTCGCAACTGGCCCGGCCCATGTACGAGCGCGTCTACAACGGCCGGCGCATCACCCTGGGAGCGGAGGATCCGGCCACTCTCAGCGCTCTGCACAACCTGGGCCTGACCCACCGGGCGCTCGGAGACACCGCCGCCGCCCGGGCCACGTTCGAGCAGCTACTGGACACGCAGCGCCGCGTGTTCGGGCCGGAGAACGCGCTGACGCTGCGGACGATGACGAACCTCGGCAACGTCCTCATCGCCATGGAGGAGTACCCGCGAGCCTGCGAGGTGCTGGCCGAGCGCGTCGACCGCAGCCGTCGCGTCCTGGGACCGACTCACCAGGACACGCTCGACGCGATGATCTGCCTGGCTCGCGCTCTGTGCGGCGCCGGCGACAGAGCCTCCGGACGCTCGCTGTCCGAGCAGGCCCTTGCGGCCACGACCGCGGCGTACGGTCCAGACGCGCCCGAGACGCTTGGGACGATCTCCGAGCACGCCCGTCTGCTGCTCAAGTTGGGCGAAGCCAAGGCGGCGGCGACCGCGTATCGCGACCTCTTCGACAAGTTGACTCGCCTCAACGGGCCCGAGGACGTTGCCACGCTCGATGCCCTGGCCGGGCTGGCCGATGCCATCGGGCGCGGCGGCGACCATCGCCGGGCCCACGATCTGGACGTGCAGCTTCTGGAGCGACGCCAGAAGGTCCTCGGTCCGGACCACCCCTCCACGATGTGGGCCACCGGCGACCTGGCCTGGAACCTGGAGCAGCTGGGCGATCTGAGCGGCGCTGCAGCCCGCTTCGGCGAGCTGGCCGAGTCGCGCATCCGGACCATCGGTCCCGATGAGCCGGACACGGTCTGGACTCTTCAGGGGCTGACCCGCGTCCTGAGCAAGATGGAAGCCCATGCGGACGCTCGCCGGGCCTTTGCCAAGCTGTACGAAACCCAGGACCGCCGGTTGGGAGCAGAGGCCGACGAGACGCTCGATGCCCTGAGGGGATTGGCTTGGGAAGAGCGCAAGGTGGGCGAGCTCGACTCCGCTCGCCGCCACTGGGCGCAGCTCGTCGAGACTCACGAGCAGCTCCACGGCCCCAAGGACGAACGCACCCTGGATGGGCTGGTGTGGCTGGCCGAGATGCTGGAGGACCTCGGCGAGGAGGAGCAGGCCCGCACCATTTCCGAGCGAGTTGCCGGTCCACTGGGCCGGCTGTACGCCAGCAGCAGCGATGCTCTCGGCCCGGACGATCCGCACACTCTCGAACTGGGCCACGGCCTGGGGCTGACCCTGGAGCGCTTGGGCCAGTTCGAAGCGGCCAGAGCCACGTACCGGACGACACTGGAAGGCTACGTACGATTGCAGGGCAAGCGCGGTCGTGCCGTCGGCGACCTGCGCGGCCACGTGGCCGATATCGCCCGCAAGCTGGCGGACCCGGCCGCGGCGCACACGGCGTACGGCGAGGCTCTCGCGATCCTGCGCAAACACCCCGGACCCGAGGATCCGGACACTCTCGAGCTGGTCAGCCGTGACGCGGATGCGCTAGTGGACCTGGGGCGCAAGGTCGCGGCCAGAAACCTTGCCCGTGCCGTCGTCGACGGGTACCGCCGGATCCTCGGGGAGGACAACCCGCTGACCGTTCGAGCGCGGGATCGGCTGGAAGCTATGTCTCCCCGCCGCCGCTCCCGCTAGGTTGAACAGCCCCCGAGATGTAGCGACGCATCGCGGTCGTCGTGGCCTGATCCTCGGCGATCCAAGAGCGCCCGGCCCGGTTTCCTGTCATCTGCTAACGGGGGTAGCACGCGGCGAGGTTCTCGGCCGGGCCAGCCCGCTGCGCGGGTCTCCGGAGCGCCATCCCGAGCGTGGCGAGGGCAATTCCTGGTCCGTCTTCGGTCGTTTGTGACGTCCTCGAGGCCCCGGAGTCCGGCCAGTGCTACGGGGGTTGGCAGATGACATGTTCACGGTTTCCGGCGGCCGCTCGCGGGTGTCGGGAGGACTCGGAGACTGTTCTCGCTAGGTCCGCGCTCCGGCCCGATCCGGGCGCCCGCACGCTCCCCTAACCCCCGACACCGGCAGGGGCAACGCTCGTGGCGGACACTTGCGCATCCGCGCCCGATGCCGCACACTCTGCCCCCAATGAACGCCAGCACCTTCAGCCGTCGGGAGAATTCGCGCCAGGCCTCAAGCCTGCGCGGTTCCATGATGTCCATGCCCGGGCGGCCCCGAAGTGCGGAGGACGGGGTCTGAGGCTTTCGCGCACGTAGGTGCGGCGCAGCTGAAGATCTGTCCCGGGGCCGCGGTCTCCTCTCGGAGCCGCGGTTCTTCGTTTCTCCGGACAACGCGACGGGAGCCGCCCGAACGCCGCCCCACCCCAGGGCCCCCGGGACAACCATCCGTCAACCTTCCGCTCCCGCCGCCGAGTTCGAGCGGCGGGCCCCCAGGAGGCTTCCGTGTCAGATCAGAACGCTCCCGCCTTTCGTCGCGAGACCCTCGCCGTCCATGCCGGCCAGACGGTCGATCCCACGACCAGGTCTCGCGCGGTCCCGATCTACGCCACCACGAGCTATGTCTTCGACGACGCCGCTCACGCGGCTCGCCTGTTCGCGCTTGAGGAGCCGGGCAACATCTACACCCGGATCATGAACCCCACTACGGGGGTCTTCGAGGAGCGCGTCGCAGCCCTCGAGGGTGGCGTCGGGGGGTTGGGCGTTGCCTCCGGGCAGGCCGCCGAGACGCTGACGATCCTCAACCTCGCCCGGGCCGGCGACAACGTCGTCACCAGCACCTCCCTCTACGGCGGCACCTACAACCTCTTCGAGTACACCCTGCCCAAGTACGGCCTGGAGTTCCGTTTCGTCGACGGCTCCAAACCGGCCGAGTTCGAAGCCGCCATAGACGGCAAGACCAAGGCCGTCTACGTGGAGACGATCGGCAACCCGCGTCTGGACGTTCCGGACTTCGAGACGATCGCCGCCATCGCCCACAAGCACGGGGTCCCGCTCATCGTCGACAACACCTTCGCGCCGCTCCTCTCGCGCCCGATCGAGCACGGAGCGGACATCGTGATCCACTCGGCCACCAAATGGATCGGCGGCCACGGCACCGCGATCGGTGGTGTCGTCGTGGACGGGGGAAGGTTCGACTGGGCCGCCTCGCCACGCTTCAAGGCCGATTTCGTGGAGCCGGACGAGTCCTACCATGGCGTCAGCTACACGGCCGCGGCCGGTAACGCGGCCTTCATCCTCAAGCTCCGAGTCCAGCTCCTGCGCGACCTCGGGCCGGCGCTGAGTCCGTTCAACTCGTTCCTCTTCCTGCAGGGCCTCGAGACGCTCCCACTGCGGATCGAGCGCCACAGCTCCAACGCGCTGGCGGTGGCCCGCTGGCTCGAAGGGCATCCGTCCGTCGGGTGGGTCAGCTACCCTGGTCTCGCCTCGCATCCTTCACACGAGCTCGCTCGCAAGTACCTCTCGGGTGGCTTCGGCGGGATCGTGACGTTCGGTTTGAAGGGCGGCGTGGAGGCCGGTCGCAAGCTGATCGACTCGGTCAAGCTCTTCAGCCTGCTGGCGAACGTGGGCGACGCCAAGAGCCTGATCATCCACCCCGCCTCGACGACACACCAGCAGCTGTCGGCGGCCGACCAGCTCGCCAGCGGCGTGACACCGGAGCTGGTTCGCATCTCGGTCGGGATCGAGCACATCGACGACATCATCGCCGACCTCGATCAGGCCATCGGTGCTGCCACGGGCGTCCGCTCCACCCCTGCGGCGGGCGCCGACGCCTAGGACACACGCTTCGGAGTACCGCTATGTCGGGGTCGACAACTCATTGGGTTTCGAGAAAGCGGACCGGTTCCGTCCGGACCGATGCCGTGCGCCCCGAAACCCCTGCCGGCTCCGAGATGGAACGCGCCGGGTCCCCCGCGGGGTTCGGCGCGGCGCCGTCTCCGGCCGAGGCCGGTCCCCCGGTCGACACCCCGGTGACGGCCGATGCGACAACTCGGGCTCCTCGATCCTCCGGATCGAGCTTCATTGCCGCCGATCCCGGCGTCTCGACCGCACGCGGGGACTTCGGTTTTCGTAGCCTGAGCGATGTGGACAGCCAGCTCGACCCGCAGACCGGCAAGATCGTCTCGCGCTGGCTCGGGCGCTTCCAGCTCGAGTCGGGCGCGGTGCTGCCCGATCTGGTCGTGGCCTATCGCCACGACGGCGTCCCGGTCGGCGAAGGGCGGCAGATCCTGGTCGTCCACGCCCTGACCGGATCGGCCGATGCCGCCGGCGACTGGTGGGCGCCGTTGATCGGCCCGGGTCAGGTCCTCGACACGGACAAGTTCGGCGTCATCTGTATCAACTTGCTGGGCAGCCGCTACGGCACCAGCGGTCCGACATCGCGCAACCCAGTGACCGGCAAGCCTTACGGCCGGGCGTTTCCCCGCGTCTCGGTCCGCGATCAGGCTCGGGCCCAGTGGCGTCTCCTCGATGCGCTGGGGATAGGCAAGCTGGCCCTTGCGGTGGGCGGATCGGTCGGCGGCATGGTCGCCCTTGAGGTTGCACTTGAACGGCCCGGCGAGATTAGCCGCGTCGTGCCGATCGCCGCGCCGGCGCGCATCGGCCAGCTCGCGGTCGGCTGGGACAACATCCAGCTCGAGATCGTGGACAGGCTCGGCGTGGAGGGCCTTGACCTTGCCCGCCAGCTGGCGATCACCACCTACCGCAGCGAGATCGACTTCGAGCAGCGCTTCGCCGGCCGAACCGAGCCGGATGGGACGCCCTCGATCGTCAGCTACCTGCACCACCAGGGCCGAAAGCTTCTGGATCGATTCGATCCGGACACCTACCGCTCGTTAGTCCTGGCGATGGACACGCACGACATCGGCCGCGACCGCGACGGAGTCGTGGCCGCTCTAGCACGACTGGCCGCCTATGGGACGCGCCTGACCGGCGTCGGCATCGAGGGCGACATCCTCTACGGCACGAACCAGGTGAAGGCGATGGTCGAGGCTGCCGCCGAATCCGGGATGGACGCGGTCTACCGCGAGATCCGCTCCACCAAGGGCCATGACGCCTTCCTGGTCGAGTGGGTTCAGCTCACGACGATCCTCGCCGAGGCCCTTAAGTAGGGAGCGCGGGGCGGGCCCGGCGCGGCGCGCCAGTGTGACGGCCGCGGCCGCTGCCGACGGCGGCGGCGAGGGACGATCTCCGCGAGCGGAGGCAGACACTGCTGCGACCGGCAGCCGCCTACTGCGGGGCGCGCCAGTGTGACGGCAGCGGCAACGACGATTTCCACTCATCACCGACCCCAGAAGCGCTAAGTGGGTCCGCCGACGGCCGGGCGCCTATGGCCCTGCGCCTGGTGTGACGGCAGCGGTAAGGACCGTTTCCGCTCATCTTCACCACCAGAAGCACTAAGTGGGTCCGCCGGCAGCGCTCCTCGGTCCCCCAGGGTTGAGTTAGCCGCGCACGTCTAACTCCGACCGGATTCGGCCATCGAACCGGCGGTCGGTAGCCCTCTCGTGACCGCCCTTCCCGTTTAGCGCTTCCCACACTGGAATTGAGGGGAAAGTGAACGCAAGAGCGGTCACCAACAGAGTCGTTCGACTACGGGACCTCCAACCAACCTTCCCGCAGCGCCCGAATGGCCAGCTCGGTTCGCGATTGAACCCCCAGGCGGTCGAAGAGCCGGCGCAGGTGGCCCTCGACCGTCTTGGTGGTGATCCCGAGCGCGGCCCCCACCTCGTCATTGCTGCGCCCGTCCACAACGAGCCCAACGATCTCGCGTTCACGTGGCGTAAGCGATGCCGCCGCCGCGTCCGGCCTGCGCCCGAATGCCAGCCCGCCCGCCGCCGCTCGCCGGATGGCGTCGACAAGCTCTGCCACCGGTGCGGTCTTGACCACGAATCCCGACGCCCCCAGACGCAGGGCGGCGGCTACGTACTGGGGATAGTCGTAAGCGGTCAGGACCACGATGGCGGGGCGAGGCTCGTCGCCGCCCAGCAGCGCCAGCCCGCTGTCGGACCCGAGGCGGATGTCCAGCAGCAGGACATCGACCGCGCTCGGGTCGAGGAGCGAGCTCGCCTCCTCAATCGAGCTCGCCGTCCCGACCACGCGCAAGCCTGCCTGCGCATCGAGCAAGGCGGCCGTTCCTTCTCGGACGACCGGGTGGTCGTCGACGATGGCGACTCGGATGGGCGCCGGCTGATCGGTCACGCGGGTGCCATCGCCGGGGCCTCGACTCCGGCGATCGGGCGCCGCCATACCAGCGAGACTCGAGTCCCGCCGCCCGGCCTTCGCCCGATCGTGAGGTTGGCGCCGAGGGCCTCAGCACGCTGGGTCATGTTGAGCAGGCCCAGGTGGCCCGTCTGCTCGGCCAACCCGGCCGCCCCGTCGGCCAGGCCCGGACCCGAGTCGTCGACACGAAGCTCGACCGAGTCCTGGCCGGCCCGGTACGAGACCACGATGGGCGGCGCACCATGCCGGATGGCGTTCGAGAGAGCTTCCTGGGCGACGCGGAATACGGCGAGCTCGACGTCGGCGGGCAGCCTGGTTTCCTCGGCAAGACGATCCAGGGTGATCGAACCGGCCGCCTCGCCCTGCCGGGCGCACAGCCATTCGAGCGCCGGACCGACGCCCAGGTCATCCAGGACCGGCAGACGCAGGTCGCCGCAGATGGCGCGCAGGCGCTCCGCGATCTCCCGGGCTGCGCTGGCGTTGGCCGCGTCGCCGGCCGCATCGAGTCGGCGCACGAGCAGCGTCAGATCCTGGAGGGCGTCGTCATGGACGTCCGCGGCGATGCGTGCCCGCTCCGCCTCGGTCGCGGCCACGACGAGGTCGCGCTGGAGCGTGGCTCGGGTAGCCAGTCGCGTGAGCGGCCACAGGCTCAGCCGCGTCACGACGAAGAAGCCGGCGAGCCACAGGAAGACAAACCCGAGATCCATTGAGCTCATGTCCGCGAGCTTGACCGCGGCGATCCCAGGTGTCACGGCCGCGAACAAGACGTCAACCGAGCCTGTAAAAGCACGGGGCGTCGATCTCGGCCCGGCCGTCGAGCCGGCCGTCGAGCCGGAACGGAGCCGGCGCATCAGGCGGCCGGCGAACGATCCCGGGACGAATTCAAGGCCTCGAGCGACGCTTGCGCGCCACCGGCTCTGGCCCGGGTTCGAGCCAGATTCCAGATGGTGCAACAGCCGAGCCGCGAACAGCCCCGGCACGAAGGCCGTGAGCGCAACCAGGAGGACCCGCCACGTCAGCAGGTCCTGGTTTGTCGGGAGAAGGAGCCCGGCGGCCACAGACGCAAGTGCCAGGGCGAGGGTGATCGACGCGACGAGCCGGCGCCGGCGCGTGCCCTCGATGCGCCCCAGGAAGTCCATCGCAAGCGGAAGCATCGCCAGGGGAACTAGAACCGCTCCGACCACAGCCACGGGCGCGGAATGGTACGTGTCGACTATCACGACGAAGAGCGGCACCGCCGTGGCCACCGGCAGCGAGAGCGCGAACGGTTTGAGTGTGGGGCCTGCCCAGCCGCGGCTCAGCGCCAGCCAGCCGAGGATGAGGAGCGCCAGTCCGGCCTGGATCGGCAGGGAGCCGTACGGATACGACTGGAGTTCGTGCCAGGCCTCGGGTGGTGCGCCCCATAAGCTGTAAGACACCCCGTCGGAGATACCGGAGCTGAATTCGTACGTGGGCGCGAGAGTGCACGTGCCGCTGCCATCGCATATCAGCTGGTCGCGGGCGGCGGTCATCACCTCCATCGTCGGCTCGCCCGATTGGGCCGCCGCTCGCTTGACCGACTCCGACGCCGTCAGTAGCAGCTGGTCGTCCAGCATCACGACGACCTGGCCCGGTCGGAGCCCCGAGACCTGGGCCATTGATCCGTAGTCCACGGACACCACGACCACCTGGCCATCTTCGTAACCAAGATGCAGGCCCTGATCTGGTCGTGGCAGCGACGGGATAGCGAGCGCCAGCCCGAGCGCTATGGTGGCGGCCGAGATCGAGAGGAAGACCCTGATTGGTGCGCGTGCGAATGACCTCATGGCGCCGAACGGTAGCACCGGGCAGACGGCACGAAACCAAGGGATTCCCCGCCACAGCAGGCGGGAATCTCCCGCGGCGCGGGGCTAGCGACGGGTGGTCTGGCTCCGACGGGCGGGCCGCTTCTGGCTCGACGATTTCGATGTCCTGCGCTGCTTGCCGGCGCCCATGTAGTCGAGAAACCGCTTGTACCAACCCGCTCCAGCTCCCATCAGGGCACCGAACGGCAATGCCGCCGAAAGCCAGCTGGCGGTCACACCGGCCACGCCGACATCCTGGATTGCCCGCCCGCCGGCGACGTGGCCGTTCACCGAATCTATCGGCATCCGGGTCACTACCAGGAGTGCGACCAGGGTGACGACGGAAATCGCGCTCGCGAGGATCCCGGCCAGCCAGGTCGACCGTGGCGCCAAGAAGCCGGCAATCATCGGCGGCAGCAGCGGCAGCGGGAACAGAACGAACTGGAAGACGATCGCGAGGATGGTGTCGTCCGCGGCGACGGTCTGCGGGTTGATGCGCGGGTAGGCGATCAGGGCCGCGATCAGGCATAGGGCGGCAACCGGCCAGACGGCATTGGTCCTGACCACCAGCGGCCCGATGTTCCGCAGGTCGTCGAGATAGTGGGGCGTTCGGAACGCCGCTCTTGCCGCGCCGACCATTCCCAGCCGCACGCCTGGGGCGGGGCCGCCATCGAGCTCGCGAGGTCGAGCCGGCCGCGCGGAGGCGCCCCGATCCTCGGACGGGATCTCTGCGTCTTCGGCCTCTGCTGCGGCCTGGGCCTCGGCCTGTGCCGCCAGGTAAGCGCGGTACTGGCGGCGCGCCTCAGCTCGATCGGTCCTCTTGGCGCGAGCCACGTTGTCTCCTCGGGTCGTTCTCATAGGTGCGCTTGGAGCGGCCCCGGTTCGAGGACCGGCGCGGTCGGAATGGTAGTCGATGGCGCCGGCCGGCACAGGCCGGCGCCACCAAGCGCGTCCGGTGGGGGCTCAAGACCATGTCGTGGCGCTCGATCCGTGGCGCTGATGAGGCCCACGTAAGGCTGAGCCAAGCGGGCAATGCTAGAACTTCCCCGCCAACTCCCGCCGGAGAGGCCGTGTGAGGTGTCCGAATGCCTGCTCCGCGCGGGGTCTTCGCCGGGCTCGTCTCGTTCCTGGTCTCCGTCGCCGCCCTGGCCGCTACCGTCTCCGCCGGCTACGCCGTGACACCGGTCTCATGGCCGCCTTCGATGGGGCTCGTCCTGGCGGAGGTTGTGACCGGGGGTGCCTCCGCCTCGGACGAGTACGTGGAGATCGCCAGCGCCGCTTCGATCCCGCTGGACCTGGACGGCCTGGAGCTCGTCTACGTGACCGCATCCGGGTCGACTATCACGCGCAAGGCCAGCTTCGCCTCGCCGTTGCCGCTGGCGCCAGGACAGCACATTCTGCTGGCCAACGGAGCGGGGATATACGGGCCGCTGGCGGACGTGACGTACACGGGCGGCGTCGCATCAGACGGAGGCTCTCTCGTCCTGAGGAATGTCGGTGGGGCGGTCGTCGACGCAGTCGGCTGGGGGAACGCCACGAACTCGTTCGTCGAGGGCTCGGCCGCTCCGGCTCCTGCGGCCAGGTCGAGCATCGAGCGCCGCCCCGGCGGGGTCGACGGCAACTGGCTCGACACCAACGACAACGGAGCGGACTGGCTGGTACAGCCGAACCCGGTCCCCCAATCGCTCGCGTCGGCTCCCACGCCCGGTGCCTCGGGCGCGCCGCCGGCCACTCCAACCGACGCCGCAACGGAGTCGCCGATCGTGGCGCCTTCGTCCCCGGCGGCTCCGACCGGCGGCCCCTCCGCGTCCGCATCTCCTGAAGGCTCGGTCTGCGCCATCGCGGATGCCCGGGCCCGGGCAGACGGCACCGCCGCAACGGTCGAAGGAGTGCTCACGACCAGGCTGGCGGTACTCGAGGGCGGTCGAGGCGGCTTCCTGCAGGATCTGACCGGCGGCATAGCGATCTACCTGCCACAGGTTCCTATCGAGCCACTTGCCGCCGGGACGCGGGTTCGCGTTGCCGGAACGCTTGACGATCGATACGGCCAACGGACCATTCGCGTGGACGATGGGGGATTGGCCGCGCTGGGGGAGGCGGCGCTGCCCGAGCCGAGGCAGCGCGCTACTGGGGGCGCCGGTGAGGTCGACGAGGGGATCCTGGTCGCCGTCTCGGGTACCGTCACCGCTTCGCCCGACGCTCTTGCGGACGGCCTTGGCATCTCGATCGACGATGGCACCGGTCCGCTTCGGGTGGTCGCAGCACCGTCGGCGGTCGGCGACATGGCGATCATCAAGGGGATGCGGGTGATGGTCGCGGGTCCGCTCGGCCAGCGCGCCTCCGGCAGCTCGCCGGGATACCGGGTCGAGCTCACCGAGCCCGGTTCGATCGTCGCTTTGGCGGACGCCTCGCCTTCGGCTTCGGCCGGCGCCTCGCCTCCCGAACCGACGGATGGCAGCCCGAGACCAACTGCCGCGCCGTCGCCCTCGCCGACCGAGCCCGGCACGGACCTGACGTCGATCGCGACCGCCCGGACTCTGCCCGTGGGCGCCAGCGTTCGACTTGCCGGCGTCATCACCGTCTCGCCGGGCATCGTCGGAACGCCGGAGCTGCTCGCCATCGCGGACTCGTCGGGCGGCATCTTCCTGCGCCTTGTCGGTCCGCCCGACGGTCTGGAACCGGGCCGCTCGGTCGAGGTCGTTGGCGTCCTCGCCGCGCCGTACGGTCAGCTCGAGGTTCGCGAAGTGCAGTGGCTTTCGCTCGGATCGCGGGACGCAAGCCCGGCTCCGATGCTCGTCGGTCTCCCTGAGATCGGCGAGCGGACCGAGGGCTCGCTGGTGACGACTCGTGGCAGCATCGACTCGGTCAGCACGGATTCCGGCAGGCTGACGCTTACCGTCGGCGACGGCAGCGTCGAGGTGCGTGTGCTGGCCGATCCTTCGACCGGCCTCAAGCGCACCGACGTCGCCAGGGGTGACGTCGTGGCGCTGACGGGAATCGTGGGCCAGCGTGCCTCCGCCACCGGACGCGCGGATGGATACCGTCTCTGGCTGCGGAGCCGACCGGATCTCACCGTCCTGCCCGCGGACCCGCCGGCGGCGGAGGACACGCCGGCCCCGTCCGGGCCCACCGTCTGGCACGACCTGGCTTCGGCGCTCGGCACTCGCGGCAGGATCGTCGATGTCGATGCCACGGTTACGGCCCAGGCCGGCCTGTTCAGCATCGGCGGTCCCACGATCACGGTCGACGATGGAACGGCCGCAGTGGCCGTCATCCTGCCGCCCAACGCCGCCGACCTGCGGGTGGGATCGCGAGTCGGGGTCATCGGCCGCGTGGGCGGCTGGGAGGGCGGGCCCACGGTCGTCGCCTCGCAGGTCGTACTCGAGGACGATCTGCAGGCCACGCAACCGCTCCAGGCCAGCGGCTCACTCGGTCCGCACCTGGAGTGGCGGCTGGTTCGCGTATGCGGCCACATCGACCGGCTTACCCGGGCCGGCTCTCGTTGGCGGGTGGAGCTGCTCGTGGGCGGCCAGCGCGTCATCGTTCTCGGCGAGCCGGCTGCCGGCATCTCCTCGGCCAACCTGACGGCGGGCCGGATGGCGGTCGTGACCGGCATCGTCCGCCGTTCCACGTCAGACTCATCTGTCTTCCAGCTGCTGCCACGATCGCCGCTGGATGTGCGTGTGGGGCCGGCGCCGGAGGCGTTGTCCGCGCTGGGCGTTGCCTCGCGCGGCTCCCCGGCGGCGGGCGGATCCGGCGCCGCTTCCCTCGTCGCAGCCGCGCCACGCGTCGACATAGCGGCGCTGCCCGACCACATCGGGGAGAGAGTGACGGTTTCCGGCCTGGTGGCAGACTCAGATGGCGAGCAGGCCACGGTAGACGACGGCACCGGCGAGGTCCGCATCGGCGGGACCCCGGCGGCCGAGGCGATCGCCCTGCTGGAGCCGGGCGACGCGATCGAGGTCGCGGGCATCGTTGCGCAGGACCAGGCCGGGTTGCTCATCGCCGTCGATCCCATGTCGATGATCGCCCTGCCCGGGGACGGAGGCGACGATCCGGCCGCCACCGGACCGGCAATCGGCCTGCGCGCCGCGGGCTCGCCGGATTCGCGAAGCCTGGGCGGAGCAGCCTCCGCCCAGGCCGATTCGGGCACCGGCACGGCCGCGGCCGGGATCGCCGGCGTGATCCTCCTGGCCCTGCTGGCGGTCGTGGCCGCGGCCCTGGCCGTGACCCGATTGGCCGGACGTCGCGCCGGATCGCGCGTGCCGAGGCTGCTCGCCGTCGGCCGTCACTTGGGCCAGCTGTCCCGGCCCGCAAGGCCGGCGCTCCGGCTCGGGATGCCTTTACGGTCGCGCTTGGAGGTCCGCTTCCCAGGCAGACGGGAGGTCGATGCGCCCTCGGACAGACCCTCCGAGGAGGCCCGTGAGGGCCGATGAGACCACGTCCGCCTCGTAAGCTCGGTCTCGCCGCGCTTGACGCTCAACTTTGAGGCCGTCTATGCTCCGGTTAGGTGCTCAGCTTGTGCACCAGGAACGAGGGACTAGGTATTGCCAAACGCGGACCTCCGCGTTGCCCCTCCAGAAGCTAGGCGGCACGGGTTTCGGCATCAGCCGGACCCCGACCGCACGAGGAAGTCTCTATCATCGCCCTCAGGCGCCTATGCCTGAGTCGGCGCGACCTCTATGTCCGGGGCGTTCGCGTCCCGTTCGATCAATGGGAGGATAGAACCATGACCGAGGGCTATTGCGTCAAGGACAAGAAGAAGGTCGAGATCCGGAACCCAGTCAAGACCACGATGAAGAACGGTAAGCCGGCCACTCAGGGCACCTGCCCGGTCTGCGGCGGCAAGGTCTTCAGGATCGGCGGCTAGCCGGCCGAGTCGAGATCGCCAATTTGCGGCCCCCGCCGGCGGCGGGGGCCGCGGCATTTCCCGGGTAGAGGGCGCGGCGGGTCCCGGCTCTAGGTCCCTCGACCATGGGGCGAGCTGCTGGCGCGGCTGACTGAAGCGCCCGCCGGCCGGGGGAGGGGCGGCACTTCATGCCGGGCCGGAGCAGCCGGCCCGAACGGGCCGACCGGCACGCCTGGGGGTCGAATCGCCTTTGCTAGAATTGGCGCGCATCCCCGCGAAATCCGAAGCGACGAGGCCTTCCGCTGTCACCACGACCCGTTCTTGCGCTCGACGTCGGCGGCACGCACATTCGCGCAGCCGTCGTAGTCGACGATGGAACGCGTATCAGCCAGGCGCGGAGCCGAACGCCGGTAGCCGATGGGCCGCCGGCGATCCTGAGCGCCTGCGAGGCGGCGCTGCGCGCAGCGCTGGCTGAAGCTCCCGCCGAGAGCCGAGACGCCATCGTCGGCATCGGCATCTGTACCCCGGGCCCTGTCGACCCGTGGCGCGGGCTGGTCGTCCAGCCACCGAATATGGGCCCGGACTTCGTCGACGTGCCCATCGCAGCAGAGATGGAAGCCGCCTTCGGCCTGCCGGCCTTCCTGGAGCGCGATACCAACGTCGCCGCCCTCGGTGAGATGGCCTTTGGGGCGGCTCGAGACTGCCCCGACTTCATCTACCTGACCGTCTCGACCGGTGTCGGCGGCGCGATCGTCTCCGGGGGCCGCATCTTCCACGGACCGGATGGAACCGCTGGCGAGCTCGGCCACACGCCCGTGGCCATGGAAGAGGTCTGCGGGTGCGGTGGCGTGGGCCACCTCGAGGCGTTCGCCGGGGGCGCGGCCATGGCCCGGACCGCTCGCGGGGCCCTCGCCGATGGCAAGAGCCCGTATCTGGCGGCCTGTGCGGCCCGGAAGGGGATCGATGCCATCGAAGCCCGCGATATCGCGGCGGGCGAGGACGCCGGGGACGGGGCCTGCCGCGCAATCATGGAGCGCAGTCGTCGCGCCTTCGCCGTCGCCTGCGTTGGTTTCGTCGACGCATTGAATCCAACCCGGATCGTCGTCGGCGGCGCGATCGCGGACGCACAGGGTGAGCGACTCCTCGGTCCGGCACGGGCCGAGGTCGCAGCCACCGCCTTCCGGACTCCACGCAGCCGGGTTCAGATCGTCCGCGCCGAGTTGGGCGCGGACGTGGGCCTGGCCGGCGGCCACCCACTCGTGATCGCGCGTCTCGGCGACCCGGCCTGGCGCGGCGGTCGGGCAACCCCAACCTCCGCGCACTCCGGTTGACCCGAGCGCGGCATCTCTCCTGGAGGAAGAACATGGCAGTTCGTGTCGGTATCAACGGTTTCGGTCGCATCGGCCGCCAGTCGCTGAAGGCCATCCTGGAGCGCGCCCCTGGACTCGAGGTCGTCGCCGTCAACGACATCGTCGACGTCCCGACCAACGCCCTCCTCTTCGCCCACGACTCCACCTACGGCAACTTCGACGGGACGGTTACCCACACCGCCGACTCCATCGTCATCAATGGCAAGGCCGTCAAGGTCCTCCAGGTCAAGGATCCGGCTCAGCTTCCATGGAAGGATCTCGGCGTCGACATCGTCATCGAGTCCACCGGCATCTTCACCGAGGCGGACAAGGCCCGCGCTCATATCGCCGCCGGCGCCAAGAAGGTGCTCATCAGCGCCCCGGCCAAGGGAGAGGACGTGACCATCGTCCTCGGCGTGAACGAGGGCACCTACGATCCGGCCAAGCACGTGATCGTCAGCAACGCCAGCTGCACGACCAACTGCCTGGCGCCCGTCGCCAAGGTCCTCAACGACACCTTCGGGATCGAAAAGGGCCTGATGAACACGATCCACAGCTACACCAACGACCAGCGCATCCTGGACGTGGCCCACAAGGATCCGCGTCGCGCTCGCTCGGCCGGCCTGAACATGATCCCGACGACGACCGGCGCGGCCCGCGCCCTCGCCCTGGTCATCCCCGAGCTCAAGGGCAAGGTCGATGGCTTCAGCCTGCGTGTCCCGACCCCCACGGTTAGCATCGTCGACTTCGCCGTCGAGCTGCGCGACGAGGCCTCCGCCGAGGCGATCAACGATGCCTTCCGCAAGGCTGCTGCCGGCTCGCTCAAGGGCATCCTCGGCGTCAGCGACGAGCCCCTCGTCTCGGTCGACTTCCGTGGCGACAACCGCTCGGCGATCGTCGACTCCGCCCTGACGATGGTCGTCGGCGGCACCGGCAAGTTCGTGAAGGTCCTGGCCTGGTACGACAACGAGTGGGGTTACAGTTGCCGCGTCGCGGATCTGACCAAGTTCATCGCCGAGCGCCTGTAGCCGTAGCCTCGCATCCGGAGCGGGGCCGGCCGTACAGCCTCCGGCCCCGCGATCCGGCCTCAGCTAACCCGAGGTACCGATGAACAAGCTCACAATCAGGGACCTGGACGCGGCGGGCAAGCGCGTCTTCGTCCGCGTCGATTTCAACGTCCCTCTCGAGGACGGCAAGATCACCGACGACAGCCGGATCGTGGCCGCCCTGCCGACCATCAGGGCGCTGCTCGCCCAGGGCGCCATCGTTATCCTGGCCAGTCATCTGGGCCGGCCGGACGGCAAGGTCCAGGACAGCATGCGCCTCCGGCCCGTTGCCGAGCGGCTTTCGCAGCTGCTGAAGATGCCCGTACCTGTGACCGGCGACGCGCTGGGGGTCGGCACCGAAGATGCCATCAAGCGCCTCAAGCCGGGCGAGATCATCCTCCTCGAGAATCTGCGGTTCCACGCGGAAGAAGAGACGAACGACCCGGCGTTCGCCAAAACGCTGGCCAGCTACGCCGACGTGTACGTCAACGACGCCTTCGGCACCGCCCATCGCGCCCACGCATCAACGGAGGGGATCGCCCACCTCCTGCCGGCGTATGCGGGCCTCCTGATGGAGAAGGAGATCGAGTTCCTGGGCAAGCTCATGGAGAACCCGGAGCGACCCTTCGCGGCCATCATCGGCGGGGCCAAGGTCTCGGGCAAGATCAAGGTCCTGCGCAACCTGGTCGACAAGGTCGACGTGCTCGTGATCGGCGGCGGAATGGCCAACACTTTCCTGCTGGCCCAGGGCAAGTCGGTCGGCAAGAGCCTGGCCGAGCCTGATCGAATCGAAGACGCCAAGGCGATCATGGCGTCCGCCGAACGGCACGGCACCAAGATCGTCCTCCCCACCGACGTGGTCGTGGCCAAGGAGGTCACCCGCGGCAGCGAGTACAAGACCCTGCCCGCCGACAAGGTCCCTGCCTCCTGGAACATCGTCGACGTCGGCAAGGCCAGTCTCGACGCGATGCGCAAGGCGCTCGAGCCTGCCCGCACGGTCTTCTGGAACGGACCCCTCGGGGTCTTCGAGATCCCCACCTTTGCGGTTGGTACCAAGGAGATCGCCCGCTTCCTGGCCGGACGGGCTCAGGCGGGTGCGACGGTCGTCGTCGGTGGCGGCGACTCCGTGGCCGCGGTCGACCAGCAGGGTCTGGCGGACAAGATGACCCACATCTCCACGGGCGGCGGAGCGTCGCTCGAGTTCTTGGAGGGCAAGGAGCTGCCCGGCGTGGCCGTGCTGCAGGACCGCCCCGCCGCAGGGAGTAATCGATGACGACAATCGATCTTATCGAAGCCCGCCAGATCCTCGACTCGCGCGGCAATCCGACCGTAGAGGTCGACGTCGTCCTGGTCGACGGGTCGGTCGGTCGCGCGGCCGTCCCGTCGGGTGCATCGACGGGCGCGAACGAGGCCGTCGAGCTGCGCGATGGCGACAAGACCAAGTACGGCGGAAAGGGCGTTCTGAAGGCCGTCGCCAACGTCCGCGAGGTAATCGCGCCCGAGTTGCTCGGTACCGACGCGGCCGATCAGGCCGGGCTGGACGCGGCCCTCATCGCCCTCGACGGAACGCCCAACAAGGGCAAGCTCGGCGCGAACGCCATCCTGGGCGTCTCGCTGGCGGCGGCCCACGCGGTCGCTGCCAGCTATGAGATGCCGCTCTACCGCTACCTCGGTGGCGTGGGGGCGCGGATCGTGCCCGTTCCTTTCTTCAACATCCTCAACGGCGGCAAGCACGCCGTGAACTCGACGGACTTCCAGGAGTTCATGGTCGCCCCCGTCGGCGTGGCGACCTTCGCCGATGCTCTTCGGGCGGGTGCCGAGGTCTTCCACGCCCTGAAGTCGATCTTGAGCGCAGAGGGCTTCTCCGTGGGCCAGGGCGATGAGGGCGGTTTCGCGCCGTCGTTGCCTTCGAACGAGGCCGCGGTCGAGGTCATCCTCCGGGCCATCGAGAAGGCCGGCTACAAGCCCGGTGACGAGGTCGCCATCGCCCTGGATCCGGCGACCAGCTCAGTCCTGGTCGAAGGAACCGGTGCTGGCAACGTGACCGGGCAGTACCGCCTCGAGCGGGAGGGCCGGACCCTCGACTCGGGCCAGCTCATCGATCTCTGGGAGAAGTGGATTTCGAAGTACCCAATCATCTCCCTCGAGGACGGTTTGGCCGAGGAAGACTGGGCGGGCTGGGCGGAGCTGACCAAGCGTCTGGGCTCGAAGGTCCAGCTCGTCGGGGACGATCTCTTCGTGACCAATCCGGCCTTCATCGCCCGCGGCATCCGGGAGTCGTCCGCCAATTCGGTCCTCATCAAGCTCAACCAGATCGGCACCATCACCGAGACCGTCGACGCGATCGCCATGGCGCGACGCGCCGGCTGGACGGCCATGGTCAGCCACCGCTCCGGCGAAACCGAGGACACGACCATCGCCGACTTCGTGGTCGCGATGGGCACGGGCCAGATCAAGACCGGAGCCCCGTCCCGCTCCGAGCGGGTCGCCAAGTACAACCGGCTCCTCCGCATCGAGGAAGAGCTGGGCGACGCGTCTCTCTACCTGGGTCGGGGGGCCCTGGCGGGCGTCAAGCCGTAGGTCGGTCGCAAACACAGAGAGCCGGTCCTTCGGGGCCGGCTCTTTCGATTCCGGGGAGTTCTCCCGATCGGGTGACATTTGCGCACACTCGCTAGCGAGAGCTACTCCCGGCGCGAGGGACCGCACAACCCAGTTCGGCAGCAAGGCTCCCCGGCCCCCGCTCCGCTGGTCGCCGACGATCCCGGCGTAGACAGGCCAGTCGAGCGGCGGCGTCGTGGCCCCTGATGCACAAGGCGACCCCCGGCCAGGTGGCCGAGGGGTCGCCAGCGGACTTCGGCGCTACCGGAAGTAGCCGGTAATGTCGACGATGACGTCGGTGCTCGAACTCCCGCCGCCGCCGACGACGAGGGTGACCTGGCGCTCCGCCGTTCCGGTTCCGAGGCTGACTATCCCGCCGGCCGCGATCGTTGCCCCCGAACCCGTCCAGTTGACTGTCGAGGCCGTCACGGTCGTGCTCGTGCCGGGCAGGACGCTGACGAAGCCGGCTATCCCGGTGTTGGTGGCGGTGACCGTATACGAGACTGCTTTGGCCCCCTGGGGGATCGCGTTCGGAGTCGTCACCGCACCGGTGCTGACGTTGATCGCATCCTTCACGTTGATCGTCCGCGGCGCCCCCTGGACGACCCGGCTGCTGAAGCGGGAGTCGAAGACCCGGACCGGGGTCATCGGCACGAGTGAGAGGGTCGGCAAGGTGTACTGGAAGATCGCCCCGGAGAATCCGCTGGTAGCGGACGTGCTAGCGAGGACCACATACCAGCTGTGGCCCGGCGCCAGCGTCAGGCCGCTCGGGAAAGACATCTTCGCCGTGACGATCCCGGGCCCGGACGAGGTGGGCGCGCTCCCGGCCACGTCGTGATAGCCGCCGTTGGCGATGTTCTCGTCGGCTAGGTTCCAGGATTGAAATGTGGCGCCCGTGGCATAGCCGTACACATCGACCTGCCAGAGCGTCGCACCCGCCGGGAGCCCGAGGGAGGCTAGGACGGGGTATCCGGTCCAGGAGTTGTACACGAAGCTGGCAGAAACGGGGTTGAAGACAACGATCGTCCCACCCGCTGTGTCCGCGTAGACGACCGCGTCGGAGATGCCGACCGTGCCGACCGTCGCCCCAGGCACCAGCGTGAGAGCGGCGGGGACCATTGCCGCAGGTGCGCTACCCGGTTCTCGCATCGGATCCTTGGGATCGGCAGCGAAGCTGATCGCAGGTAGTGAGAGGAGCAAGACGGCGAGCGCGCCCAACGAGATAACTCGACCCGTGTGCCGCATGGAACCCTCCTGGCTGGGGAGGATCGGTTCTGCCATTTGGCACTGCGCGAAGCTCTGCGCCGATCGTGACGGACTGCGCCCAGGGGACCCGAAGGCTCCCTCTGCCTTCCTCCCGCTGGGCGGCATTGTGCGCTGGCCGGCACCGCGCAACAAGCCTCGGGCGGCTTAGTCCGGCAACGGCTTCGCCATGACCAGGGGCACGAGCTAGCAGCCGGCCCTCACGTACTCGCGCCGCTATCCTTGTCCAGCCATCACTCGCGAGGGGATACCTGGCATGCGGCGCTTCCGTCTATTCGAGTTCACCGATCTGCCCTGGTATCCGCAGGCCTTTCGTCGCATACAGACGGACTACCTGCAGTTCGTCGCCACCCGCGGCTCGGGGCAGGCGGGTTTGGTGCCGCTGCTGGTCAAGGCCATGCAGCACGCCGAAACGACCGAGATCGTCGATCTCTGCTCTGGCGGCGCGGGTCCCTGGAGGCCCTTGCAGCGGCAGCTCGCGGACGCTGGATGGCCCGTCAGCGTCAAGCTGACCGACAAGTACCCCCATCCCGCCGCGCTGCGTCACTGGGAGGCGACATCGCAGCCGGGCGTCGAGTACGTCCCGGAGCCGGTGGACGCATTGAACGTGCCGCCATCTCTGAAGGGCATGCGCACGCTGTTCGAGGGGTTCCACCACTTCGCGCCGACGGATGCGAGGTCGATCCTGCAGGACGCGTTCGAGAAGCGCGTCGCCATCGGCGTCTTCGACGTTCGCGTGCCGCGCCCCTGGGCGCCCTTCCTGCTGGCGCTGGCGCCCCTCAGCACGCTGTTCGGGTACCTGCTCCTCACCCCGTTCATCACGCCTCGGTCCTGGTCCCGCCTCCTGTGGACCTACCTGATCCCCGTCGTGCCACTCGCGACTTGCTGGGACGGGGTCGTCTCGCTCCTGCGGGTCTACTCGCCGCGGGACCTGGAGGCGATGAGCGGGCAGCTCAGGGCACCCGACTATGCCTGGGAGATCGGCACAGTCTCCACGGGCACACCGATCTTCGAGTACGTCTATCTGGTGGGCTACCCCGTCCGATCGTCCTGATCGGCCGACGAGGCCTGCGGCGACTAAGAGCAGTAGCCTCGACCCGCCGAGGCTACTGGCCTCTGTGACATTGGCGCACGCTGGCCAAGGTGAGAGTCCTCGGCGAGGGGGTCCGGGGGCACACCGAGTCCCAACTCGGCATGGCGTATCGGCTGTCAAGGCACGGCCAACACTCGCGCAGTAGGGCGCGACAGTGGGGCCGAACCGTGCCGCCTCGCGACTTGACGCGAAGCCCGAACAACCTATCCTGGGCCTCGATGAATGACGAGCATGCAGCAGCTCGTACCGACACGCCAGGGGAGTTCGCAAGCGGCCCGACCCTCACGCCGATCCGTCGGCGAGGCGAGTCGCACCTGCTGACGCTCATGTTGGCGGCCGCCGTCGTCTTTGTCGCGATCGCGACCGCCAAACCCTGGGGCGAGGGCGCGCAGCCGCCCGGGGCGTCCGCGGCGACTACATCCCTGGTAGCCGAGATAGCCGAGTCTTCGACCGAAAGCGCGCCGCCGCCCGGGGCGTCCGCGGCGACTGCGTCCCTGCCAACCGAGACAGCTCAACCGGTCTTCATCGTCGTCCAACCGGGAGACTTCGGTGACTTCCCAGTCACCTACACCTACACAGTGGTATGCACCGAGGACCCGCGAGTATCTCTGCCGGTAGTAGGGAGCGCTGAGCGCGTCATGGGTCACCTAACCGTGGACCTGGCGTGCACGAGGGCGAATCTGCAGAGGCTCGAATCGGTCTTGCCTAGCCCAAGCGCACCCTGATCCAAACGCGCCCTGAGTCGGACTCGCAGGCGAGCGAGCCCCAGGTCAGTTCGGCTTGTCCGCTCGAGACAGCTCGCGAGGCGGCGCAACGAGATCGCGCTAATAGAAGCCGGGAGGAGCGGCGGCAGGATGCGAGCCGCGATCGCGCGCCCAGCCGCGAAGCGGCTCCAGGTCGCGCTTGGAGGCGAGCAGGATGCCGGCATCCGGACGGCTGATCCGCGCTACTGCGTTGGCTTCCGCGGCCGCGGGCTCAGTCGACTAGGACCCCCGTCTCGTCCGCGCCGCCGGCCTTCTCGAGCAGCGACGCCGCCGTCATCTGCGTGCGGTTGATCAGGACCAGGCCGAAGTGGCTGATGACCCGCCGGTCTGCCAGCGAGCGTGCCGTTACATCCACCAGTGCGACGAAGCGCGGATCCGGTGAATCCACGAACGTCTCGACGTCGGTCTCGGAGAAGAGACTGATCGTGCCCGTCAGCGTGTGTCCCGGCGTGAAGATGACGAGCTTGCGCGGGACGCGCTCCATGAGCGGCCGGTCCATCTCGCCAAGATTGCTCGGCGGTGTGGTCGAGACGTCGTCGACAGTCTGGCCGATGAAGGTGATCTCGTCCTGGTTGACCATCAACTCCGGCACGATGAGATTCGTCGGCTCGCCGTTCCGGCGAAGCAGGCGGGCTTCGGTCAGCTTGACGTAGCCTCGGCTGTGATTCACCAGGTCCGATAGCCGGTTGAACCGCAGAAGTGAGATCGTGCCGCTGACCCGCAGATGCGGGCCAACGAGCTCGATCGTCTCGTGCCTGATCGGACTGTCCTGGTCGGGCGGCCCGAGCGGGCCGAAGTCCAGCGAAGGCCCACCCCAGTCTGTCATCGCATCTCCCCAATCTTGCGGTGCCGGGCGTCGGGACGGTTCCGGCCCACCCGACGAGCCCGCTGCGTAGCCTGTTGCAGCGCCGATATTGAGTCACTGCGGACGCGGCGTCGAGGCCCCGCGTCAGATGAGACGGACCGCCGCCACGAACTCCGCCACGAACCGTGGTACCGGCGGATCTCCGGGTTCCAGAACCTCGTCGAGCCGGCCGAGCTCCAGCCCGGGCACGGCAAACTCTTCGAGCTCGCTCAGGGTGAGCGGCCACGGCATCGTCCCGACGGGGTCGTCCTCCTTGCGACTGCGGGCCACGACCAGCAGCCTTCCGCCCGGAGCGACCATGCGCCCGATCGACCTGGCGCAAGCCGTGCGCGCTTCGCCGTGCAGGACCTGGATCGTGTACGCCTCGAAGATGAAGTCGAACGCCGCCACCCAGTCGGCTGGCGGCCGGAGCGCGTCTGCGACCAGGTACTCGACTCGCGATTCCGGGAAGCGGCTCCGACACCGGGCCACGGCAGACGGTGCGATGTCGAAGGCCGTGACCTCCAGGCCGCGCTCGGCAAGTAGCTCGGCGTCATCACCATAGCCACAGCCGACGACGAGGGCGCGGCCCCGGGGCGGAGCGGGCCCTCGCTCGAGCCACGCGACCAGATACGGATTCGGGGCGAGGTCCACCCAGGAGATGGCGAAGCCGCCGCGTTCCGATTCCACGTACAGCTGCTCGAACCAGCCCGTCACGTCTCCGCGGGCTATCGCGTCCCGGGCGAGCTCTCGGGCCCGGGCCCTTGGATCGGACACGTCGGCCTCCGAATCACGAGGGCCAGGTCGTCCGGCCTGGCCCTGCATGCACTCTCGATCGAAAGAGTCAGGGCTTTGGCTTCTTGGGCGCCGAAGCTTTGGGTGCCGGCTTCTCGGCGGTCTTGG
>Ga0187886_1000444_pt1 | contig 49960 bp, 45 predicted proteins | sample June2016WEW_20_1_FD_133001 | JGI IMG/M metagenome (GOLD analysis project Ga0187886, IMG submission 133001) | Peatland microbial communities from SPRUCE experiment site at the Marcell Experimental Forest, Minnesota, USA - June2016WEW_20_150 | ecosystem: Environmental > Terrestrial > Soil >... | reverse complement strand
GGGATTTAGCTTCCCCTTTACAGTGGAACATAAACCCCGGACAATCTATTTTGCGGCCCTGAAGAATGGAGATGCGAGTAACTTCTTTGGGCCGATGGTTTGGACTACGCCGGTAGACCAGGTTCTGAGCCTCTCTCATCTGGACCCGGCGCCTCCAGGAGAAGCAACCTTAGAAGTATCCCTGCAAGGAGCGACGGCTGGAACCCACCTGGTTCAGGTTCAGCTCAATGGAGTGCAGGTAGGGTCTTTAGTCTTTGCCGATCAATCCCAGGGGGTCGCTACGGTATCCATTCCCCAGTCCTTGCTTCTGGAGGGAGAGAACCGGGTGACCTTGGTGGCCCAGGGGGGCGAGATGGACGTCAGCATGATTGATTCTATCCGGCTGACCTACTGGCACACCTATACGGCGGACAATGATACCTTGCGTTTCAGTGCCAGTGGGGGGCAGCAGCTCTTTATTGATGGTTTCAGTAGTTCCCAGGTTCGGGTGGTGGACATTACGAATCCCAAGGGGGTGCAGGAGTTGGTTGGGCAAGTCAAGCTCCAGGGATCGGGATATGCCGTTCAGTTCGGGGTACCCGGCAATGGGCCGCGGACGTTGTTGGCTTTCACGGGGGATCAGGTGAAGAGCGCAGCGGCCGTGGAGGTCAATCAGACCTCCAGGTGGTATCAGGCTGGGGGGAGTGCGGACCTGGTGATCATTACTCATGGGAGTTTCTTGGAGAGCGTCAGGCCTTTGAAGGCACTGCGGGAGGCGCAGGGTTGGTCCGTGGCTTTAGTGGATGTAGAAGATATTTATGATGAGTTCAGCTTTGGGGTTAAGACCCCGCAGGCGTTGAAGGATTTTCTGCTTCGGGCCAAGATCTACTGGCAGAAATCGCCGCGTTTTGTGCTCTTGGTGGGGGATGCCAGCGTGGACCCGCGCAATTATTTGGGGCTGGGGAATTTTGATTGGGTGCCTACGAAGTTGATTGACACGGCGATTCTGGAGACGGCTTCGGATGATTGGTTTGTGGATTTTAATGGGGATGGGTTGCCCAAGATGGCGGTCGGGAGGTTGCCCGTGCGGACGGTGGAGGAGGCCCAGATCGTGGTCTCGAAGATCATCGGCTACGAGCGGTCGGAGCAGAGTCTGAGGGATGTGCTTTTGGTGGCGGATATGAAGGGTGGGGAAGAGGATTATGATTTTGAGGGGGGGAGTTTGGAAGTGCAGGGTTTGTTGCCCGGGGGTTTGACAGTATATCAGATTTTCCGGGGGCAATTTGCGGATGATGTGCAGGTGCATAGCCAGCTTTTGGGGAAAATCAATGAGGGGAAGTTGTTAGTGAACTACCTGGGTCATGGTTCGGAGGCCATCTGGAGAGGGGACATATTGACCTCGGATGATGCGGGAGCTTTGACCAATGGGATGCGTTTACCTTTTGTGGTGTCCATGACTTGTTTGAATGGATTTTTTCAGGATGTGTATGGTGGGAGCTTGGCAGAGGCTTTATTGAAAGCGCCGCAGGGGGGTGCGGTTGCGGTCTGGGCTTCCTCGGGGTTAACCGAGCCGGATGGGCAGACGATGATGGATAAGGAGTTGGTGCGGCTGCTCTTCAATGGAGAGTCATTGACCCTGGGGGAGGCGACGGCGAGGGCCAAGTCTGCCACGAGCGATGGAGATGTGCGCCGGACCTGGATCCTCTTTGGTGACCCAACGACAAGGCTCAAGTACTAATGAGCGGCCCAAAGGGCCTTGAGGAGCGCCACGCTTTGCATGGCTTGAGGATCAGCCTTCGGCCTTGAGGCAAGAGCAGTTGCCTTCAGCCTTAAGCGGAGCGATCCTTCTTTGAGTGATGAGGACTGAGGCCCTCCACCCTTTCCCTCCCCCTCGAGGGGGGAGGGTTTGCCCTGTGGAGTAAGTTCCGGTACTCCACAGGGTAAAGGAGGGGGTGACCGACGACTGAGCGGAAAAATCTAGGGAAGAATGGAATCATGGAATACTGGAAGAATGGGGAAAAATGAGGTACTCAGACCCAACATTCCATCATTCCAATATTCCACTAATCCCTACCGAATAGGGAGCAGCCTCACAGCCTTGGAGATCGGGAGCTTCGTTCTCTTGAAGAGTGGGCCTTCGGGCCGCCCCTTTTTGGATTTAGTTTCCCTTATTTCCTGCCGATATAAATGGGGTATCGCCTTTCAATAGGAGGGAGCTTTTTGAACCTTCAAAAGGATAAACCCAATCCTTCGATCACAGAGGATTCAGGGCTGTCCCTCTCGGGAGCGGCTCTCACTGATCTGCTTCAGGCTGTGGTGAGTCGTGGATCTCTTTTTACATTGCAGGCTAAGGGTTTCAGCATGTCCCCCTTCATAAGGGATGGGGATATGGTCACCCTCTCTCCATTGAATAGGGCCTTACCCGGGATGGGTGATGTGGTGGCTTATATTCACCCGGCAATAAAAAGAGTCTTTATCCACAGGGTAGTTCGAAAGAAAGGCGATTCATACATTATGAAGGGAGACAATAGCTTGGAGGGAGACGGCCCCATCCTGGCAGCTAAGATTCTGGGCCTCGTAACAAGGGTGGATCGTGATGGTAAGAGAATCACCCTGGGCCTTGGGCCGGAGCGCTTTTTAATCGCCCTTCTTGCCCGCAAAAACCTCTTCCTTCCATTATTCCTTCCAGCTCGGAGGATCATCAATCTATTTGCCAAGCACCGGCATTCTTCTGCCGATTCCGCCATCATGGTTTCCCGGGACTAAATTTCCTCCTGCGCTCGTGTAAAAAGAAGAAGATCATCTTCAAAAAAACGTTTGTCGGCTAATGGAGAGATATCTTGTAGATATTTACAAGATTGGTTTGCGAAAGTTTAACTGAAAAAACTGGTTTTCTATACTTATAATATTCCCACATTTCTTCACTGAAGAAACCCGGACGAATCAATAGGATTAAATAATCACTATTATTTTTATCCCCGAATTGGATGGATTTATCCAACCATCCATCTTTTTTATACAATTCCCATCCCCATAAAATCTTAGGTTCTAGGTCGGCCATATAAATCCAGTATTTATTTTCCGGATGCTTATTCAGCCATTCCAGGGCGCCGATGTAGGCATTCCCCCAGTATTCCGGCTCAAAACCCCTTTGCGCCGCCCCATCAATTCCGCCAATCAATTCGTTAAAATAGGACGACTGGTAGGGGTGGATCTTAATAATGGACGAATATACCGTCCATACGAATAGGGAGGCATAAAGGAGATAAAATATTTTTCCCCATCCCAATTTTTTAGCCCAGAGAAAGATTTGCTGAATTCCCATTCCGGCAATCAGGCAAATAAAAGGAAAGGCCGGCAAAAAAAGTCGCTCCCCATCATATTTGGGGACAGAGGGAAGCGAAATTAAAAGAAGAGGGAATAAAGCATTGAATAATAGAAAAACATTCGTTCTGTTGGGACGAACGATGATGGGGATCCATCCTATAAAAAAGGGGATCAGGGTAACCAGCGGAACTGTAATGAAAGTTAAAACCCAGGGATAATGCCATGGGGCCAGGGAAACTTGAGTTCCCAAATAATATATATAAACAAATGGGTGATGCCGATGAAAAGCCAGATAGAGGAAGATTCTTTGGAGCGTATCCTTCCAGAGCCATGGCCACAGAGCTACGAATATAATCGGTGGAATCACGATTAGTGGAATGACTTTGGAAAATAGGAGAATCCCATCGCGGCCGATCATTCGAGCCTTTCCCTGGAAGATGGCTTTCCATTGCCCGGAATGGCTGAGGATCCAATAGAAAAGAAGCGGGAGGTAAATCAGCCAGGCATTGATTTTGGTAAGTAGCGCAAAACCCAGCAAAATCGCGGAAACAAAGACCCATTTGGGGTTTTCCATGCCTTTCCAATAGGCATAAATCACCATCAACCAAAGAGCAGTTACGGCATAATCCATCACCCCTAAATGGGAATAGAAAAAAACCCTCGGCAGGAAAAAGAAGCATGCAGCCGAAAGGAGGGCGATTTTTTGATCAAATAACTCGGAAGCAAAAAGAAATATAAAATAACTGGAGAAAAAAACGAAAACTAATATCGCCAAGCGATAAGCAGAAATATTATTTAAAATTTCCAGCTTTTCATGAAATAAATAATGGGTTAGGCCCGCCAACACTTTAAGGAGGGGCGGATGTTCGCTGTTTATTTTCCAATAGGTATCAATATTTTCAAGGGAAGGACTCTGGAACCATTGGAAATACGAATCTCCCGCATGAAAATACACCCCCTCATCCCAAGTAACTCCATAATCGTTCAGGGATATAAAAATAATTCCACAGAAAAACACGGCTATGATGAGGGCTGCATGCTTTTCGAAAAAACTCCTGCCTCCAGCTGCAGCTTCCTGCGCTGCTGACGGAGTTTTTCGCTTTTCGAAAGGAATGATCATTTAGAAAAGCTAGGCGTCATTTACGGAATAACAAAGCCCACCAGCGAGATACTAACTACAATCTGCAAAAACAATCCCCCCAGACAAACGTAAAATGGCGATTTTCCATCTAATTTGGATAGGTAATCAACTGCAATAATCGGCAAGAACGACGCCATAAAAATCCATAACCGCGTCACTTCGCCTCTATTCATTCCCAATAAATCGATGATAATTAGCAGAAATAGAAAGGAAACTGTGACGAAATCCCCACTAACTGGTTGTGGTTGCCCTCCCCTATCTATCCCTTTTAATTCCCCTTTCTTATAAGAAAATAGACAGGAGATATTAAACAGGAATAAAAGAGAAAGAGAAAAACCAGCTGTAACAATAAATTCCTTTAAATTATGAAAAATCCATATCGTATACTCTCGCCTCGCCCTTACAAAAAAATCCTGCAGATCTTTTAAAATATATATGAAAGCCTTCATGGTATCCAAACCAAAAAATATATAGACCAAAAAATATAGGGATAGGAATCCAAGAATAACATATAAAACCATCCCTATGATTTCCCTTAAATCTATTTCTCGTCGGATTAAATTATTTAACAATAAACCTATGAACAAAATGCCTGATCCCATAGGCAATGGTTCAAATAGGAAGGTAACGTATAATAAAACCCCTAAGATAAAAGCGAATCTTTTTTTTTGATTTTCCAAGAATATTAAAAATAAAAAGAAGTCTGAAAGGATAAAAAAAGGAGATACCGTATTTAAAATAGGAAGGAAAAAGATTTTTGCAGGAATAAAAAGGTAAAGTATAAATGCCTGAAACGCTGCTTCTTTCCCACCCAAAAGTTTTTTTGTGATGAAATATAGAAATAATCCTCCTGCGTTTGAAAAGAGCATAATAATGTACCCCATTATTTGGGGATCGTCTGTTATACTTTTCAGGAAATAGTAGAAAAGGACTTTCCCGGGCATATTTGTTCGCACGTGCAATGGAAGTAGGGGAATGAGGGTGTGAAAATTTTTGAGAAATTCATAAGGACTATAATTAAGAGTGGGGCTATAGAACGAATTGGCAGCATCGCTCGTGATGATGTCGTGCAAGGAGAAAGGATAAAAGATTCGAAAAGCATTTTGAAACACCACCCCCATAAATAGCCAAAAGAAAAGAAGAGGGAGCTCTCCTTTCTGTTTTTCGATTAGCCTTAATGACAGATGGACGAGTATAAGAATAATGGGTGTAAGGACTAGAAACAGGATGAAAGGTGGGGCATCAATGTCCTTGACACTGTAGGGGTACACCCAATTTCCTTTTCTACAGCCAAATTCCAGCCACTTTGCTATGATACTATACACAAGCAATAATTGCGCAATGATAAGGATAGCATTCACTTTTGTTGTTTTGGAAATTATTCTTTGCGGCATATCATACGGCGATAGGTTAAAGATTCAGATCACGGAAAATAGGTCAAGACCTCAGGACTTAATGATCCGTTACTCAGGCCACAAGGCCATTGAGGAGTGCTATGGAAAAATATTAATTGCAAAATCAATTACATTTTATTCAAGGAAATTGCAAATACTGAAAAATCTCGATGACGAAAAAGCTCACGGGTTTCCTTTTTCAAAAAATTGCCAAGTATCTCCCGCTGCCGTGGCGTCATTGTTTCTTCCAGCAAGGAGCGCCGCACGAAAAGGTGGGTAAACCCATTTTTAGCCAGCCTTTGGGATAGTTCTGTCCCATCGTGTGAGGCATCAATGAAGTGCTTGAAAGTCACGTCTTCTAAAAAAGTGTCCGAATAGTAAGGCCGATCCAGGTAGTAGGTGTATGCCCCCGTCCAAACGCAAAGCACGCGGGAGGAAAGGGGAACATGTTGATTGATGAACTCCATCGCGGCGTATCCCGGAACGATTCTTTTCAAAAAGGAGCCCTCCTCTTCCCAGCCCAAGACTGGCTTGTGGTAGCCCACAGCAGCCATCTGCCGTCCCAAAAACCAGTAGTTCCAGGCGAGCGAAGCTACCACGGTCAATCCAATTGCCAATTTCATCACGCGCTGGCTCCTCGCCCAGCGGTAAATTCTCTCAACCATGGGCGCGGCATAAAAGCAGAAGAGAAATTGAGAGGGCAGCCAAAATCTAGCCTGTTGGTTCCCAAATATAAAAATTGCTGCCGAGGCAAATAAAACAAATCCCAATCCTGCTGGCACCCTCTGGTTCACTCGGCCAAGGACCGCCCGCGTCGCCGAAGCCACAACCAAAAGCAGAAAAATCAGCAGGAAAGGCCCCATGGCCCCATCAAAAAAAATAGAGTCAAAGCGGCCTAAGAAAGAAAATCTCCAAACCAATAGGAGATAGTCCCATGCCTCTCTTCCCATACCAAAGCCAAGGAAATATGAGGGCATCGCGCGTTCCCTAACATCATCCCAACCCTTTCCCCCAAAAAAGGACCACGCCAATGGATACACTGGATTGCCCAGACCCAGCCAATTCCACACCATCCAGCAAAGACCGGGGGCTGCCCCCAGGGCGAATACTCCGATAGCTTTTAGAATTTCCCTGGGAGGTCCCTTCCTCTGACTCCACATAAGGAGAATTCCAACCAAACCGAGGTAAATCATTCCAGTATATTTGAGGGCGGGCATCCAGCCCGCTAAAAAGCCGATGAACGCACTTTCCCTTAATGTCAACTTTTTGAACCCCGGTCGTTCCAAACTTGCCTTGAGGAAAAGAACCAACGCCAGAAGGCTGCTTCCAAGAGCCATGAGGAGCGCCGGCTCGACATAGCCACACCCTGTAAAATAAATCGCTGGGGGAACAGTGGCATATCCCAGGGTGCAGATCACCGCCGCCGATGGTCCGGCGATCAGACGAGTGAGGCTGAATAGTGCTCCAACTGTGGCAACATGTTGAAGAATTGCCAAGGCTTGAGCAGCGTGGTCGCCGGCGGTGCCCAGGAGAAGGGTCATAAGAACCTCATGCCCCTTGGGGAAAGCAGAATATAGATTGCCTTCGATATGAATAAGACGGCCCGCTCTTAAATATTCCTTGGGACACAAAAGATGGTAAACCAAGGAATCACGGACGTACGGGGGGGCGGCTGCTTGCAGGATCGCCGGCAAGAGAAAAAGACCTACCAGGGTAAGTAAAAAAATGTTTACCGATCTAAGGGTCGCTCGCCCCCAAAACTCGGTAGCAATCCACCAAACCGCCAGCCCCATTCCGCTAAGAAACACCCCCCAGAGCACAGACGGAATCAAAAGTCCGGCAAATCCCAAGGACGTAAGAAGGTAGGAAAAGGTAATATTTCCCACTGCGAAAGCGAGGGTATGCCGGACCATCGCGGGCAAGGCAGAGTTCTTGTCAAAAAAGCCCTTGCAAAGGAAATCTCCTAACGCCCAGCAGGCTGTACCAAAGGCGACCACACAGATGAACTGCCAGAGCAGATTCATATTCTCCACCAGATTTTGGGGGGTAAAACCTTCCCTTCCCCAGCGGGCAAATTATTGAATTTCGCATTCATAAGGGAACGATGATCGACTTCACATTTACCCCCCTCACTTCTATCCCCTCCCCCCGATGGGGGCAGAGGGAAGGGTGAGGGGGCAATGTAAGAAGCATATGGTTCCGTTACTTTTGCAAAGCTCAATAATCCTCTTCCGGGACGCCTAAACGGGAGAGTTGTTGCTGAATTCTTTCCTTAGATTTAATATCTTCCGGCGGCACTTTTTTATTTGCCAGTCTTAAAAAGAAGGCCGCTTCATCGACCTTCCCCGATAATAAGGCAGCAGAACCAAGGTCAAAGAGGTCTCTGGATGTTGTCTCCGGAGAAAAAATGTTTATCCCCTTTTTTAAGAAACGATATGCCTTACCATATTGTTTTTGCCCGACATAACCATAACCCATTTGTTTGTATACATTCTGCTTGTCTCCCCCATCTGAGCGTTGCAGAGCCTTTTCATAAAAGCAAATCGCCTGGGCATATGATTTCAACCCTTTAAGGGCATCTCCTTTCAGTAGATAACCTGTAGGAGTCTCGGGGAAGTTTCGGATGATGGCTTCCGCATGGGGGATCGCTTTTCGATATTCCCCTTCATTATTAAAGATCTTGGCCAAAATCTGGTTGGTGATTAAGCAGTCTGGATAGATTTTTACAGTTTTAAATAAATCCTTCAAGAGTGAATCCTTATCTTTTTTATTCATTATTTCTTGGATATTTCTGCCGATTATTTCATATGGATCTACATTCTTTAGCTCGTATTCCAAACCAAGGTCCGGATAATGCCTTTTATTAATATACAGAACCCCAACTTGATCAAAGAAAACCATAACGTAATCGGGAAATTTCTTTATGACTCCTTTGAATCCCTTCTTAACAATGGGCACCATGATAAACGCGGGATCGTAATTCAGCAGAATTTTTCTAAGGATTTTTTCATCGGAGAAGGCATTGCTAGCCATAAACATATCTTCGTCTTTGAAAAGAAAAGGAACCTCCATATCCATGAATATTTTATATTTCGGGTACAACATCCACTGAAGGTAACCACCCGTATTGGGATGGTTCATAATATAGCCCTGGGCGGGGATCCGCTCGAGAAACGTAACGATTCCCTCAGGAAGTGCCTTGGGAGACAATGGGTATTTGGGTTGATTGCCTAAATAATTCTTAAAACAAAGGATGGGCGAAAATAGAATAAAGGCCAGAAGGAAACCCCAGATCCATTTTCTTTTCTTGGTAAGGCCAGTCAAGGATAATGGAATGGGATGCGCTCTGAAGAGAGGAAGGCTGAGGAGAGCGAACTCATAAACGAAACGACTTCCTTTGGTGAGTAAGAAGATTCCCCCGGCGAATAATAAAAGATGGCTGACCCTTATTTGTCCTTTTGAAATAGATATTCCCAGAGAAATACCCGCCAGTATTAAAAAGAAATTGACCATTGTCGGGAAAGTGGGACAAAACATGGGCGCCTGAAATGTTAGCAGATCAACCAGCTTTATATTTCCGAGCTCTACTATATATTGAGAGGCATATTCTGTCGAAATGAAGGGAACGCCCAACAACGCCGATCCATGAGGGGTGAAATAGACAGCCCCTAACGAAAGAACCATGGGGATAATATAATAAAGCTCAACCTTTTGGATGTGTTCCTTTTTCCTCAAATGGCTAATAAAGAAATCAAGGACGAAAGAAAAAATGATCAGGAGCATGACCGGATATTCTATGCCATGGAGATTACTCCAAAGGGCTGCCAATATCGGTAAGGCCATAACCTTCTTGGATGGAAATTCAAGAAAGTACAGAAAGGCTGCGATAAAAAAATAACTAAAGGCATGCGGTCTGATCAGCTGGAATCGAGGCAGCAAGAAGATCATGTAAAGTACAACAACGACTGTCAAGTAAATATGGGAACGATCATCTCTTGCCTTTGTAAACAGAAAATTTTTTATGAGGTAAATCGTCGCTAAATAGACAACCACCCGCAAAAAAATCAGACCATAATAATCAAAAAATGAATAAATTTTATATACTAAAACTTGAAACAGCCAATAATAATCGATCCAGTTCCGCACAGGCGAGATGAATGAAAAGAAGCTGTTGTGGGGTAGTGACTGATTCTGAAATATATATCTTCCCCCGCTGAGATGATACCATAAATCCGTATCCATGGCCTCAACCGGCCACCGAATAAGGTAGCACAAGCTGATAACGAAAAGGATCAGGATATAAAGTTGAAGGCCCTTAAGTAATTCAAAATCTTCCGCAATTCGCTTGGCGGTAATTTTATATATATTCATGATGGTTTCTGAATCTTCTTGGCGATAACAATCCCGAAACCCCTTCCTGTGAAAGGTTGCTGGCCGATTGTATGCATTTCCTTATAGTGCTCCTGGATCCAGGAAAATAATTTGATTCCATAATTTTTACCGAAATAACGATATCCATATTCCGACGTATCTTTCTCAACCAAAACAACATAGTCAGGGGGAGTCTTATCCAAAGAAGCAAGAATCCGATCCTCACCGAATATGATTAATTCCGGAGGCATAAAGTTTACGTAAGGACAAGGATTTCCCCTGCGGCTCAAATAATTCAACATAACTCCTTCAGGGAATACGACAAGAGTTTCATCAGGCTTGACTGTTTCCAAAATCTTATCTATTGTCCTTTTGACGATCATACCTCTGGCCGATACTTCTGGCTTCCAGCTAAGAATTGTATCCCCCTTTGAACCTATGGCATACGTTTTTATATCGTATATATTCTTACTTATTTTGATATACACAAACAAAAGGATTCCAACCATAACGATTCCCAATATCCGCATAAATACAACGTTTGTAAATTTTCTCCCGATTAAGGACGGAAGCTCATAAAGAAATATCATTACAGCCAACAGGGTGGCGGGCATGGCCAAGGCGAAACCATAATGGTAAAGGTGGACGTTTAAGATCATTTTTAATAAAAGAAGAAAAGAGAATATTCCCAGGGTTAAAAAAACAAGTAAGCGCCCGGTTTTTTGTTGGTCTTCCCTGAAGCGCCATATATTTATGGAACAATATATCATGAAAGCCAGCATGAATAAAGGAAGCGGCCGAAAGATTTCTAACCAGGGGATACGGGTAAGTAAAAAGGGTATGGAAAGAATCACGATTAAAAAAATGAGTATCATGACGAGCATTCGTAAGCGATGATTGGATATTTTCCCAATTGCGTAGGCTGGCATCAGGAAAAGAAGAGAGACCAATAATACATACCCAGCGGCCATCTTAAATAATAACTTCAGATTTAAAAGTGGAGCATTAAGACCCATTACCAAGTGGTAGAACTGGTTTGAAGTAACAGAAGTTCCAAAAATAGCCCGGTATTGGGTCGTAACGGAGGTAAGAGCATTTTCCAGCGACATATAGCGAGAAAAATATGCGATGAATCCCACAATCGGGAGGAGGAACCCTAGAGACAAGAATCCGAATCGCTTGAAAATGATTCTAGGCGTCATTCGATCGAGGAGAGCGGCCAATAGAAGTCCGACAAAAATTGCCGCGAATATCGATAAAAAGACTTCGATCTTCGTTAAAAACGCCAGGCCCATAGAAATTCCCATAAACCCTAACCATAAGTCTTTCCGCCCCTTTAAATAAATCAAGAAAGCATAGATGGAAAAAAAGGACAACAAAATCCCATGGGTCATTTCATGGGAATAGGGGGTTACAAAGTTATAATTGCCGATGGTCACATAGTGGGAAAATGCAAAGAGGGCCAAAAAGGTCGTCCCGGAAGTGGCTGCAATGAAAACATCGGTGGTTTCATGAAAAATATAGTAGATGAAATAGGTCAACAGGCCAACCAGGACTAAATTGAATGCTGCAATCGTCATCAAGCTGGTGCCAAAGATTTTGAAGATCAACGAATTCAGGTAGGGTGACAATGGACCGTTAAAATAATCGATATTTAAAAAAAGAACAGACCCGTTATTTAGTTGCCAGGGAACATACAGTTCCCTCCCGAAATCAACCAAAATATCTGGCCACTTTTGCCAGCTCAGGCCCGCCATCCCCAGGGCAAGAAAGGCCATGATAAAGAAGGCCGTTATCGTTTTCCAGAAGGCTCTCTTGCCATTTGCTTCCATATTTCTCCTTCATTTTTTATGGTTACCTCGTAGGCATCCATGGCCGCCCCGATCTCACGATCCGTTGGGAAGATAACAAATGCGATAAACAATTTTTGTTCAGGATATCAAAATTTACCCTATTGTTGCAAAATCATTTTAGGAAAAATTCTTTGTGCTCTTTCATGAATGTGCCATACACAACGACATAAATTTTCTGCTGTTTGTCATTCCGGGCTTGACCCCGTATCAAGTACGGGGCAGGCTCCGGAATCCAGTGTCATTCTGGATTCCCGCCCTGCACCACACTAGGTACAGGGCCCGCTTTCGCGGGAATGACGTGCCGTGTTCCTAAAATTCATTTTCGATCCAGGGATTAAAGGGGTTAAGGGGCCATTTGCCGAGTTTTTTTGCAACAACAGGGTTTATTTTCGATAGGAGAAATTTTATGAAGGAATTGAAATAGACCGGGTGAGGATGGGATTTTTTAGGCAATGGAAAAGGCAATCCTCTTCAAGGGCTTAACCCTAATAAGAAGCGGGGGAAGGAGAAACCTCCTTCCCCCGCAAAATTCGGATAAGAAGGATTATCCGTTGGTTAGGGGGTTAAATTGCCACCGGCATCGATGCTGTAGGGCGTGGCGTTGGTCACGTTATATACTGAAGTTCCGGTCATGGTTGCCATGGGGCCGGTCATGGTCACAGTCGTCCCATTTGAGGGCCTGAATCCATACGCCTGAACTGAGGCAAGATCTACAGTCCCCGTGGGATTATCGCTGAAGTACGCCTGGGAAGCTGTATAGGCGTTTTTCAGGTCTGATTTGGCCGTGGCGTTGTAACCTCTCAGTCTATAAGCCGTAAACTGCGGGATGGCAATCGCCGCCAGAATTCCGATGATCGCGATGACGATCATCAACTCGATCAATGTAAAACCTTTCTTGTTTTTCCGGAATTTCCTTAACATTTTAAGAACCTCCTTTTTTAATTTTTTGATGTTAGACTAAAAATTTTCTCCCTGCTCCATCTATCTTAGTTTTACTCCCGAACTCACCTCCTTCCCTTTCCTCTTTTTATGAATTTGATCTGCAATTTTTTTGCCAACTATTCGCGGGATTGGAAAGAATTAAATAAGGTAATGATAATATTTATATTTTTAAAAATTTTAAGCCTCCCATCTCGCAAAAGTATCCCTGGATATCTGATCAATTGGACAAAAAACGTCAGTCAAAAAATATTTTCTGTCACTTTCTGAGATTCCAAATTGGCAAGAATATACCCCCTCACCCCGCCCCCTCCCCCAATTTGGGGGAGAGGGGAAGGGTGAGGGGGATTCCGTATTAATGGCGAATCCACGGATGGAATTATGGCTCCGTAAGGACTCAAGCGAATTGGCCATCCCCGTCCTAAACGGCCCACTTTCTTTCCAAGAGAATATTCTGAGAAGGACCTGATGAATCGCATTTATAGATAAAAAGTTAAAAGAACGCATCTGGACTCCGGGGATCGTTTGAAATCTATCTACGCATGCGGTTAAACCCTTTTGTACCCTTTAATGAATGTATTAAATAATGATGATGATCTCGTAAAGGGTCATAAAACCGTTACTCCTGCGAAAGCAGGAGTCCAGAACCTAATGATCCTACTGGATTCCCGCCCTGCACCACACTAGGTACAGGGCCCGCCTTCGCGGGAATGACAAAAGGAGGCAATCTTAAAATTCATTCTCGATCCATGTATTCGAGGGCTTGAGGGGCCATTTGCCCTGTCTTTTTGCAACAACAGGGTAAAGGAAGATTTTTGTGTCAATTTATCGTTTTGAAAAGAACCGCTAAATTTCATTGAAAAATGAAAGTTGGAAAATGAAAAATGGGAATTTCAGGGGAAAAGGCCCGTCATTTTGAATTTTTCAATTTAAAATTTACATTTTGTACCGCTGAGGCCGAAAAGTTTAGCCAATTTTTCAAAGGGCTAAACTGTTAAGATTCTTTAGACTACCGGGATAATGAATCGATCACCGCTCCATCAGCCATGATGGTATAAGTACCATTCAGGAGGGCATGGCTGCCCGTGACATCGCCAGCGGTGTTAACATCGATGGTGACAGAGGCAGAAAGCCTCGCCGGAGGGTAGCTAACCAATGCAGCTGGTCCGGTCGCATTTTCCGCGGGTGGGGTACCCCCCAGGTTTTCAGCGATCCATGCCTGCACCGCGGTATGGACGTTTTTTGTATCGGAGCGGACCGTGGCCATAAAACCTCTTGCCTGATACACCTGATACTGAGGAATAGCGATGGCCGCCAGAATCCCAACGATGGCAATTACGATCATTAACTCGACTAACGTAAAACCGTTTTGTTTTTGGCGAAATTTCCTGAACATCTCGTTACTCCCTTCATGAATTGTTAAAATCAAAAAAAACGCCTTTTGAATATAACCGTTCTTCAGGGCTGAATCATTAATTTTCAACATACGCAATTTTCTTGCCAGTCTTGAGAACAAAAATGAGATAGGGACTTCGGCAAAGCCTCAGGATATGGAAATTTCCAAGACTTTGTTTGATAATAGCTTGTTTTTATTTAATTTTTAGATGATTATCGAATATGGCTGGGAGTTAGCTCGGGAGCAAATTATTGAGGAAATTTCTTCTTCGCTTTTAAGTTTTCCAGGGAAAATCGATTATAAAGTTTCCCCAAAAATGACAGAATATGTCAACCCGCAGACATTAAACGTTAATGAATCGGTAAAATAATAGTGAAGGTTGTTCCCCGGCCCAGTTGGCTTCGAACCGTAATCCTTCCTCCGTAGCTCTCCACGATACTATGCACAATGGAAAGGCCAAGGCCAGTCCCTTTCTCCTTGGTGGTGAAAAAGGGATCAAAAATTTTGTCTATCTCATTTTCTGCGATTCCGCATCCTGTATCGCTGACAGAAATCTCACCCTGGTCTTGATCTCCGATAAAGGGCAAAACGGGTTGGCCCCGCCGTAACTCCACCCGAAGTTCTCCTCCATCGGGCATGGCCTGGGCTGCGTTGATGAAGAGGTTCCAGAAGACCTGCTTGATCGGCTGGGCGTCGCCCTGCATAGAAAGTTCATCTTGGAATTTGGTAATGAAGCGGATTCCCGGGCTGCAATCCGGGCTATGGGCAAACACCTTCAGGATGTCTTCCACGACTGCGTTCAGGTGAATCCTTTCTTTCCTCACAGAGGTGGGCTTGGCAAATAGTAAGAAATCGGCAATCAGAGAGTTGAGGTGGCCGACTTCCCGGAGGATGATTTGCATGAGCTGCTGGTGCCGTGGAGAGTTGCCCATTTCTTCCTTTAGAATTTCAATCGATCCGCTGATCGAGGCCAGTGGATTGCGAACCTCATGGGCCATGCCAGCGGCCAGGGCTCCAACGGCGGCCAGTCGGTCAACCCGTTTCAGCTCTTCTTCCATCTCCCGCAGCTCGGTCAGATCCTGAAAGATCAGGATGCTGCCGATTTCCTGATCGCTGGAGTCCTTGAGCGGGGAGACTGAGAAGCCCAGCACTAACGGCGTCCCTTCCCTTCTCTGGAACTTCGTCTCCCAGCGGGAGAAACGGAGCTTCCCCCACCCTTGTTCCGGAACCCACTCATTGGATCGCGACCATTCCAAAAACCCCGGAAATAGAACCCCGATCTCCTCCTGGTAAACCTCTTCAAATTGGCAACCGGTAATCTCCTCGGCCATGCGATTAAAGGAAGTGATCCGCCCTGTCCCATCAACCGTTATCAGACCGCTGGTTACGTTTTGCACAATGTGCTTATAGAGCCTCTCCAATTGCTTGTAGTCGATCAGGCGTTTCTTTAATTCTTCGTCTTTCTGGCGAACCTGCTCCGAAAGATAGGCGCTGAGAATGGCCACCAGGTAAAAAGCCACCATGTTCACCGCGAGCAGATAAAAAACATAACTGCTTTTGAAGCCGACGGAAACAGGTATACGGTATCCTAAAGGAAAAATGACCTGGTAAAAATGCAGATCGAGCAGGGTTCCGTAAAGAATGCTGCTGGCGGAAGCCACCAGCAGCCCCCCCCTGCGGTAGAGGATCGTGCCCGCGCTGAAGATAGAAAGGAGGTAAACCCAGGAGAAAATGGAATCGATCCCGCCTGTGAAATAGATCAGCAGGGTAATGAAGAAAACATCGCCCAAGATCTGCCCGTAGGCAAAGGCCTTGAGGTGCTTGACCCGCCGCAAAAGAAAGACATAAAGCAGGGTCAGGACATAGGTAAAAGCGATGAGCAAATAGAGGTAACGGGGGAAAGCATACCAGATGACCTGGCTCTCTTTGATCTGAACGATGGCCGTAGCCCCGAGGAGCAGCGTAACCACTACGGCCCGGAAAAACATGAGCCACTGGATTTTAGAAGAGAGGGTCTCGGGGAATTCCTCTGCCGCTTTTTTCCCCCTCACGTCCACCTCATGGAAAAAATAAAAATTCTTGCCACAGAGAGCACCGAGAGCACAAGGAAATGAATCCAAAAATAAAATTGAAAATCAAAACGACATACCAAAATCCAAAGGTCTTCGGCCCTTCAATTTGGATTCTGCAATGTAATATGGCATTTTGACTTTTACATTTTTTCCCGATTATTCATGGCTGCTCGGTCACCATCGAACCCCCTCACCCTCCCCTCTCCCCCCATCGGGGGAGAGGTTAAGGTGGGGGGGAATTTTTGAGGTAATTGGTTTTTTGTGATCTCTGTGTTCTCTGTGGCAATAAGATCTTTTTATTCTTTCATCTGGTCCGAAAAATCCCGCAGGTTGTATTTTTGAATCTTCCAGCGCATTGCTCGGAAACTAAGGTTTAAGAGCTTCGCAGCCTTCTTGATCACTCCATTGCTCATATGCAGGGCTTGCTGGATGAGGTCCTTTTCCAGTTGGCTGAGTTCTTTTTCTAAGTCCAGGCCGGCAGATGAGAGATGGATCGAAGGGAGCTCTTTTTTTCCACTTTCTTTCTTATACTCGGAGAGAACCAGGCTCTCGGGCAGGATGATGTTTGAATTTTCCAGCGCTACGCTGCGCTCGATGATGTTTTCCAATTCCCGCACATTCCCCGGGAAGTTATACTTCATGAGCGCATCCAATGCGTAGGATGAAATGGAGCGCACATCTTTCCCCAGTTCTCGGGAGTACTTTTCGAGGAAATATTGAGCCAGGAGCGGAATATCATCCCGCCGCTCCCGCAAAGGGGGAAGGTGCAGATGGACCACGTTCAGGCGAAAGAAGAGGTCTTCCCGGAACCTTCCCTGGATAATCTCCTGTTCCAGGTCTCTATTTGTAGCCGAGATGAGGCGCACATCCACGCTCACGGTTCCCGTCTCCCCCACGCGCATGAATTCCCGTTCCTGAATCACTCGCAGAAGCTTCACCTGAATTAACTGAGAAAGATCCCCGATCTCGTCCAGGAAAACGGTCCCGCCATGGGCGATCTCGAACAGACCTTTCTTGTTGGCCACCGCGCCGGTGAATGCCCCCTTGACATGGCCAAAAAGTTCGCTCTCCATCAGGGTATCGGGGATGGCGCTGCAATTGATGGTGACGAAGGGCTTCTCCGCTCGCGGGCTCATCAGGTGGATGGCCCTGGCCACCAACTCCTTTCCCGTGCCGCTATCCCCGGAGATGAGTACATTCGTCTTCGTCCCTCCCACCTGCTTGATCAAATTATAAATCTGGAGCATCTTGGGACTATGGCCAACAATATTGTTAAAAATCCCGGCGGGAGCCTCTACGGCGGGCCCCGCGGTCTTGGCCAGGGCATTGTGAATGACCGCCTTGATCTCTTCCACTTTGAAAGGTTTGGTAAGGTAGTCGTAGGCCCCAGCCTTCATGGCCGCGATGGCATCTTCCGGGGAAGCGTAGGCCGTAATCATGATTATGGGAATATTGGGATGGAGTTCTTTGACTTTCCGTAGTAGGTCCAGGCCCCCCATCTTGGGCATCTTAATGTCTGAAACGAGCAAATCGCAGGGCTCGGCCTGGAAACTCGAGAGAGCTTCTTCTCCGTCTGGGGCACAGATCACTTCATGACCCTCCTTTTTCAAGAGGATCTCCAGAAACTGCCGCATGCTCAATTCATCGTCAACGACTAAGATTTTAGCCACAACCAACACCTTTAAAAAAGCAAATCCTAAATTCTATACAGAGCGACCTAAATAAATCCGCATAATTCGTCATTCCCGCGAAAGCGGGCCCTGTACCTAGTGTGGTGCAGGGGGGGAATCCAGGAAAACAGCCTGGATTCCGGGTCAAGCCCGGAATGACAAAATGGCTAAAATTTATGTCGTCATGTATAATATCGAAAGCCTAAACAATATATCGAATTATAAGGAAAATTCTTGATTGAAATATTATGGCCGGCCATCCCCTTAAATTTTGATCACTACATTCTTACAACTTTAAATCTGAGAATTCTCTTCCAACATTTGTTCTGGCCACGCCCCCTCACCCCGTCCCTCTCCCCCGGATGCGGGGGAGAGGGACGGGGTGAGGGGGAAATTTCAAATATCTATGGTTAGAGATTTTTTAGGATTTTGGATTTGGAATTTAGAATTTTAATTTAACTGATTTCCAGGATCTCGTACTCCTTCCTCCCCGAGGGGACGACCGCCTGGACCACCTCTCCGATGCGCCGCCCAATGAGCGCCTTGGCCACCGGGGAGTTCACGGAGATTCGCCCGTTGCGAATGTCCGCCTCATCTGCACCGACGATCTTATACCTCACCTGACGCTCCGTATCCATATCCCCCAGGAGCACCGTGCACCCGAAGACGACTCGATCGGTCGTCAAATCCTTGGCCTCGATGACTTGAGCCCGACCCAGCTTATCCTCCAGTTCTTTGATTCTTCCTTCTACGTAGTCGCGCCGCTCCTTGGCTACGCGGTAGTCGGCGTTGTCGGTCAGGTCTCCATGGGCCGCCGCCTCGTTCAAGGCTTGAATGGCTTGGGCCCGATCCACCCGTTTCATGCGCTCCAGCTCTTCCTGCAGTTTGGTGAATCCTTCCTTGGTCATGGGTAATTTTTCCAACTTTCTCTCCTTCCCGAAAAGCGTCTCTAAAAGCTTTCAGCATTTAGCTATCAGCTTTCAGCCAAATACTATTGACTTTTGCATGAATAATGGAACGGAGATTGGTATCCCGCAGACCCCCTCACCTTTATCCTCTCCCCCGTACTCGGGGGAGAGGGGAGGGTGAGGGGGACTTAACAAGATGCGTAATATTCCATTACTTTTGCAGAGCTCAATAATAAAAATTTTCCCCTCTATTGCTGAGAGCTGACCGCTGATAGCTGACTGCTAATTTTCTCCCATCGCTTGCATCCATCCCCGCCGCAGCCGATAACGTTCGAGGATTTCGAGGGCTTCCTTGAACTCCCGGCGATACAGCCGGCGGTTTAGTTTTGGAAAATCCTTGGCCCGGTAGGCAGGAAAGAATTGGGTCATCAAGCTGACCGGGCATTGCCCAGAAAGAGTTCCGGCTACGAAGCGGGCCATGTTCTCCGTCGCGGACAAACCGTTGGGCAGGAGAAGGTGGCGAATGATCATTCCCCGTGCCATCGTCCCATCCTTCGCGTATCGCCCCTTCCCCACTTGCCGGTACATCTCCTGAATGGCCGCCGCATTGATGGCCGGATATCCCGGGGCTTGGGAATAGGTCCGGGCGGTTTCTTCGTCGCCATACTTCATATCGGGCAGGTAGATGTCCACGATCCCATCCAAGAGACCCAAAGTTTCCAGGCTATCGTACCCGTTCGTGTTATAAACCAAGGGGAGCCGAAACCCTCTCTCCACCGCAAAACAGAGTGCTTCCAAGATTTGAGGAACAAAGTGCGTCGGCGTGACCCAGTTGAGGTTATGACACCCTCGGCTCTGCAGGTCGAGCATCATCTGTCCCAGTTCTTCTACGGTCTTTTTCTGCCCCACACCCAGTTGACTGATGGGGTAGTTTTGGCAGAACACGCAATGTAAATTACACCGGGTCAAGAAGATTGTTCCCGAACCCCTGGACCCGGAAATGGGCGGCTCTTCTCCATGATGCACGTGGTAGCTCGAAACCGTGGGGCGCAACCCCGACCGACAGAACCCCCGCTCGCCCCGTGTCCGATCCACGCCGCATCTTCGGGGGCAAAGCTGGCAGGCCTGCAATATTTTTCCAGCCTTTTGCGCCCTCTCCCGCAGTTCTCCCGTAGTCCATAGCCTAAGATAACTCGGGAACACGGTAAACAATCCTCCCGGCAACGATGGTCAGGATAGCAAACCCTTTCAGCCTCCAGCCCTGAAAAGGAGAGTTACGGCTCTTAGATTTGAACTGGCTCACCTCGACGGTCTGCTCCCGCGCCAGATCGATCAACGTCAGGTCAGCATCCGCCCCCACCTTCAACCTACCCTTGTCCAGCCCAAGGAGGTGCGCTGGCTTAAGAGTGAGTTTCTCAATGGCCTCCATCAAAGTGAGATGACCCTCCTGCACCAGCCTCAGGGTCAATGGCAGCGCTGTCTCCAACCCGATGATTCCGCCCGCGGCATAATCGAACTCCACATCTTTCTCGATGGCTGTCTGCGGAGCATGGTCTGTGGCGATGGCGTCCAAGGTCCCATCCTTCAGCCCGGCGATGACCGTGGCCACATCCTCCGTCTTTCTTAGGGGAGGGTTCATCTTGGTGTTGGGATCATATCCCCGAACGGCTTCATCGGTCAAAGTGAAGTAATGGGGAGCCGTCTCTGCTGTCACCTTGACGCCTCGCGCCTTGGCTTGCCGGATTGCCCTTACCGACCCCGCCGTGCTGACATGGGCTATATGAAGGGAGGCCCCGGTGAGTTCTGCTAAAGCGATGTCCCGCAGAACCATCACTTCTTCCGCAGCGTTGGGGATCCCCCGCAGGCCCAGAGTTGTGGAAACGAATCCCTCGTTCATCACCCCCTGGCTAGTCAAGTTGAGGTCCTCGCAATGGGAGATGATGGTCAACCCAAACCCTCTGGCATACTCTAAGGCCCGGCGCAAGAGACCGGCATTCATCAACGGCTTTCCATCGTCGGAGAGGGCGACGACCCCTGCTTCTTTTAATTCGCCAATCTCTGCTAAAGACTCCCCTTTCAGCTCCTTGGTCACTGCGCCGATGGGGAAAATGTGGGTACAGGCTTTCTCCCGCGCCTGCCGGAGAATGTACTCCGTGACCGCCCGGTTATCATTCACCGGAAGGGTGTTGGCCATGCAGGCCAGAGAGGTATACCCCCCGGCAGCTCCGGCCCTGGACCCGGATTCGATGGTCTCCTTGTACTCCAGCCCCGGCTCGCGAAGATGACAGTGCATATCGATCAAACCCGGCACCAAAAGATTTCCTGTGGCATCGATCACTCTTCCCCCGGGAAGAGGAGGAAATTTAGATTCCGGAATCCCCTGTCCCATCTTCGCGATCTTGCCTCCTTCTACGAGGACATCCATCCGGCCATCGGTTTCGCTAGCCGGGTCTACAACGCGAGCGTTCTTGATTAACAAGTTCATGGATCACTCCTCTCCGCTTCCCTCTCCCCGCCCACCAATAGATAGAGAAGAGCCATGCGCACCGCTACGCCATTGGTCACCTGGTCTAAAATCACCGAGAAAGGCCCGTCGGCCACCTCCGGAGAAATCTCCACCCCCCGGTTCATCGGGCCCGGGTGCATGATTAAAACCGCCGGCTGGGCTGCCTTCAGTACTTCGAGATTGAGCCCGAAGAACCGGGAATATTCCCTAAGCGTTGGGAAAAAACCAGCCTCTTGACGTTCCAGCTGAATCCTAAGCATCATGATCACATCCGCTTGCGGGATCACCTCGCTAAGACTCGTGTGCCAGCGAACTCCCATTCTTTCCACTTCTGCTGGCATCATGGTTCGAGGTCCAGACAAATGGACCTCTGCCCCCATTTTCGTGAACCCATAGATATTCGACCGGGCCACCCGACTGTGGAGGATGTCTCCCACGATGGCCACCTTCAGCCCGGCGAGCCTCCCTTTCTTCTCCCGAACCGTGAATAGATCCAGCAGGGCCTGGGTGGGATGCTCGTGGGCCCCATCCCCGGCATTGATGACCGGCACGCGCATCAGCCGCGCTAAGAGATGTGGCGCCCCCGCAGCCGAGTGCCGGACAACGATACAATCCGGGTTCATAGCCTCCAGGTTTTTGGCCGTGTCGATCAGCGTTTCCCCCTTGACTACGCTGCTGGAGGAAGCAGAAATGTTGATCGTGTCCGCGCTCAGTCGTTTGGCCGCGATCTCAAAGGAGGTGCGGGTCCGGGTGCTGGCTTCGAAGAAAAGGTTGATCACCATCTTCCCGCGTAGGGTGGGAACTTTTTTAATCTCCCGGGTAGAAACTTCCTTGAAGGATTCGGCTGTATCCAGGATGAGCTCGATTTCCGAGACGCTCATCTCTTGGATTCCCAGAATATCTTTGCCCGCCAATTGCCGGGTGGGCTTGTCAGAGATCTGCCGGGCTGCTACCCGGCCCGGATCATCCACCATCTTGCACCTCTCTCAAAAACCAGCATTCACCGCAGAGTACGCAGAGACCGCATCTCCGCGCCCTCGGCGATCTCTGCGGTGAGTTTCTAGGAAATTTTCTCCTGGATGATCACCCGGTCCTGACCGTCGACCTCCCGGAACAAGACGTTCACTTCGTCTTGCGGGGCCGTGACGACCTTCTTTCCGACGTAATCGGCTTGAATGGGAAGCTCCCGATGGCCCCGATCGATGAGCACAGCCAGCTGAATGAACTGGGGGCGCCCAAAGTCGATCAGGGCGTCCATCGCCGCCCGAACTGTCCTTCCCGTGTATAACACATCGTCTACCAGGACGACCCTCTTATCTTTCAGAGAGAAGGGAATCTCAGTCTTTCCCACGAGCGGTCGCGGGAGGCCGGTGGCGAAGTCATCCCGATAAAGAGCGATGTCGATGATCCCGGAGGGGATCCTTACTTTTTCTAATTGCTCAATCCTTTCCCGGATCCGCTCGGCCAAATAAACGCCGCCGGTGCGAATGCCGATTAAAACAAGGTCGCCTACGCCCCGGTTGCGCTCGAGAATCTCGTGAGTGATGCGTAATAGAGTGCGCTCGATGGTCTCTCCATCCATGACCGTTTCTTTATCCCTTTTCTTCATCTTCCCCTTGTCCCTCAATGGATCAGGTGGCCGATCCGGCTCCAACGAACCGTCGTCCCCTGACTATCCCAAGACCAGTAAATGATAAAGGCCTTGCCCCTCACGTCCTCCAGCGGCACATACCCCCAAAACCGGCTGTCCAGGCTGCGATCGCGATTATCCCCCAAGACGAACAGACATCCCCCAGGAACGGTCACCGGGCCAAAATTATCACGCTTTTGAACCTCGGCCGAGAAGACCGTATCCTCCTTGTAAACCGCGTACGGGTCGGACACCTCGGACCCGTTGATGTAGAGTTTCTTGTTCACAATCCTTACTGTGTCTCCCTGCACGGCGACCACCCGCTTGATAAAATCTTTGCTCTTATCCAGGGGATAGATAAAAACGATGACGTCTCCCCGTTGCGGTTTCTCCAGAGGAAAAAGGTGGATGGAAAGGAAGGGGATTTTCACACCATAGATAAACTTATTCACCAAGATATGATCCCCAATCTCCAGGGTGGGCTCCATGGAGCCCGAAGGAATCTTGAACGCTTGCACCACAAAAGTGCGAATGACCAGAGCCAGCGCCAAGGCGACGAGGATCGCCTCGGCATACTCTCGAAATGTTGATTTCTTGTCCTTGATCACATTCTTCAACTTTTGTCCTTCCTTGAAAAGTATTTAAACCCTTAACGGCAGTGCGGGTCGACACTCTGATCCGGAGACGCGGTGCCGGGGGGACTCGGTCATTTTCTCTCTCTCTGCGTTTCCCCTTCTCCAGCTCTCCCTCGGAGATTCATCTCAGCGTCCTCTGCGATCTCCGCGGCGCAGGCCTGCAAAATATTCCACTGTTCTTTGTAAACCTTCTTCAAAAGAAACCCGCGCCCTCCATCCGAGATGGGTTTGCGCCTTGGAGCAATTCAAAACGCTCCGGCGTTGTTCCCCCAGCTTTGCTGGGCCGTGGACTTCCTTGACGGATTTCCCAGTAATCTTGGCCAGACCCCAGAAAAGTTCATTGACGTTTTTTTCTAAGCCCGTGCCGATGTTGAACGACCCGGAAGCCTTTTGGTTTAAGGCCAGGGCATTGGCCTCGGCTACGTCTTCAACGTACACGTAGTCCCGCGTCTGCAGCCCATCGCCATGGATCATCGGTTGCTCCCCAGAAAGGAGCTTTTCGGCAAAGATGGCCACCACTCCGGCCTCGCCGAAAGGGTCCTGACGCGGCCCGTAAACATTGCCATACCGCAGGGCCACGGAATCCAGCCCGTGGACGACCCGGTAGTAGTGCAAGTAAAGCTCTCCCGTTGCTTTGGCCACCCCGTAAGGGCTGATCGGACGGAGGGGGTCTTCTTCCTTTGCTGACTCGGCTCCTAAAGGTTGATCCCCGTAGATGGCCCCCCCGGAGGATGCAAAAATGAACCGGCGTACCCCATATTTCACAGCCTTTTCCAAGAGGTTCAACATCCCCAGAATATTCGTCCCCGCATCGAAAAGAGGGTCCTGCACGGATTTCCGCACATCAATCTGAGCGGCATGATGATTGACCACTTCTGGACGCTCGCGGGCAAAAACCTCTTCTAGGTTCGGGTCCTGGATGTCCATCTGGTGAAATTGGGCCCGCGGGTTCAGGTTCTCCCTCTTCCCCGTTACCAGGTTGTCCACAACGAGGACTCGGTGGCCTTCAGCAAGATACCGCTCGGTTACCTGAGACCCGATAAAACCTGCTCCGCCGGTTACCAGAATTTTCATTCTCGCTCCCCCAAGGGCTATATTCTCACCGCAGAGTGCGCGGAGAATGCGTTCTCTGCGTTCTCAGCGGTGCATAAAAGTCTGCGATCGCCCGCACGACCTGACGTTGTTGCCTCGCTGTCAGCTCGGGATAAATGGGCAAGGCCACCGTCTCCCGGGCGGCCCGCTCCGACTCCGGGAGGTCGCCCGGCTGGTACCCCAGGTCGCGGTAACATTCCTGCAGGTGAAGGGGAACGGGATAATAGACCGCGCTCCCGATCCCCTCTCTGGTTAGATGCTCTCTGAGTATGTCCCTTCTTTTGGCCCGGATGACAAACTGGTTAAAAATATGATAATGGCCTTTCTGCGGGTGCGGCAGCGAGATGGAATGCGACCCCAACGCGGACTTCCCAAAGAGCACCTGGTAACGTTCAGCGTTTTCCCTCCGGGCTTCCGTCCAGCGACTTAAATATTTCAACTTCACGCTCAGAACAGCGGCTTGCAGCGCATCGAGGCGGCTATTGATGCCGATCAACCCGTGATGATACTTCGTCTCTTCCCCATGAATGCGGAGGAGGCGAACTTTTTCGGCCAGCTCATCATGGCGGGTGACCACCATCCCACCATCACCAAACCCGCCAAGGTTCTTACTGGGATAGAAGGAGAAACATCCCAGGTCCCCCACGGTCCCGGCCATCCGTTGCCCCTGCGAACTTTGAAACCTGGACTTTGAACCCCCATCCTGCCTGGCTCCCAGCGCTTGGGCCGCGTCTTCCACCACCCTCATCTCATACCGCTGGGCGATCTCCATGATCGCTTGCATATCAGCCATCTGGCCGAAGAGATGCACGGGGATGAGCACCTTCGGGCGCTGGTTTTTCCGGCAGATTTTCCTAAGGGAATCTTCGAGCTTGTTGGGGTCCATGTTATAGGTGTGCGGGTCAATGTCCACATAAACGGGAACAGCCCCCAGCCTGGAGACGGACCCTGCCGTCGAGAAAAAAGTGTAAGAGACTGTGACCACCCGATCCCCAGCCTTTACCCCTAAGGCCATCAGGGAGAGCAGCAAAGCGTCCGTGCCCGAAGCTACACCGATGGCATGCCGCACCCCTAAGAAATTAGCCATTTCCTTCTCGAAGGCCTCGACCACCGGCCCCAGGATGAATCCTTGTCTTTCCAAGACCTTCTGGATCGCCTGATTGATCTCGGACCGGATTCTTGCATACTGTCGATTTAAATCCAGAAGCGGGACCTTCGTGTCTTCCCTCCTTCATCTAAAAATCATCACCGCTGAGAACGCTGAGAACGCAGAGGAAAATTAAGGAGTCATGCTTAAAATTTTTATCTCAGCCTCCTCTGCGCTCTCTGCGGTGAATATTTCCCCCCCCGCAAAAAGAAAGCCAGGAGAAACCCTGGCTTCTCTCCCAGCCCTGACCCTCTTTGGTTCACGGGCAGCCGCTCTCTTCCGCATGGCAGATCCTTCCGAAAAGGTTAGCCATGGTTAAAAGTAGGTAAAAGAACGCGAAAGCATAAAGGATCCACCCAACATATAGGAGTTGGGACCGCAAAAAAAGCAGGGCGAAGAATAAAACTAAGATGCCCAGGCAGCCGATAAAATATTCCTTCCGGACGAGCCAGATCTTTTCTACGATCCCTTGCCACTGAAAGGCCGCCCCCAAGAATTCCCCTTTGGTAGTGTAAAAGGCCAGGGCCATGGGCAGGAGGAAGAAAGCCACCAGGCCAACCCCCACGCCCAGGATCAGGAAGAGGACTCCCAAGAAAGCAGCAAATCCTCCCCCGTACCAAAGACTTCTTCCCAGCCAGTATAGAAGCCCGGGAACAATCCCATACCCCAAGGCGATCAAAAAAACGAACAGCCCCCGGATGAACAGATCCTCCCATTGCCCCCATCTGGGAAGGGGCCCTTCTGTTCCCTGCAGATAATCCCGGAAAATTTTATAAGCATACCCTAAAGGGAAGAGAGAAAAGAGCAGCCAAAAAATCACTCCCATGTACGGGATGAATCCCAGGGCTGCGCCCAGGACATTCAAAACCCCTCCCAGGACAAACTTCGGCCCCCACCCCCTTTCGGCGCAAGGGTACTTTAGAGCTTTCTCTAAATTCCCCATCCATTCATCCCCGCGGGAGAATCCTTAGGATGCCTTTTTCTGCGAGACCTTATTGAGAATCTTCCAAGTTTTCAAAAGTTCTAAAGCCCTCTCCAGGGGTGGGTCTTCCTGGTTTTCGGGGCCAACGGCTGTCTCTTTCTTTTTCGATTTATCAGGGGACTTTTCCAGAGTTTTCTCCGGGGCTGCCTTTTCCCCTTCGCCTCGCAGATGGTGTTCTAAATCCTTCTCCCGCATAAAACGAGGAGCCGCTGGCCCTCGGCCTTCTGGCGCGAGATCCGCGACCAGGATGTCTGGGACGATCCCCTGAGCCTGGATGGAGCGACCACTTGGGGTAAAGTAGCGAGCCGTGGTCAATCGGATCGCTGATCCATCCTCGAGAGGGATGATGGTTTGCACGGATCCCTTCCCAAAGGTCGGTGTCCCTAAAATCACCGCTCTTCCGTGATCCTGCAGGGCTCCAGCCACAATCTCGGAAGCACTGGCGCTCCCGCCGTTTACCAGGACGATCAACGGGTAATCATGCTCCTTTGCCTTCTTCTGGGCGTAAAATTTCATTTTCTGTCCTTCCACCCGCCCTTCCGTATAGACGATCATCCCCGCATCCAAGAATTCATCGGCCACTTGGACCGCTTGTTCCAGGAGACCTCCCGGGTCATTTCGCAGGTCCAGGATCAGTCCCTTCATCGTTCCTTCTTTGGACTCCAGCCGATCCAGAGCGGTCTTCATGTCAGAATGGGTTTTTTCGATGAACTGATTGATTTTAATATACCCATACTTTTCTTCGAGCATTTTTGAACGTACGCTGCGGATAGGGATGATGGCTCGGGTCAAAGTAATGTCCTTGGGCTCGGTGAACCCCGAGCGCATGATGGTAATGGTCACCTGCGTCCCCTGAGGGCCGCGCATTTGTTTTACTGCGTCCATCAGGGTCAGGTCTTTGGTAGACTTTCCGTCGATGCTCAAGATCTGATCCCCGCTCAGGATCCCGGCCCGGGAGGCGGGCGTGTCTTCAATGGGAGCAACCACGGTGAGGACCTTTTCCCGAATGGTGATCTCGAATCCCACCCCCCCGAAGCTCCCCTTGGTCTCGGTTTGCATTTCTTTGAAGACTTCCGGAGACATGTAGCTGCTATGGGGATCTAGCGTCTCCAGCATCCCGTTGATGGCTCCGTGGATTAGATTGCTGACATTGACGGGCTCGACATAGTTTCGCTCCACGATGGCCAAGACATCTGCCAAAACTTTCAATTTTTCGTAGGCCGAATCGATGTCCGCGCCCACGCGCCCCACCTTGCCCCACCCTATGAACACCCCGAGGGTAATAATCAGGAAGGTAATGGCCAGGAATTTTTTCCTCGTCATTAAATTGCGCATCGCTTTCTCCTTTCCATCCGAGACTCCCTCCCGGATGGGTCAACGGGCCTTCTGACGGGCCAACCATTCCAGGGGGTCTAAGGGTTTTCCCCGCTGGCGAATTTCGAAATAGAGGCAGGGGCCTTTGAGCGAGCCCGTGTCTCCTACCAAGGCCACGACTTCCCCCCGCCGAACTTCCTCTCCCACGTCTTTCAGGAGGGTGGAGGCATGCCCTGAAAGGGTGTAATAGCCATCCCCGTGATCAATGATCAGAATCCTCCCGTATCCTTTGAACCAATCCGAATAGAGCACTCGTCCAGGGTAGACCGCGTGAATTTCTGCCCCCAGCGCAGCTCCGATCTCAATTCCCTTCTGCACCGTAAAGGTGTTAAACTTGGGGTTCTCATTCCTCCCAAAGGTACTGAGAATGTGGCCCTCCAATGGGAAAGGTAACTTCCCCCGAAATGTCCCGAACCCCCTGCCGGGAGGGGTAAAGATTTCTTCCTTCGCTTTGGCCCGGATATCTTTCTCCAAGCGGTCCACCAGGGCCTGTAACTGTGCCGAAGCTGTCTCTAAATCCTTGAGAGCCGCTAGGTGAACGCGTTTTTCATCGCCAATCGAATTGAGCAGCCGCTCTTTCTGCACCCGATCCTTCTTAATTTCCGCCCTTTTTTGTTCCGTCGTTTTTTTTAGCCGCTTAAGCTCCTGCTCATCTTCCTTCAGTCCCTGCCAGTAGTTCCCCATGAAGGTCTGGCGCTTGCCATAATCTTCGATCAATTGGCGATCTTGGCTGAGGATCAATGCTAAGTAGCGGCGCTGGCTCAGGAACTCTCCGTAAGAGGGCGAAGAAAATAGCACCTGGGGCATGCCGCCATCTCCGAATTTATACAAGGCCACCAGCCGACCAGCGAGAAAAGTCTCCTGAGAATTTACGGTTTGAGTCAGGGATCTTAGATCCTCGTTTGCCCTCTGCACCTTCCGGGCCACCCCCTTTAGCTGTTGTCCCAAAACCTTCCGCTCTTTCTCCTTCCGGGAGAGATCTAGGTCCAGGTCGTTGAGCTGGGATATGACGGAGGATTCCTTTTTGTGGATGTCTTTGATCCGTTGTTTCTCCTCCTGGATCTTTTTCTTGAGCCCCCCGAGATCCTGCTTGCTTTGGGCAACCCCGCTTTGCATCTTTTGCACGTCAGTCTCACCCATCCCACTGCTTGTCCAGCTCATGACCGTGAGGACCGTGAAACCGAAAAAGATCCTTAAACGCGTAGGTACCTCCCCACGGACACCTGAGTCCCGAGAAGACCCAAAGCCAATCCTCCCAGAGCCACCGCGGCCGATTGTTCCGCGGTGAGAAAATGCAGGGGAAAATTCCCCAGCAGTTCTTTCAGGGGGCTGTAAACCTTCGTTAAGAACAAATGGAAAAAAACAAAAAGCATCAACAGGGCCAGGCCGGACCCCAAAATCCCTTGTAAAACCCCTTCAATATAGAAGGGAGCCCGAATGAACAGGCCAGTCGCTCCCACGGAGCGCATGATCTCGATTTCTTCCCGCCGGGCGAAAATGTTTAAACGGATGGTGTTGGAGATGACAAAAATGGTGGCCAGCAGAAGCAGCCCACCCAAACCCAAGCCCAAATTCTGCAAAAGCACCACGAAAGCCGAGAACCGCTCCACCCACTCGGAACCAAATTGCAAGTCCTCGACCTCCGGCGCGCCGCGCAACTTTTCCACCACCCTCTGTACGCCCAGGGAGTTCTGATACCCCGGCTTGAGTTGAATCTCCAGAGAAGCGGGAAGGGGATTGCGTGGCAGACCCCGGAGCAAACCCTGTCGTCCTTCCAGCCTTTCCTCTAAGGCCTTTAGGGCTTCATCCTTGGAACGGTAACCCACCTCCTGCACTTCATCGAAACTGCTGATCCTCTTTTGTAGACGGCTCACTCGCTCCGCGCTCAGGGAATCCTTCAGGTAGGCCGTGACCCGAATCCTGGTTCCCCACTCCTCCATTAATCCTTTGGCGTTGAGGAAGATGATCAGGAAAATTCCGAGGATCAGGAATGAAAGGGTGATCGTTCCCAGGGTGATGAAATTGAGCCATGGGTTTTGGCTGAGGTTTTGCCAGGCCTGGCGGAAAAAATATCCCCCCATTCGGACCCCGGGCCTCTCAACTGAAAACGGGTGGCGTTGGCAACGAATTTTCCACGATTCGGCCTCGTTCCAAAACGATCCGCTCTTTGGGCAGCCTCAGCGGCAGCCCATCGTTATGAGTCGCCAGAACCACGGTGCCTCCGCGAAAGTTGATTTCGTCGAAAAGTCTCATGATTTCTTCCGTCGCCCCCGGATCGATGTTTCCCGTGGGTTCGTCGGCCAAGATCAGCAAGGGTTCGTTGACAATGGCCCGAGCGATGGCCACCTTTTGTTGTTCTCCAGCTGAAAGCTGAGAGGGAAAGCAATTTCCCTTGCCTTCTAGCCCTACCCAACGCAAGGCCTGGGTTGTTTTTTTTAGGATTTCCCTCCGCTTCGGCCCCAATACTTCCAGGGCAAAGGCCACGTTCTCGAAGGCTGTCCGGTGGGATAGGAGCTTAAAACCCTGGAAAACCACCCCCAGACTTCTTCGCAGGTATGGAATCTCTCTCCGCTTCAGCCGTCCAACGTCAAACCCATTGACCCGGATCTCACCTTCTGTCGGACGCTCGGCTGCGCACAATAACTTGAGGAGCGTGGTCTTCCCGGCCCCGCTGGGGCCGGTGAGGTAGATGAATTTTCCTTTTTCCACCCTCAGGGTGATGTCAAAGAGAGCTTGGGGACTTACGTCGTAAGCCTTGCTGACATGGATCATCTCGATCATCGCGAGTGGCCTTGCGCCTGTGGGAACTCCTTTTCTTCTTGATGGCCCCGATTTTGCGGGCAACCCTGGCGATATCCTCAGGGGTCAAGGAAATAGCTGGAAGCGTAAATCGGATACGCTTCAAATCCTTGATATTTTAATAATCTTAACACATCTCTCGGCCGATCACAAGATGATCTTGTAAGCGTTCAGCCATCCCCTGTCAGCGTTCAGCGTTTGTTCTTTGGCTGATCGCTAAAAGCGGACCGAAGATTGCTCCGCTTATTCCAAGCTAGCGATGATCGTCTTAACCTTTTCTTTCTTTTCGAAGGCCAAGGCAAATTGTCGGGCCTCCTGCAAAGATTGAAACTGCCCGATGCGCACCCGGTATAACATCCCCTTGGCTGCCGCGCTACCGGTGACCTGGTAAGCGGCATATCCTTTGGACCGCAATTGATTCACCAGCTCTTGCGCCTCTTCGGGCTTGCTGAGGGCAGCAACCTGGAGCGCAAATTTGGCCTTGGGCGGGGGAGTCACTTTGGTCCCTTCGAGGCCGGCCACCTTTTCTTCCGGCCGCGAAGACTTATCCCCAAGAACCCTTCCGGGGACCTGGGCAGGGGGCAAGTCTTTTTCTTTTCTCTTTTCCGGAATTTCGGGAATCAGGCTCTTGGCTTCTTTGCTCGGCTGAGCGTCTATCCCCTTGATTCCCGAACGGAAGGGGAGGAATTTCTGTCCCTTGGCCTGGGCTCCTAAAGAGGGCGCCTCGGTGTGCTTGAAATCGCTCAGCCCTTTTCCCATCCGTACCCCGGAAACGAAAGCCACCAGGGCCAAAATGAGGGCCCCGGCAACGACCCAGGTCCACTCCGTGCCTTTTCTCCCCTCCTGAGGAATAAGAAGTTTCTCCTCGCGTGGGCCCCCCTGGGCCGGACCTCGGTCCAGTGCTTGGTTCATTCCTCCCTTTTCGGTCTCCATCACATGCGCTCCAGAGCCTCCATCCCCTGCATTCTCAGGCAGGTGGCCAAGACCTCTTTTACCCCGTACGTCAAAAGGACTCGGGCCTGGGTGATTCTTTTCTCTTCGCCCAGGACACGATGTCGGGCCAGAAAAACGTTAAACAACATGGCCAGCTCCAGCATATAAATCGCGATTACCGACGGCTCGTACTCTGCAGCAGCCCTTTCGATGACCCCCGGTAGTTCTCCCAGGCGCTTGATTAAATCAAACTCTTCGTCGCTGGAGAGAACGCTAAAGTCTACCGTTTCGGTTACCTCTCCGGAATACTTTCTCATGATGCCGCAACAGCGTACATGGCCATTTTGGCAATACGGGCCGGTGGCACCCTCAAAACCCAGAATGCGATCCCAATCGAACTCTACATCCTTGGTCCGTTTTGTCCTCAGGTCATTAAAGATGATCGCCCCCAGGCCTACGGCCCGGGCGATTTGTTTTTTCTCCCCCGCGGGGATTTTCCCGATGCGCGCTTCCTTGTCTTCACCCCGCTCCTCGATCACCTTTTCGGCTCGCTGCACGGCCTCGTCGATGACATCTTGCAGGAAAACCACTTCGCCCCGCCGGGTGCTCATTCCTAGCACATGCCCGAAGTCTACGTGCACCAACCGCTGACTCCACGGATATCCCATGAGTTCCAGAACTTTGAACAACTGCTGGAAATGGAGCCGCTGGGGCATGCCGACCACGTAGATACACTTTTCGAAATTCCATTTCTGGAATCGGTATTCAGCCGCCGCGATGTCCCGCGTGAGGTATAGGGTCGCTTCGTCCTTTTTCAGGATGAGAGCCGGGGGCATATGGTAAGCTTCCAGGGGAACCACCCAAGCCCCCTGGCTTTCCACCAGGATCCCCGCGTTGCGCAGACGTTCCACTAAATCCGCCAGCCGGTCCTGGTAGAAGCTTTCTCCCTGATAAGAGTCAAAGGTGACACCCAGGAAGCGGTATAACCGCTTGAACTCTGCGACACTAATCTCCCGGAATCGCCCCCAGAGAGCGCGGGCTTCGGCTTCTCCCTCCTCTAATTTTTTAAACCAGGCTCGAGCTTCTTCGTGCAGTGCTTCGTTGTTTTCCGCCTGGGAGTGGAATCGGGCATAAACTTCGAAGAGATGCTTCAGGGGCTGGGCTCCGAGCTGAGCCGGATCGCCCCAGTGCTTGAAGGCGGTAATCACCTCTCCAAACTGCTTGCCCCAATCTCCCAGATGATTCAGCCGGATCACCTGATAACCCCGCCGTTCAAAGATCTGGCTGAGGGCGTGCCCGATGATCGTCGAACGCAGGTGGCCGACGTGAAAGGGCTTGGCAATATTGGGAGAAGAGAATTCGATCAGGATCGTTTTCCCCTTTCCTTCTTGGCTCTTTCCATAGCTTTCGCCCTGGGAGAAAATTCTTTTCAGAACCCGCTCAGCCCAGGGCTGCCGCTGGATCCGAAAATTGAGGTAAGCTCCTGTGGATGTACAACTAGCCAATAATCCTGCTGGCTGAAACTTCCGCGCGATCTCTCGGGCCAACACCGGGGGGGCTTGCCCTTTGACTTTGGCCAAAGTAAAGCAAGGGAAGGCGTAATCCCCCCATTGCGGGTCCCTGGGGACCTCGATCATGCTTTGCCCTTCCTCGACAGATAGGCCGGTCTCTCCGGAAAGGAAATCCGCAATAGCCTGGGTTATCTCGTTCATAAATTTCTCAAAAATGATTCACCGCAGAGTCCGCGGAGAGCGCGGCCTCTGCGATCTCGGCGGTGAAAATGTTTTTTAGCTAGCCAGAAGTTCGCAGTAAATTTCCGGACGCCGATCCTGCAAGAAGGTCCACACGCGCCGGGTGCGCTCAATCTCCGCTAAATCGATGCTGGACATTACCACCCCTTCCTGGGCGCCGCTGGGCTGGTCTATCAACTCTCCTTCCGGAGAAGCGCAAAAACTTTTCCCGTAGAATTCCTGTTTGGCTTCCTTCCCGATCCGGTTTACCCGAAAAATGTAAACTCCGCTTGTCGTGGCATTGGCGCAAATCACTTTTTCCCATTTTTCTTGAGAAGCCAAAGCCGCAGCCGTGGGGGCAAAGATGATCTGGGCTCCCTTCAGAGCTAGGATGCGGGGGCCTTCGGGGAAAAAATTATCCCAGCAGATCTGGACTCCCACCCGGGCATAACGCGTGGAAAACACAGGAAATCCAAGGTCCCCGGGGTGGAAATAGGCTTTCTCTTCCCAGAACGGAATCTGGGGAATATGAACTTTGCGATACTTTCCCAGGATTTTCCCGTCCGCGTCAATGACGACTGCGCTGTTGAAGTAAAGGCCGCGAGGGTCTTCTTCAAAAATAGGCAGCACCATGACCACTTCCATCTCCTGGGCGATGCGTTGCATGGCCTCCGTCGTGGGCCCTGGTACCTCTTCGGCGAGTTGGAAAGGATCCGGGCGAATGTCCACGGGGAACCAATGGGTGGTAAAAAGCTCCTGGAAGCAGATCATCTTCGCCCCCCGCTCGGCGGCGATTTTGGCCAGCAGTTGAGCTTTCTCCAGGTTCTTTTTTGGGTCCAGACCACAATTCATCTGAATCCCCGCGATCTTTAACATGAAGTTTCGCTCCCTGGTTTTTGAAAGAAGTTTAGCCCCTTTCTTCCCAAGGGTCAAGAAAGAAAAGCCCCTATGATTTCAGAAAAGTACCGCTTCATTACGGAGTCCACCGCGAGGAGGACGAAATTTTAAATTCTAAGCACGAATCCCGCGCTTCGGGGAATTCGATATTCGGATGCAGGGTTTAAAATTTGAATTTGAATTTTTCTCGGCGTTCTCTGCGTGCTTTGCGGTGAAAAAACCAAAAAAAGACCCCGGCGAAAAATTCCACCGGGGTCTCCTGCGGGTCTGAATATTATTCCAGAAATTACAATTTCACTACCTTCGTCGCTTGAGGCCCTTTTGCCCCCTCGGTGACCTCGAATTCAACTTTCTGGCCTTCCGCTAAGGATTTGAACCCATCGCCCTCAATGGCTGTATAATGAACGAAGATGTCCCTTCCGCCTTCTTGTTCAATAAAGCCATACCCTTTGCTGTCATTAAACCACTTCACCCGACCGGTCAAGCTCATCAAACCCCTCCTTTTCTTTCTCGAACCGATGACCCGCAGATCGGTCCGCATCCCTGCCGACAACTGTCGGCTTATCCGACGATGCCCATACCATAATTCCGCAAATCCTGTCAAGAATTTTTTAAGGCTTGCCCCCATTCACCTTTAAATTTACCTCTTATGATAGCCATCTCTTCCCGCCCAAGCGAGGAGGGGGTGAGAGAATCAAAGCCTTCGAGTCTTGTATTTATCTTGGATTTACCCCAAGCTGGCCGCAAGCGGCCAGAATGTCCTCCCCCCTGCTCTGCCGCACCATGGTCGTGAAGTGTTTTGTCCTGAGTACCTCCTGGAACCTTTGGATGGCCTTATCTTCGGGCCTCTGGAAAGGGCTTTCGGGATGCTCGTTGAGTGGGATCAGGTTTATTTTGGCCCGAATCCCTTTCAGTAGCCGGGCCACCTGATGGGCGTCCTCCTCGGAGTCATTGACCCCTCTGATCAGTACATACTCGAAGGTAATTTTTTCCCGGCTGGCCAGAGGGATTTTCTGGCAGGCGGCCAGCAAATCCCCCAGGGGATACTTGCGGTTGATCGGCATCAACGCGCTGCGCTGCTCATCGTTCGCCGCATTCAGCGAGATGGCCAGCTTGACAAAGTGTCGGCGGGAACAGAGCTCTTCCATCCGCGGGATAATCCCAGCGGTGGAAAGAGTGACTCTCCGATAGGAAAATTGGAGCCCCATGGGAGAACGGATCACCTCCAGCGCCCTGACCACATTCTGAAAATTTTCCAGGGGTTCTCCCATGCCCATGAGGACCAAGTTTGTTATTTTCCCTTCCGGAGGAAGAGTGGCCCGCACCCCGATGATTTGATCCACGATCTCTGATGGGTCGAGGTTGCGCCCCAACCCCCGTTTTCCGGTGAGACAGAATTTGCAACCCAAGGCGCAGCCGGCCTGGGTGGAAAGGCAGAGCGTATCGTAGTCTTTCTCCGGAAGCAGGACGCTTTCAATCGCTTCCCCATCCCCCAGGAGAAACCGATATTTCCTCGTCCCATCCTGGGAGGTTTGCACTTCTACAGGTTCAAGAAAGTGGACCCAAGCGCTCTCCTCCAATTTCTTCCGAAAACCCATGGCTAGGTCGCTCATCTCCGCGAAGTTGCGCGCCCCCCGCCCGTATAGCCACCGGGCAAGCTGCGTTGCCCGGAAAGGCTTCTCCTCCAGGGAGATCACAAATGCTTCCAACTCCTCGAGGGTTAAATTCTTTAAGTGAACCCGCCCTTTTCGATCTTTCATGATGCTTTGGCCGCCGCCTCCCCGGCTACCCATCCTGTGCTGAAGGCCGCCTGCAGATTATATCCCCCGGTCTTTCCATCCACATCGATGACCTCCCCGCAAAAGTACAGGCCTCTTACGATCTTCGACTCCATGGTGAGCGGGTGAATTTCTTTCACGGAGACGCCCCCAGAGGTGATAATCGCTTCTTCCACGGGCCTGGGGCCCCGGATCGATAAACGCCAATCTTTCAGCAAACTCATCAACCGTTTCCTCTCTTCGGATCGAACCTCACCCCCCTTCAGGCTCGGGGGAATCCCGCCTCTTTGCAGACAAACAGGGACGAGCCGCCGAGGTAACAAGTTGGGCAGGATGTTTACGATTTGCCTTCGGTGGTGAATTTGGAATTCCCGGATCAAACGCCTTTCCACTTGTTCCCGTGATAAGGCCGGCTTGAAATCGATGGACAATTCTACCTTTCCCCTGCGGATCTCTTCCACCACATCGCCGCTCAAAGTAAGAATGATCGGCCCGGAAACGCCAAAGTGCGTGAAGAGCAACTCGCCAAACTCCTCCCTCCCTCGCCGTCCAGCAGAGAGAAGAGTCACCTTCACGTTCTTCAGCCCCAAGCCCTGCAAGTCCCGGGTAAAGGACTCCTCGATCTCCAGCGGAACCAGAGAGGGGTGGAGGGACTGGATGGTATGGCCGAGATTCTCAGCCATCTTGTACCCATCGCCAGAGGAACCGGTTTGGGGATAAGAGGCTCCTCCAGTGGCCAAGATAACCCGCGAAGCGTTGAAGATTCCAGAATCCGTCCGCACCCCGATGGCCCGACCCGCGTGCACCAGAATTTCCCGTACGGGGGAATGAATCCGCACTCTTACGCCATGGGAAGAGACATGATCACGAAGAGCCCGGACGACATCTTGCGCCCGGTTGGAGGCTGGGAAAATTCGCCTTCCTCTTTCCTCGGCCGTAGGGAGACCGCGGGCCTTGAGGAAGGCGATCAAATCATCATTGAAGAAGCGGGAAAAAACATTGTGCAGGAATTTTCCGTTGTGCCGGTAGTGCTCGATGAAGGTCTGCAGGTCCCCGCTATTGGTGAGGTTGCACCGGCCCTTGCCCGTCAAGGCCAGCTTGATTCCTACCCGGCCCATTTTTTCCAGAAGGAGGACCCTCCCCCCCATCTCTGCGGCCCGTCCCGCCGCCATCAGGCCCGAGGCCCCTCCTCCAATTACGATCACGTCCCATTTCAATTTTCTTAACGATTCACCGCAGAGCACGCTGAGAACGCAGAGAAATAATGCAGTCAAAATATATCAAAAAGATTTGTTCTTTATCTTCCATTTCACATTTTGATATTTAAACTTTAGTATTACTTTCTCGGCGCTCTTTGCGCTCTCTGCGGTGAAAAAATTCTTATGCCCTTTTATATTCACAAATCTCTAGAGAGTTAAAAAAATACTCCATCTCAAAAGCCGCGGTCTCGGGTCCATCCGACCCGTGGACAATGTTCCGCTCGATGCTCGAAGCGTACTCCCGGCGGATCGTGCCGGCCACGGCCTCTTTTGGGTTTGTCGCCCCCATCAGTTCCCGGTTCCTGGCGATGGCCTGGGGTCCCTCCAGGATCATGGCCACGCAGGGCCCCGAGGACATGAAATTCGTTAGACTGTCGTAAAAACCTTTGGCCCGATGGACAGAGTAGAACCCTTCCGCCTCCTGCCTGGACAGGTGGATCATTTTCATGGCGATAATCTTCAGGCCTGCGCCTTCAAACCTTTTGATCACCTCCCCGATCAGACCTTTAGCGACTCCATCGGGTTTGATGATCGAGAGCGTCCGCTCCATAGAATCCTCCCCGGAATCAGCTTTCGCCTGCCTGCGATTCTCCGTCAGCTTTCAGGTAACTCACAAGGATGGAATGGTTCTTCCCCGCTTATTGCGGATCGCTGCCTGCTAATGGCTTTTGATAAGCTGAAAGCCCTCTTCATACCCCCGGAGATTCGCCTCTTTGAACCGCGTGGGAGAGTTGGCCTGCACCAGCAACTTGACCTTATCGTAGTCAAAAAAGTCCATGATCTTGACCAGGGCTCCGAGCATAACCACGTTGGTCATCTGAATGTTGCCCAGCTTCTTGGCCAGCGTAGAGGCTTCGATGACATAGCCATTGCGGCAGTACTTCTTCGCCGCCTGCAAAATCTCTTCGGTGGCCGGATATTCATCCAGGCCCATGTTGTTCAGGACGGTGGGGATCTTCATGGCATTCAAAAGGTAGGTCCCCTTGGGGTTCAAAAGGCGCATGTGCCGCAGCATTTCCACGAACTCCATCCCGATGAGCAAGTCAGCCTGCCCCCGGGAAATCAGCGGTGAATAAATGGTCCCGTCGGAGATACGGATATGCGAGACCACTGCGCCGCCTCGCTGAGCCGCCCCGATGGTCTCCGCCCCCAAAACATTCAGATTTTTATTCATCGCATACTGGGAGATAACCAGGGAAGCAAAGATGTTCCCCTGTCCTCCCACACCGCTAATGACCACATCCATTTTCATACGATGGCCCCCCTTTTGCAAACATCCACGCAGAGTGCACAACCTACACAAATCATCGGGTCGATCGCGACCTTCTTCTGCTGTTTGTTGATAGAGATGGCTGGACAGCCAAAGTCATTAATGCAGATCATACACCCATTGCACCGCTCCGGGTCCAGGCGTACCTCTCTGGGTTCAAAGATTTTTTTCCCCTGCCGGGTGGATAGCAGATAGCAGGGCATCGAAGAGACGATCAATGACGGCCCCTCTTCTTTGACGGCTGCTTCTAAAGCTTCCCGGCATTCCTGGATGTGATAGGGATTGACGACCCGGTAGCTGATCCCCATGGATTCGGCCAGCTTCGGCACGTTCACGGGGGTGGTTTTCTCACCGGCCAAGGTCACCCCCGTTCCGGGATGCGGCTGGAATCCGGTCATGGCGGTCACCGTGTTCTCCCCCAGGATCACATTTACGTTGATCTTATTGTTGGCCGCGTTCATCAGCCCCAGGATGCCATTATGGTAAAGAGTGGAATCGCCGATGAAGGCGAAAACCGGCCGATTCACTCCGGCCAGGACCATCCCGCTGCCCATGGGCACAGAGGAGCCCATGCAGTAAATGGTGGACTGGAGCTCCATGGGGCGGAAAGAACCGGCGTCATGGCAGCCGATATCCCCGGCTACGATTCCTTTGTGCTTGCGCACGGTCTGTTTCAGGGCATTGAGGATGCCGCGGTAATTGCAGCCCACGCACTGCGTCCGGGTACGGATGGGAACGTGCACGTCTAGGGTCGGAACCACAGGCTGGGTGATCTTCACGCCGGGAGCCGCTTTGGCGATGCTTTCCAGGATCATCTGCACGGTCAGCTCTCCGTCCGAAGGTACGAATCCGCTCCGCCCCAACACTTCAACCTCAATCTTATCTTCATGGAAGATCTTCTTGAACAATCCTTCCACGAAGGGCTCCGTCTCTTCGAAGATGACCACTTTCTCCAGGCCCTTGGCAAATTCTTTTATTTTTTTCCGCGGCAGCGGCAGGGTCCCCAATTTCAGCAGGGGGAGTTTTCGATCCAGGAATTGCTCGGCCTCTTTGATCAGCGTGTAGCCCATGCCGCAGCCCACCAATCCAATCTTCCCCTCTCCTTTCTCAATCCAGTTGTACGAACTCTCTTCCATGATTCCCTGGAGGAGGACCTGCTTTTCATTCAGCCAACGGTGGCGGATTTGCGGCCGTTTTACCCCGCCGAACTTGGGCATCTCCACCGCGCTCATGATAAAGCGCTCCCGGTCTGGTTCGTAATGCGCGGCCGGCAGGTCCTTGGGCAAATCCTCAAATGCGATGATCCCCCGGGCGTGGCAGACCCGGGTGACCGGGCGGAGGCAGAAAACTAATTCCGTCTTTTCCGAGAGGTCAAAGGCTTCTTTGACCATGGCTTTGGCCTCCTGAGGGGAGGAGGGGTCAAAGATGGGAAGATGGGCGTACTGGTGAACCAAAATACGCGTGTCCTCTTCATTCTGCGACGATAGACCCCCCGGGTCATCGGCCGAGATCAAGACCAGACCTCCCCGGATCCCGGTGAAGTTGACATGCATCAGGAAGTCCGTTACGACATTCGTGCCGTTGTGCTTCATCACCGGCATGGCCCGCACGTGACAAAGGGAAGCGCCGGTGCAAAGCTCAAAGGCCACCTTCTCATTATTGGCCCACTCCACGTGGACGCCCGGAACCCCCAGGCATTCATCGACGATTTCAGTGGCCGGAGTTCCCGGATATCCCGCCACCACTCGGACCCCGGCTTCGAGCGCTCCGCGGGCGATCGCCGTGTCCCCCATGACATAACGTTTCTCTTCCATGGTTTCCTATCTCCTCGTTCTATTTTTTATTGCCCATAAAAAGGAAAATCTTCCCCCCCTCAGTCTTCAGATGTATCATGCCCCGGATGAGGGAGAAATATGATGATTTTTATCATGGAAGAAATGATTATGCAAGGGAAAATGCTTTCAGATGAAGATTGAATTGGAGGCCTTTTCATGCCATATTTAGATTATTAAGAATAAAATTCTTTGAGGTGAATCAATGAAAATTGAGTTCATTGACGCGCGCGACCTGCCTGACGCGTGGTTTCAATGTGTGTACCGAATTCTGGACTCCGGCCATGTTTATGAGATAGACAAAGGTAGCTTCGAGGGACAGAAACGCCGCGAGTTTGACTTTGTCGTCGTGCAGATCCATTACCCTGGCACCCAACCCCTGATCCCTGACATTCCTCCCGGATTAGGGATCCCCGCCCCCACGACCATGGAGTACGTGGACCAATACATGAGGTATTGGATCACCGATGAGCGGGAGAAGCAAGAAACGTATACCTACGGGGAGCGACTTACGAACCCCAAAATCAAGGAGGTTCCTCTAGGAATCAACCCCATCGAGGAAGTGATCAAGATGTACAAATCGACGGGCCCCGGCACCAACCAAGCCACCCTAGAAGTGGGCATGCCTCAGGACATCGTCAATCCTGACCCCCCCTGCCTGCGCCTGATCGACACGCGGGTGCGGTATGGAAAGCTCCATTTCGTGGTCTATTTTCGCTCCTGGGATCTCTGGGCCGGGTTCCCGGCCAACCTGGCCGGAATTCAACTCTTGAAAGAATACATGGGCCAGCAGATCGGGGTAGAGGACGGGGAGATCATCGCCGTCTCCAAAGGCCTGCACCTTTACGACTATACCTGGGACCTGGCCAAATTGCGTACCTACCGATCATGAAAGAAAGAATTTCACCACAGAGAACGCGGAGACCGCTGAGATATGAAACTATAATTATCAGACTATTTTTGGTTTAATTCGTTCTTTTTCTAGAATAATTTTTCTCTGCGTTCTCTGCACACTCTGCGGTAAGCAATTAAACGTTTTCAAAAATGGAAAGAAAGATCAAGAAAATTCTGGCCTGCCGCGGCAAAGCCTGCATCCAAGATCCACGATTTAGACGGGCCGCCGTTCTCATCCCCCTTTTCAAAAAAGATGGGGAGTACCACATCCTCTTCACCCGGCGGACGGACAAAGTCGAGCACCACAAAGGCCAGATCTCTTTTCCTGGGGGCCGAAACGACAAAAAAGATAAAGACCTTCTGGCCACTGCCCTACGGGAGGCACAGGAAGAGATGGGCATTGAAGAAAAGGATGTGCACATCCTGGGGGAGTTGGACGACATCTGCACGGTTACAGACTTTTGCGTCTCTCCATTCGTTGCCCTCATCCCTTACCCCTATCCGTTTAGCATAAACCGCCAGGAGATCGAAGAAGTCATCGAGGTACCCCTCTCTGTCTTATTAGACAAGCGCAGGTTTCGGCAGGAACTCTCCGAAAAAGATGGCCTCCCTTTCTCGATCTATTATTATCAGCACGAAAATCATACCATCTGGGGGACCACCGCTAGAATCCTTAAGCAGCTACTGGATTTGCTTCCCGAGGAAGATAAAAAAAAATTAAATAAAAAAATTAAAAGGAAAGTCCAAAGAGCCTCCGTTACGCCACGATGACTTTGAGGACATGGCCTAGGGGACCCAGGCGCTGGAATGGCCCCTATTTTATCTGATCAAAGTAAGCCGTTTGATAGATCGGCAGGCACCTGCCTTGCTTCAACTGCCTTTCAAGAGGATAGGTAAACAATGAACAAGAAAATGCCCACCTTGTTCATCGGCCACGGCTCGCCGTTGAACATCATCCTGGACAACGACTTTACGAGAAGCCTCAAAGCCTGGGGAAAGCGGCCACCGAGGCCCCAGGCCATTATGGTGATCTCCGCCCACTGGCTCACCGACGGAACGTATGTGGGCTGCATGGAAAAGCCGAAAACCATTCACGACTTTTACGGGTTTCCCCATGAGCTCTACAAGATTACATATCCCAGCCCCGGCGCGCCCAAGGAGGCGATGTTCGCGACCGAAGTCATCCGAAAAGTTCCGGTCAGATGCAGCCGGGAATGGGGACTGGATCATGCATCTTGGGCGATCTTAAAACACCTCTATCCGAAGGCGGACGTCCCTGTATTCGAAATGAGCCTGGACTATACCTTCAACGACTGGCGCCCGAAGCCGATCCAGCATCATTACGACCTCGCCAAAGAAATGGCGGAACTGCGGAACAGGGGCGTTCTGATCATTGGAAGTGGCAACATCGTCCATAATCTCGGCATACTGGATTTTGAAAATATCGATGCCGCCCCCTTAGACTGGGCAAGGGAATTCGACGAACGAATAAAGGCCAACCTGCTTTCCGGAAATGACCAAGAAATCATCCAATACGCGAACCTGGGGCGTTCCTCCTCCCTGGCGGTTCCGACCTTGGACCACTATCTTCCCATGATTTACACCATCGCGTTACGAGAAAAGAAAGAGCCCCTCACCTTCATTTTTGAAGGGTTCCAATACGGTTCGATTTCGATGAGATGTTTTCAGATCGGGTAACTCGAAAAGACCAGGGAAAAGACTTGACACCCAGACGACCCATAAGGCTGGCACGAGGTCCAGGCGATGACCGTGGTTGGAAGGATTGTTCTACCGTGAACCTGGTTTAGTCTGCCCTTCTTTTTTCTTCTTGAGCATGTTAAAATTTATGATTCGCATTTTTATACATCCCGACATGTAAGGATTTGTTCAAGGAAATCCCTATGCCGCGAGACCTCCCTGTGGGAAACGGGAAACTTCTGGTTTGCTTCGATCGAAATTATTGCATCAGTGACCTTTACTATCCTCATGTAGGGCAAGAAAACCACATTGGCAAAAACCTTTTCCGCCTAGGCGTATGGAGCGATAATCAATTTTCCTGGGTGGGGCCGGAATGGAAGCGAGACCTGCGATACATGCCGGACACGCTGGTCACGCAAGTGAGCCTCTACCATAAAGGGATGGCACTGCTTTTGTCCTGCCGGGACACCGTGGACTTCCACGAAAACATTTACGTAAGAGAGGTCGTCGTGGAGCGCCTGGTCTCACGGCCGCGGGAAGTTCGCCTTTTTTTCAGCCAGGATTTTAACATCTCGGGGAATGATGTGGGGGATACGGCCGCCTTTGATCCTGCGAGTGGCGGAGTGGTTCATTATAAAGATGTCCGATATTTTTTGATTAACGGTTCTTCTGTAAGCGGCAAAAGACTTTTCCATTTTGCGGTGGGCCAGAAAACCATTGGCGGAAAGGAGGGGACCTTCAAGGATGCCGAGGACGGCCTGCTTTCCGGTAACCCCATCGCCCAAGGATCTGTGGATTCTGTCATCGGGCTTACTCTCTTTTTGGGCAGCCAAGACAAGGGAAGAGCTTTTTACTGGATTACCGCCGGCCAAGATTGGGGGGAAGTTCGAAAGCTGGATGGACTGGTCAAGGAGAAAGGGCCGGAACCTCTGATCCAGCGTACGCATGATTACTGGCACCTCTGGGTCAATAAAGAAACTCCCCCACTGGACCAGTTGCCAGAACCTGTTAGTCAATTATATCGGCGCAGCCTGCTCATCTTGAATACCCAGATTGACTGGCAAGGGGGAATCATTGCCGCTAACGATTCCGACATCCTCCAATATGCCCGGGATACCTATTCCTACATATGGCCGAGGGATGGAGCTCTGGCGGCCTATGCTTTGGACCTTGCCGGGTATGAGCTTTTGGCTCGCAACTTTTATCAGTTTGCCGCGGGAGTCCTGGAAAAAGAAGGATATTTTCTCCATAAGTACAATCCCGATGGTAGCCTTGCCTCTTCTTGGCACCCCTGGGCCCAGGACGGTAAGCCTCAACTGCCTATCCAGGAGGATGAAACGGCACTGGTAATCTGGGCCCTGTGGAACCATTTCGTCCTTTACCGGGACATCGAATTCATTAAGCCTCTCTACAGGCCGCTCATCAAAAGGGCCGCAGATTTTATGTGTCGATACCGAGACCCGGAGACAAAACTTCCTGATGAATCCTATGACCTCTGGGAGGAACGTCGCGGCATATTGAGTTTTACCACAGGAGCAGTTTTCGGAGGCCTGGCCGCCGCCTCCCTTTTCTGCAAAATTTTTGGGGGAGAAGAGAATGCTGCCCGCTACCAGGAAGCAGCTGCGGAGATCCGTGACGCCGCTTCCACTTACCTGTGGCGAGAAGAGTTGAATCGTTTCTGCCGGATGATCTATCGAAACGGAAATGGGACGATTCAGGCGGACCCCACTTGTGATAGCAGCTTGTGGGGTCTTTTTGCCTTTGGACTCTATTCCGTGGATCACCCGAAGATGGTCTCCACTTTCGAAATCTTGCGAGAAAGGCTCTGGTTAAAGACCACCGTAGGCGGTATGGCTCGCTATGAAAACGACTCATATCAGCAGGTGGTCCCGGCGGTTGCAGGCAACCCCTGGTTCGTCTGTACCCTCTGGTTGGCCGATTACCTAATTGAACAAGCCAAGACGGAGCAAGATTTGTCTCGCCCCTTGGAGATCATGAAGTGGGTAACCGATCATGCTCTCCCCTCCGGGGTTATGGCTGAGCAGATCCACCCTTTAACGGGCGAGCCTCTTTCCATATCTCCCTTGACCTGGAGCCATGCCACGTTTGTAGGGTCTACTCAACGTCTTTTGCGCCGCCTGCGGAAGATGAAGGTGTGCAAATCCTGCGGCATGTCCCTCATGGGGCGTAGCCGGGCGGAGGATTGGGTGGATGGACTCTTTGCGCAAGCGTGCGATTCCATTCACGGGAGCTGCCGAGTGAAATGAAAAGACTTCTGTCCAGGGGAATCATTGGATATGTCCAACCTTAATTGGCAGAGCGGAGAAATTGAATCTAGGGGTTGGAGGGTCCACTTTGGAAGGACCAAAAATAGACAAAGGAGGAGAAGCGATGAAAAATCAAATCATATGGGAAAAAGACCTGAAGCTAGCCACATCCCGTGCTCGCGCAGAAAATAAGCAAATTTTGCTCTTTTTTCACAACCCCAATTGAATTGGTTGTCAACAGATGGATGCAGTTACGTATCCAAATCCCACAGTGATCGAATTCATTCAGAAGTACATGGTTCCCGTTCAGGTGCCATATAATTTCCAGCCCCTGGCCACGGATTTTAATATCCAGTGGACGCCCACGCTGATCACGTTAGATTCCGACGGCAAGGAACACCACCGAACCGTCGGTTTTCTCTCCCCCCAAGAGTTGGTCCCTTCTCAGATGCTGGGTATGGCCAAATGCCATTTTGATTTAGAACGGTTCGACGAGGCTATTTCAATCTTCGAGAAATTGCTGGCCGAGTATCCAAAAAGCGACTCAACCCCGGAAGCAATTTATCTCCGGGGGGTCAGTCGGTATAAGAGGACGCACGATGCCAAACCGCTCAAGGAGGCGTATATACAGTTGCAGAGAGATTATCCCGCCAGCGAGTGGACAAAAAGGGCTTCTCCATACAAGCTGTTGTAGCTGGAAATAAGCGGGGCAAGCACTTCAACCCGCTGGCTGGTCTCGTTGCTGACCCGGAGAAACCGAGCGACCTACAGGGCAGCTCCGAATTTACAAGTTTCACGATCCAACCCCCCAGCCGGAGGAGCGCCTCAAAGAGCAAAGGACAAGTGTAAGCTGCCCGAAGGGAGGGGAATTAGCGAAGCAGGCGTCAGGTAGAACCAAGGGGAGGTGCGGCTTCTGCATTCTTTAGACCTGATCTTTGTCTTCCGAAGGTTGTTCAAAGACAAGGGATTTTTGAATCGCTGCGACAGCCTTTAGTCCTTCCTGGAAGGCCAGCTGGTTCAGTTTTTGCGTTTCTTTGGGTACTCGGGCCAGGGCTGCGGCTTCTAAGGATTCCGGCGAGACCACTCCGGCCCCAGACGGCATGGCCGGAATCAGCCGACTCAATGCGCCCAGGGCAACAATGTTGGCCATCTGCTCCCGCTTGCACTTCTCCCGGGCGATCTGGGCAAAAGGAATCTTCACTACCCGCAGACTGTTTACCTCGGTCACCAGCTGGGAATCTACCACCAGGATTCCCGACGGTTTCAGGTCACCGGCCGACTCATCGCAAGCCATCTGAGTCATCGCCAGGAGCAAATCCAGTCCTATGGCCTTGGGATAATCGATCTCCCCATCGCTGATTACGACATCCGCCCGGCTCGTCCCGCCCCGGGCGGCCGGGCCATAACTGACGGTCTGGACGACGTGCCTCCCCTCATAAATGCCCGCGGCCTCGGCCAAGATGATACCGGCTAATACCAACCCCTGTCCCCCCGTTCCGCTGAGGCGGATTTCATATCGATCCAGCATGATCAATTCCCCCAAAAAACCGCCAGTCGCGAGAGCGCGAGAGCGAAACTCGGATCACCCCTTACGCCCTCGTGACTTATGCCTTGTGGTCTTTCGCCTGGATTCAACAAGCGATAAATTAGTGTCTGTCCAAAACCTCTCGACGGTCGCTTTCCTCTTTTTCCTCTTTGGATTCCACCTGCAAAGAAAGAGCCTCCTTGGCCTTCTGCCGCACTTTATCGTACTCTTCCAGGTAGTTAGGCGCTTCCCGGTCCACTAAAATCCCGACCTCGAACTTATTCTTCATTTCTTCCGGGCTCATCTGGCGGGCCTTTTCCACGGGAACGGCGCTGTCCCGCTGCCACTTCATCATCTCGATCTGGTTCCCTAACTTGTTCAGCCGCCCATAATGTGTATGGCACTGGCTGATCACCTCGACCACGCTGAAACCCCCTTTGAGCAGCGCCTTCTCGATGAGTCCGTCCAACTGTCGCACATGGTAAACCGTCCCCCGGGCGACGAAGATCGCACCGGCGCACACCGCCAGTTGAGAGATATTGAAGGAATGCTCCACCGACCCGTAAATGGCTGTGGTGGCTCGCTGTCCGTAGGGAGTCGTCGGAGAATATTGCCCACCGGTCATGCCGTAGATACTGTTATTTACGATGATCGCGGTCAGGTCCAAGTTTCTCCGGGCGGCGTGGATGAAATGGTTCCCGCCGATGGCGGTGGCATCTCCATCCCCCATGATGACGATCACATGCAGCTCGGGCTTGGCCAGCTTGACGCCGGTGGCAAAGGTCAGGGCTCGACCGTGGGTGGTATGCAGAGTGTTAAAGTCCACATAGACCGGCAGGCGTCCCGAGCAACCAATCCCGGAAACCAGGACCACCTCGTCCTTGGTATAGCCGATGTGATCGATGGCCCGGATCAACGATCCCTGCAAAATGCCAATTCCGCAGCCCCCGCACCAGACGTGAGGAAATTTTTTATCATGGCGAAGGTACTTATAAATGAGGGGGCGATCTTCGATCATTTCTTCTCCTCCCGGATCTTTTCCAGGATCTCTTTGGGGGTGATCAGGGTACCGTCAATCTTGTTCAGAGTAATCACCGGAGTCATCCCCTGGTTGACCCGCTTAACTTCGCGGGAGATTTGACCCATGTTCATCTCTGGCACGAGCAGGACTTTGCCTGCCCGGGATAAGGGTTCAACAAACCTCCGGGGAAAAGGCCAGAGGGTGATCAACTTCATCAACCCCACCTTGATTCCCTGGGCCCGGGCCTCCACCATGGCGCGATGGGCAGAACGGGCCACGCTGCCATAAGCTACGATGACCCAGTCCGCATCTTCGGTAAGAAAGCTCTCGACGATCTGGATGTCGTCGAAGTGAGTGGAGATCTTGCGGAAGAGCCGGAGGAGAAACGGCTCGATTTCATCCTGCCGCAAGGTAGGAAACCCCCGAATATCGTGCACCAGCCCCGTGACGTGGTAACGATAACCCTCGCCAAAAATGCCCATCGCCGGAACGCCGAAGCTGGTGTCCTCGTAAGGGAGATACCACTCCGGGGGAACCGACGGCTTGACCCGATCGATGACCTCCACCTGGTTGGATTCGGGTAAGACGACCTTTTCCCTCATATGAGCCACCACTTCGTCCATCAGGAGGATCACCGGCGTGCGGTACTTTTCGGAGAAGTTAAAAGCCTTGACCGTCAGAGAAAAACATTCTAAGACCGAGCTCGGGCAGAGACAAATGATGGGATGATCCCCATGGGTACCCCAACGGGCCTGCATTACATCCCCCTGGGATGGGTTGGTGGGAAGCCCTGTACTCGGCCCGCCCCGCATGACATTCACAACCACGCAAGGCACTTCGGCTATACAAGCAAACCCCAGATTCTCCTGCATCAGAGAAAAACCCGGCCCGGAGGTAGCGGTCATGGATTTCACTCCAGCCAGCGAGGCGCCGATCACCGCCCCCATGCTGGCAATCTCATCCTCCATCTGAATAAAGGTCCCGTCCATTTGGGGAAGCCGGTAGGAGAGACGTTCCGCGATCTCCGAGGCGGGTGTGATCGGATAGCCAGCAAAAAAACGGCATCCGGCCACCAAGCCTCCCTCGGCTAAAGCTTCGTTCCCCTGCATGAGCATTGCCTTGGGATCAGGTTTTTTCAGGTTGTTCATGCGATTCGTCCTTGGTTTTATTCAGCAGGAATTTTTCCTGTGGTTCGTTCTGAGGCCTTTTCTTTCTTCTTCTTGGGCGGGCGCACATGAATGGCAAAGTCTGGACAGCGCAGCTCACACAGCTGGCAGCCGGTGCAGCGTTCCGGGTCTTTGACAGAGACGACCCCCGAATCGTCCTGAGCCAACACCTCAGCCGGGCAGAAGGCGACACAGATGCCGCAGCGTTTGCACCAGCTCTTGTAAATTTCTATGGAAGGTTTGTCTTTCTTGGCCATGGGCTCACGATTCTTTTCTTTCTTGCAAGATTCGCTGCATAGCTAGGCCCATCTCCGCCGGATTCTCCACCACCGCGACCCCGGCGGAACGGAGGGCCTCCATCTTCCCTCTCGCTGAGCCTTTGCCCCCAGAGACGACTGCCCCCGCATGTCCCATCCGCCGCCCCGGTGGCGCATTCTGACCAGCGATGAAAGCACCCACGGGCTTGCGGAACCGG
>Ga0187886_1000443_pt1 | contig 50007 bp, 45 predicted proteins | sample June2016WEW_20_1_FD_133001 | JGI IMG/M metagenome (GOLD analysis project Ga0187886, IMG submission 133001) | Peatland microbial communities from SPRUCE experiment site at the Marcell Experimental Forest, Minnesota, USA - June2016WEW_20_150 | ecosystem: Environmental > Terrestrial > Soil >... | reverse complement strand
CTATAAATGGGCTGCTCTCAGACATTCGATGATGCGTTCTCTGCTGGGCAAACCATTCATGGTGATGGAACAGGCTCCTTCGCAGGTTGACTGGTATCCTGTGAACATAGCCAAACCTCCCGGTTTGATGCGTCTTTGGAGTTATCAGGCTTTGGCGCATGGCTCTGATTCAGTTATGTTCTTTCAATGGAGAGCCTCTAAAAAAGGTGCCGAGAAGTACCACAGCGGCATGGTCCCGCACTATGGTGAGAACTCCCGTGTGTTCAAAGAGATCAGCGCTTTAGGTAATGAATTGAAGAAAGTAAAGGATATTGCCGGTTCTAAAGTGAATTCAGAGGTTGCTGTTCTTTTAGATAACGATTCCTGGTGGTCTGTAGATAGCCCGTACGGCCGCGGCACAAAATCATTAGATAATGAAGTCTTCTGGTCTGCCAATGGCCAACCCTTCCCCACGGTCTTGGTGAGTTATTTCGGTGAACTGGAATATTATTTCAATGCCTTTCACGACTTGAATGTTCCTGTAGATGTCATCGGTATCGATTATGATCTTTCAAAATACAGGATAGTCGTTGCACCGCTTTTGCATATGATCAAACCCGGATTGAAAGAGGCCGTGCAGGACTTTGTCAAAAAGGGCGGCATATTCATCACCACTTATTTCTCAGGGGTCATCGATGAATTCGTCGGTGTCTTTTTGGACGGTTATCTTGGTCCATTAAAGGACGTGCTGGGAGTGAAAGTTGAAGAATATAATCCTCTGCCTCCCGGCGGCAAGAATGGGATGATGATGACGGAAACTGCAGAAGGTTTCCATGAAGAATACAGCTGTTCTATTTGGTGTGATATCGCTCATACGACAACGGCTAGAACACTCGCTATTTTTATCGGTGGTTACTATTCAGGAGCGCCATCTCTTACGGAGAATAAATTCGGAGATGGAAAAGCATACTACGTGGCTACAAGGCCGGACAAAAATTTCATGCGGGACTTTTTATCCAAGGTCCTGAGTGAGCAGAATATCAAAGTGTCACCGCTGCCTGAAGAAGTTGAATTGGTGGTTCGTTCACGAAATGGCGAGGACTATAATTTTTATCTGAATCATGGAGAGACAGAAAAACAAGTTAAGCTGCCCGAAGGAAAGTATGAGGACATGCTTACCGGCGCTGTATATGAGAACATTCTACATCTAGCTAAATATGGTGTTTACATTCTAAGGATAAAGGAAAGAAAGTGATAATGGAAAAGTCGGAACTAAAGACCGTAGACAAAGTACCTTTTCGGGAAAAAATTGCGCTGGGTGTAGGTGGCTTCAGCAATATGTTCGGTTATATCGGTATCAATACGATCGCAAGGACCGCATATATAATGATACTGGGATTGAATGCGGCATGGGTAGGTTTCGCGCTGACAGTTCCCAGGATCTATGATGCATTCGCCGATCTGTTCATGGGAAAAATTTCTGATAATTTTCACTCGCGTTGGGGACGGCGCCGGCCGTTCATTGTATGCGGTGCACTGTTAATGGGAATAATATTTGGTCTGATCTGGATGGTCCCTGATGCCTGGAGCCCTACATTGAAGATCATATATTTTATTGTTATGCAGATTGTCTTCTACACCTGTTATACTATTTTTGCCGTGCCGTTCAAAGCTTTATCGTACGAAATGACACCCGACTATAACGAGCGTAATCGTGTCATGGCGTTTGTTGCATTCTTTCATAAGTCCGCAGAATTCTTATACGAATGGATCATTCCGCTGGCTGCGGTCATCAGTTCGGCATATTTTGCATCAAAACTACCCCCAGGCAGTAAGGTGGAAATGACAGGGATTATCATTGTAGCATGGCTGGTCGGACTGATCATCATGAGCGGATTTGGTATGATCCCGGGCATCTTTGTACGTGAACGTTTTGCAAAGAAGATAGTACGCCAGGAAAAAGTGAAAGTGTTCACAGCCGCAAAAGAAGCATTCAGGAGTCGTCCATTCCAGATTTTAATCAGCATCGTCATGCTGAATACGCTTGCAGGTATACTGGCTTCAAACATAGACCATTTTGTCATGATCTATTTCATGGCGAACGGCGATATTGCACTTGGCAGTATATGGAAGGGCTTACTCTCATCGGGTTATGCTATCACCGGATTTGCATTTATTCCAATCATCACATGGATCGCAAATAAATTTGGTAAAAAACAAGCCCTCTATATTGTTTACTCATTAAATGTTTTTGGCGGTATTATGAAATGGTTCATTTTTCAACCTGGCCATAATTTATATTATATCGGCACTGTTGCAATTGATCCGATTATTCTGATCGATCCAATTCTCTGCGGGCCGATGTGGGTCGCTGTGAAGATCCTGCTTGAATCCATGATGGCGGATATATGCGATGAAGATGAATTGAAATATGGCCAGCGCCGTGAAGGTGTGTTCGGTGCTGTATTCTCATGGCTGGAGAAATCGGCATTGTCACTTGCTTCTTTGGGCGTCGGCTTGACTATTTGGCTCGCCGGTTTTAGGAGTGAACTTGGTGGTGCTCAGGATCCCAATACATTCCTTATCATGCGCCTGTTCTTATCTGGTGCCACATCGATCACAGCATTATTTGCAATTATTGCTTTAAAATTCTATCCTATTACTGCTGAACGTGCGCATGAAACACGCCGTAAGCTTGAAGAAAGAAGAGGTAATGTTACGGTCTAAATTGACCGTCAGAGGAATCTTAATTCGATCATAACTGAGCAAAATAGTAAGATGTGAGCATCATGAAATTCATACGTCTAATTCCCACCGGAACTACGCAGCGCAGCATGTTGCATTATAGTGTATCGCTTATTTTCGTGTGTGCTGCATATGTTTCTCTGCTCAGTGCGCGCCAGATAAAAGATGACAACCCTGCCCCTGTAAGTGAATTTTCGGATTCCGTGATTGTCAACAACGGATTTGAGACGGATGCGCCGACGTTTTTCCCACATGGATGGACCACATCTGCAGATATAAATAATTCTGATGCGAGCTGCACTGTGGAGGGCGGATATTCCGGCAAATATGCGCTCGAACATAGAAAGGGGATAGCGTACAAAGTCACTACATCGCAGACACTGACAGGTCTGTCGAATGGTTATTATTCTCTCTGGGCTTGGGTCAGGAATAGCGGAGGTCAAAACTTTTGTTTCCTTGCGATGCAGGCGGATGGAGATATTCAGAGGATGACAAGCCTTCCGGTTGCGGATGAGTGGATGCATGTTGTTGTAAGGGGCGTCACGGTCAAAAATGGAAGATGCACGATCAGTCTGTCATCGGATGCGAATGCCGGAAATTGGTGTCAGGTAGATGATCTGCAGCTTGTAAGGGACAGTAAACCGTATACATTTTTAAAAGGCGGGGATATCTCTGAACTGAGCTATATAGAATCGATGGGAGGAAAATTTTTCGACAACGGCAAGGAAAAGGACTGTCTGCAGATACTCAAGGACCATGGATTCAATATAGCGCGCCTGAGGCTTTATAATGATCCGGGCAATCCAAACTTCAGTCCTTCTAAACGCCTTCCTGCAGGTTTTCAAAACCCGGCGGATATACTGGCCATGTCAAAGCGTGCGAAAGTCATGGGTTTCCAGATCGTACTTACTTTCTATTACAGCGATTACTGGTCGAATGGAAAACCTCATGAGTGGGATTCATTGAGTTTCAACGATCTTAAAACCGCTGTGTACAATTATACTTTCAATTTCATGTACCAGATGCAGGCACAGGGAACAGCGCCTGAATTTGTCTCGTTGGGGAATGAGATCACAGGCGGAATTCTCCTTCCGTCCGGACCCTCAAGCGACTTCAGATCGATGAGCGATCTTCTTAAGGAGGGATATAAAGCTGTCAAAGCTGTATCTCCTTCCACAAAAATAATACTCCATCTTGATGACGGCGGCAATTCTGACAAGTACAGTTGGTTCTTCGGCCAATGCCGGGAACACGGTTTGCAGTTTGATATAATTGGCGCTTCCTATTATCCCTTCTGGACTAAGAGGACCATTTCGCAAATTCGCGCTTGGGCGAACTATGTAAGCGCTAAATTTGACAAGGATATCATGATCATGGAAACCGGGTACAATTGGAACCCGACAATCCGTGATGGAAAAATAGGACAACTCAACAATAATGGCCCGTATGATACTGTCTATCAGAGTTCACCTGCCGGACAAAGGGATTTTCTCTATGAGTTTTTCAACGGCTTGAAGACTGTCAAAAATGGAAGTGTCATCGGGGACTTGTACTGGGACCCGGTGATGATCGCAGTACCTGGCGTTGGATGGGAATTGGGCGGTCCCAATGCTGTCTCAAATTCTACATTGTTCGATTTCAATGGTAACGCACTTCTCGCACTGAAAGCGTTCCGGTATAATAATTGACAGCCTGATAAGTACAGAGCTTTTTATGTACAATGCTTGCTTATTCTGCAACCCACAGAAGAAAAAGGATCGATACAAGTGCTCGCTGAATTAGAGACGTTGCCCAGCGGTGATATTGTGTTATTCTCAAGATAAAAAGAATGGATAATGATATAAAAGTGTTTCGTAAAACTTCACCTCATGTAATTCTAAAGCAACTAGGCATCACTGTTTTCCTTTTTTTAATACTATGTATTGAGTCGAGAGCACAGAATTATGCGGTAGGGGCAGATTTGTCTTTTATGAAACAAGCGGAAGATAATGGATTTGCTTTTAAAGAAAACGGACACATAAAACCTTGTCTCCAGATATTCAAAGATCATGGATATAATTGGATACGCTTGCGATTGTTTCATACACCGAAAGAATTACCGAACACTCTTGAGTATACCATAGCAGCAGCCAAACAGGCGAAAGCTCTTGATTTTAGGTTCTTGCTCGATTATCATTATTCCGATACTTGGGCGGATCCGAAAAAGCAGTTTATTCCAAAAGCCTGGGAAGGAAAATCTCATGCTGAATTGGTCAAAGCAGTATTTGAATATACACAAGCCACAATGATCGCATTTCGCGACTCTGGAGCGTTTCCGGATATGGTAGAGGTTGGGAATGAAATTATCAATGGAATGCTCTGGCCGGATGGGAAACTGCCGGAGAATTGGAATAATTTTGCAGAATTGGTGCAAGCAGGTATTAACGGAGTATATGCAAGCTGCGGAAACAATCCCTGCCCTAAAATAATGATTCATATTGATAAGGGTGCGAATAAAAATGCTACAAAATATTTTTTTGATAAACTTAATTCTTATGGAATACGGTACGACGTAATCGGACAATCCTATTATCCCTGGTGGCATGGCAGTTTGCTCGACTTACGGGAATGTTTAAATTTTACAGCGAATGAATACAAGAAAGATGTCATTGTGGTCGAAGCTGCGTATAACTGGACACCAAAAGAATACATTAATAAAAACGCCCCATTCCCAGAATCTCCAGAAGGTCAAAAAGAATTTTGGGAGGAAGTTAACAGGATTGTTTTGGGCGTGCCAGATAACAGAGGCGTTGGTGTCTTCTGGTGGGAACCTGCTGTATTGCGCAGAGGTACCAGAAGTTTTTTTGATGAGAAGGGAAATGTATTACCTGTGATTAATGTGTTTGACAGGTTTACGAGAAGGTAGAATTCGAAGGGCAAATCGATTAATAAGTTGATGACCGTTAACAAAGGACTGTTCTCAAATAATGGGTATAAGGAAAGATATAATGAAACAATCAAAAATGTTATTTTTTATAAAACATTTACCGGTATCAATTCTCTTTCTTTTATTTCTATTTCAACCCCAGGAAGTACATTCACAGTTTGCAAATGGCGCGGATATCGGCTGGTTATCGCAGATGGAGGCGCAAGGATATGTATTCAATAATGATTCGGGAGTTCAAGAGAACTGCTTGGTCATTCTAAAGGAACACGGAATTAACGCACTCCGGTTCAGGGTCTGGGTTAATCCAACCGGCAAGTATTGCAGTAAAAAAGACGTGGCTTATATGTCTCACCGGGCAGACAGCATGGGGTTTAGAGTGATGATAGATTTTCATCTTAGTGATTGGTGGGCAGATCCCAAAACCCAAACTAAACCTGCAGCATGGGCAAGCCACACCGTCGCACAATTGGATTCAGATGTATACCATCATGTTTATGAAATATTGGACACCTTAAAAACAATTGGTGTTACACCAGCGTGGGTGCAAATTGGGAATGAGACGAATGATGGTATGTTGTGGGAAGATGGAAGAGCGTCGACCCATATGAACAACTTTGCTGCAATGGTTTTGAGCGGCTATAATGCGGTTAAAGCTGTTGATACCACTATCCAGGTCATTGTTCATCTGTCAAACGGACATGACAATGCGATGTTTAGATGGATGTTCGATGGCCTGATAAGCAACGGCGCCAAATGGGATATCATTGGAATGTCGGTGTATCCCTATTGGGCGAATTGGCCCAATAGTTTACCATGGGCTACTGATGACAGTCTGGCTCTAATAACTATGAAGGATATGATTGCCAGATATCAAACAAAAGTAATGGTAACTGAAACTGGTTATTTGTACAACCAAGCTGTTGATGCTAATAAATTTCTTATAGACCTTATAAGAAAAACAAAGTCAGTAGGTGGGCTTGGTGTTTTTTATTGGGAACCCGAATGTTACAACTGGCAGAGCTATAACCTCGGTGCATGGGATCCCTCTACAAAAAAGCCGACAGTTGCAATGGATGCATTTTTAGATACGGTTATTACTTCTGTAAATCGGGAAGAAATTATTTCTCATTATGCTCTCAACGTTTATCCCAATCCCTTCAATCCAACAACTACAATCGAGTTCACGCTTGCCGAAGACAGCCATGTTTTAGTAAAGGTGTACGATGTGCTGGGCCGAGAAGTAGCAATCTTGATAAATCAAGACTTGAAAGCAGGTGAACCGCACAGTTCTGTCTTCAACGCTTCGCGACTTACTTCTGGTATATACTTTTGCTGCCTGGAAACAGAAAAGAGTTTCTTAGTGAAGAAACTGATGTTGTTGAAATAAATCGAAGATCTTTCTGCAAAAAAAGTTAAAAAATGACTTAGTCGTTTCTATTTATTTAGAGCCAAGGTTTTTGCAGAAATTTGAGTTCGTGGGTTCGTAGCGGGGTCATGAAAAAAAGAGGCCGAAACTTTTCAGAATCGGCCTTTCGTGTAGCGGGGGCAGGACTTGAACCTGCAACCTTCGGGTTATGAGCCCGACGAGCTACTCCGCCTTCGGCGGACTCCACCCCGCGATGTTATTCTTTAACCACTCTCTACCAATTCCACTTTTAAGCCATTTTTCATGTTCCATCGCGTCGGCTCTTGTTATAAATTCCTTTGAATAAATAACTTTCCAATTCGTTCCTTTTTTTGTAAAGTGTGTGGTCTTGAGATGATGACGTTCGATTCTTAAGTCAAGGTTAGAAGTATGTCCGGTGTAATGATAGTACTCGTCACTTACCAATACATACGTGTAGAAAGGCATCCTTTAACCCTCTAAATAAAAAAGCCCTTGAAAACTACTCAAGGGCTATCGTAGCGGGGGCAGGACTTGAACCTGCAACCTTCGGGTTATGAGCCCGACGAGCTACCAATTGCTCCACCCCGCGATCTTTGGTATTCTAATATACGACCATTTTGATGCTCAGTCAAGATGCTTTTTTCTGCGATCGGATTTCACTCTAATAAAAAGCAAATTTAAATTTGCATGCTATTCTGTCCTAGTACCAGCATTATGTGACACAACTTTACTCAAGTGCTATTGATTTGTGACTCTCTCTGTCATACCTTCTTGCATTTTCTGTGATTTCTGACTAAGTTTAATAAGTTTAGCATGTATTGAAATCGCATATCTTACATATAATCTCTTTGGAGGAACAAGTACAATGGCAGTAAAAGTTGGTATTAATGGTTTCGGCCGCATCGGCAGACAGGTCATCAACGCTATGGCCGATAAAGGCATTCTCGGCAAAACATTGGATGTCGTTGCCGTCGTCGATGTGAGCACAGATGCAAAATATTTTGCCTATCAATTAAAATATGATTCGATTCATGGACATTTCCGCGGCACACTCGGCAGCGAAAAGAGCAGCCCCTCGGTTGAAGCAGATGATGTGCTGGTTGTAAACGGCCACAAAATCAAATGTGTTATGGCTCAGAAAGAACCATCACAATTACCTTGGAAAGAACTTGGTGTTGATATCGTAATCGAATCGACCGGTTTGTTCACCGATTCCGAAAAAGCGAAGGGACATTTAGCAGCAGGGGCAAAGAAAGTAATCATTTCGGCCCCGGGAAAAGGCGAAGTGAAAACGCTTTTGATGGGAGTAAACGACAATGAATATGACCCTGCTAAACACAATATAGTCTCGAATGCATCCTGCACGACTAATTGTTTGGCTCCATTGGTGCATGTAATTATTAAAGAAGGTGTCGGTATTGAAACCGGATTGATGACAACGATCCATTCGACTACTGCAACGCAAAAGACAGTCGACGGTCCGTCAAAGAAAGACTGGCGGGGCGGTCGTGCGGCTTCCATAAATATCATTCCCTCCACCACTGGCGCTGCAAAAGCTGTTGGAGAAGTTTTACCAGTGGTAAAAGGTAAATTGACAGGTATGTCGTTCCGGGTTCCGACTCTGGATGTATCTGTTGTCGATTTAACGTTCCGTTCAGCCCGCGATAGTTCCATTGAAGAAATCGATGGTTTGTTGAAGAAAGCATCCGAAACCTATCTGAAAGGTATTCTCGGGTACTGCAAGGAAGAAGTCGTCTCGACTGACTTTATTCATGATGATCGTTCGTCTATTTATGATTCTCTTGCAACAATGCAAAACAACTTGAAGGGTGAAAAGAGATTCTTTAAAGTTGTGTCTTGGTATGACAACGAGTGGGGATATTCAGTCCGCACTGTTGACCTAACCGCTTTGATTGCATCAAAATTATAAAAATTCAGAGGTGTTTCTTTCTGCCCGTTGCGACCAACATCGGGCAGATTGTTAATTTCCATCGGGCTGACGACTTCCAAGGTCGAAGCCCGTTTTTTATATGAACCGTAACGAATAACATCCATCTCTCTTTCCGGAGAAGACTATGAATAAAAAAACTGTGACCGATATTGATTTTAAAGGGAAGCGCGTGATTATGCGCGTGGACTTCAATGTACCACTTAAGAACGGCGTCATTCAAGATGATGTTCGCATGCGTGCAGCGCTGCCTACGATTAATTATATTCTCGAAAAGAAACCAAGGTACCTCGTGCTGATGTCGCACCTCGGCGATCCGAAAAAGGATACGCAGAAGGCAAAAGAGAAAGCTGAGAAAGACGGTAAACCGTTTGATGAAGCAAAATTCATCGAAGGCAAATTCAAGATGAAGCCGGTGGTCGAACATCTTTCTCAACTTCTTGGTAAGCCCGTGAAACTTGCTCCGGCGGCAATTGGCGCCGAAACGAAAGCAATGGTTGACGGCCTAAAGGATGGCAAAATTCTGATGCTCGAGAATACACGCTTCCACAAGCAGGAAACATCAAAGGAAGTTGCCGATCGTGAACAAATGGCGAAGGAACTCGCGTCGTATGGCGATGTTTTTGTTAACGATGCGTTCGGAACTGCACACCGCGCACACGCCTCTACGGAAACAATTGCGCATTACCTGCCTGCGGTTGCAGGATTCTTGATGGAGAAAGAACTTGCCTATCTCGGTAAGGCAGTGGAGAATCCGGCGAAACCGTTCGTTGCAATTATCGGTGGTGCTAAAATATCCGGCAAAATTGATGTTATCCAAAATTTGATGGGAAAAGTCGACGCACTCCTTATTGGCGGCGGTATGATGTTTACATTCTATAAAGCGCAGGGAATGGAAATCGGGAAATCGTTGTTAGAACAAGATAAGGTCGATCTCGCAAAGAAAATATTAGATGAAGCGAAGGCCAAGAACGTGAAGCTGCTCTTGCCGATTGATTGTGTTGTCTCCGATAAGTTCGACAACGCGGCTGCTACGAAAACAGTGAACATCAATGCTATACCCTCTGATTGGATGGGAATGGATATCGGTCCTGAGACGATCAAGTTGTTTGTAAGCGAAATCTTGAAAGCGAAGACGGTCGTATGGAACGGTCCGATGGGTGTATTCGAAATGTCGAATTTCGCAAAAGGAACCACGGCGGTTGCTCAAGCGTTAGCAGATGCAACGAAGAAAGGTGCCACGACGATTGTTGGCGGCGGAGATTCTGCATCAGCAATTGCGCAAGCCGGACTCGATAAAGCCGTCTCGCATGTTTCCACAGGCGGTGGAGCTTCGCTGGAGTTTTTGGAAGGCAAAGTTCTTCCCGGCGTAGCAGCGTTGAATGATAAATGAGAAACAGCAAATAAAAAGTAAAAAGTAAAAGGTAAAAGGAGATGAGCCGTTGGCTAAAGGCTGAATGCTGATAGTTTTTTCCTTCAATCACCAAATCATTAAATCTCAAAATCACTAATTTGATAAATCGAAAATTAGAAAATGGCTTACGGCAATCAAGGTAATTATTATCGTCCATCGATGTTCGGGGGATTTCAGTTCTTCCCCCCGGTGGTGAAAACGTTGTTACTCACCAATACAGCAGTATTTATTCTGATGTGGTTCTTCGGATCCTTTTATATCGGAGAAATTGGTTTCAGAAGAATATTTGATGAATTTTTTGGACTCATGCCTTTGGGCACGTTGGACGCGCCTTTTAAAAATGGATTTTTTCCCTGGCAGCTTATTACATATCAGTTTGTGCATGCAGATTTCTGGCATCTCTTCTTTAATATGGTGTTCGGGCTGTGGATGTTTGGAATGGAGGTTGAGCATGTATGGGGTTCGAAAAAATTCCTGATCTATTATTTGTCCTGTGGAGTGGTGGCAGGAATTTCACAGTTAGTTCTCTCACCAATATTCGAACCTGCACTCGGTCCAACAGTTGGTGCATCTGGTGCGATTTATGGAGTGCTCATTGCCTTTGCAGCAATATTCCCGGATCGATACATTTATCTTTACTTCTTGATTCCCTTGAAAGTAAAATACTTTGTTATGATACTTATCGTTTTCGGCGTTATATCGGTTGGCGGACAAGGGAATATCGCAAATCTTGCCCATCTCGGCGGTGCACTTTCAGGGTATCTTTATATTTTGTATGATCGACGGCGCCTCATAAGTGGAAGGAGAAGCACGGGGACATTTCAGTCGAGCATGGCATCTGCACCATGGAGCAAGCCAAGCAGTACCGCTGGTGATGTGGTTGATGCAAAGGTATTCGATATCAATGAATCGAAATCATTTGAATCAAAAGAGAAACCGATCGATGCGCAAAAACGCATTGATGACATTCTCGACAAGATCAGTCGGAGCGGTTATCAGAGTTTGTCGGAAGAGGAAAAGAAGATTCTTTTTGAAGCCAGCAAACGTATGAATTAATTTGTAGGGACACGATACATCGTGTCCTTTGTTTTGTATGTGGAAAGATGAACAATCGATGAGTGAACACCATCAAACATATAAAGTGGGAACGCGAAGAAAAACCCGTCAAGTAAATGTTGGCAGCGTCAAAATCGGTGGCGATGCGCCGATCTCTGTTCAGACGATGACCAAGACGAAGACTGATGACATCGCAGGAACTGTTGCGCAAATTAAGACTGCAGCAGAGGCGGGTGTCGATATCGTTCGTGTCACGGTGAATGACAAAGAAGCGGCAGCCGCGATGCCGGAGATCGTCAGACAGTCGCCGGTACCAATTGTAGCGGATATTCATTTCAATCATATTTTTGCATTGAAGGCGATAGAAGCCGGCGTCGCAAAAGTCCGCCTCAATCCAGGCAATATTGGTTCGAAGGAACGTATTAAGCAGGTACTGACGGCAGCGAAGGAACGGGGAATCCCAATCCGCATTGGAGTCAATTCCGGTTCTCTGGAAGAAGATATTCTCCAAAAACACGGATATCCGACGGCAGAAGCACTGTTTGAAAGCGCGATTCGGCATGTGCAGATTTGTGATGAGCATAATTTTAAAGATGTTGTTATTTCTGTAAAGTCTACAGATGTTAAATTGATGATTGAAGCGTACAGATTAGTTGCAGAGCGAACAGATATTCCTCTTCATCTTGGAGTGACAGAAGCCGGGCCAACGCGAAGCGGCACCATCAAATCGTCGGTAGGTATCGGTGCATTGCTGGCACAAGGGATTGGCGATACAATTCGTGTTTCGCTGACTGATGATCCGGTGAAGGAGGTCGAGGTCGGAAAAGAAATTCTGCGTTCGCTCAGCCTTGCCTCTCGCAATATCGAGTTGATCGCCTGCCCGACATGCGGCCGGCTCGAAGTTGATTTGTTTAAGATTATGGGAGAGTTGGAAAAAAAACTTGCTGGCGTAAAAAAACCGGTATCGATTGCAGTGCTTGGCTGTGTAGTCAATGGCCCTGGTGAAGCAAGTGCGGCGGATATTGGCATTGCAGCAGGCAAGGGAGTGGGAATCCTCTATCGTAAAGGCGAAATGATCAAGCGCGTCAAAGAAAGCGAGATTGTTTCAGCTATTTTAGAAGAAGTGGAGAAGTTTCAGCCAAAGAGTTGAATGGGGCATGTACATTACGCTGAAGCTGCTATCATTCGGCTGCCGTACACTGCCGACCATCGGTTCTACTGACACACCACAGTTTCCCGCTTGATGTACAGAATACATAGTACATATTCTCGAAAGTTGGTGTTTTGCCGGCTTTTTTTTGTTGTATCCCTGTTTCATTTCCTCGTCTTACATGAATTAAAAATAATATAACATTGCAAACCTTTTGCTCTCTGCCGCGTCTAATTTATATAACTCACAGGGAGGATAGTCTCAATAGTAAAAGGAGTAGTGTACTATGAAGAAACTCGGAGTATTCGTTGCGGCCGCACTGGTAATGGTGAGTGCTGGTCTATACAGCCAACCGGCGGAAGGTAAAATGCGCCATAAATTCATGGAACAATTGAAGCTGACTGAAGAGCAAAAAAAGGATTTTGATAAAATCCATGTTGATATGGAGAAACAAGAAATTGCTCAGAAAGCAAAAAATGAAACAGCACGAGTCGAGCTTCGGCAATTATTTAAGGCGGATAGTCCTGATAAATCAGCCATTGAGAAAAAAATGAATGAGATTGCGGATCTTGAAGTGCAGATGCATATGATCAAGATCAACTCATGGTTTGACATTAATAAACTGCTGACGCAGGAACAGCAAAAAACTTGGAAAAAGGCTCTTGAGCATGGTTCTGAAATGGAACACAGGAAGATGGAAATGAACCATCGTGGCGAACATTCCATGCCGCATCACCAGGAAGAACCGATGCCAAAAAAATAATCGGAATTGAACAACTCTATCTGAATGAGAGAAATGGGTCGGGAGATAATCTCGGCCCATTTCCCTGTACATCCATAACCCTCTGAATCCTTTCGTGGAACTCCGCATCACATTTTAGAGTTAGTATAGGAAAGGATATGAATATGCCCGTTTATGATTATCGTTGTACCGATTGCGACAGAACTTATGATGTGTTCCATAAAGGCCGTGAAGTAGTCGAAGATGTTGTTTGCCCCTCCTGCGTTTCTGTACGCCATAAGAAGCTGATGTCTGTTCCGGTTGTGTCGATGAGTTCAACTTCGGCCGGTTCAGATTATTCTGCAGGTTCCTCATGTGAACCAGGCGGATGCTGCGGCGGTTCCTGTGGTTTGAATTAACCATGCACAAGTTCTCACCGGATAAAGCGTTTATTCTGGAAGATGATGGACGATACGTCTTGCTCCAACCGGAAAAGACACTTCGTCAGTTCGGTCTTCGGGAAGGAATGACATTCGTTGATATCGGTGCCGGAACAGGATTTTTCTCGCGCGCCGCATCGAATATTGTTGGTGAAAAAGGAACTGTGTATGCAGCCGACATTTCATCCGAGATGCTGGATGCGTTCCGACGCTTTAGTGTTCCGAACAATGTTCAGCTTCTTCAATCCAATGAATATGAAGTTCCTATTCCATCCGCACAAGCAGATCTCGTTCTCTTTGCTTTCGTATTGCATGAGAGTGAGGATATTCCGCGATTTCTTAAAGAAGCAATGCGTTTGATGAAGCCGGATGGACGTATTGCGATCATCGAATGGAAGAAACAAGAAGAAGAACATGGTCCATCGATGGAAGAGCGCTTGAGTAAAAATGATCTGCTTTCTCAGTGCAAAGGGTTTACTCTCCTTTCATCCGCAAATTTGAATCCTTCCCATTATTCCTGCATCCTACAAGTAGATTAGTTTATCACTGAATCAACATAGATGGAGAAAGAAATCAGATATGACGGCATCCCAGATTTTTCTATATGTGATTGCCGCTCTGATTATCCTCTTCTACATCCGGCGTTGGATGCAAAAGGCACATATGAAAGAATATTCAGCTTCAGAAGTATCAAAGCGGATGAATGACGACTCTGTTGTTTTGTTAGATGTACGTACACATCAAGAGCGAAATCATAAACACGCTAAGGGATCACTGCACATACCGGTGAATGAGTTGTCGCAGAAGCTGAAGATGCTGGAAAAACATAGGGAGATGGTTCTGATCCTCTGAAATAGGGAAGGTCAGGTTAGAGATCCTTTCATTCAAAAAACTGAACGAGTTTAAGAGTTTGTGCGGATGTGGCAATTTAATTGCTTGGGTTGTATATTCATATGTCAAGAGATAATGATAAATAAAGGAATGAATGGAATCGGTAAGGAAAGACTTGTTATGGAACATGGTTCAATAATCAACCGCATTGCATTTATCGGCAATTACTTGCCGCGCCAGTGCGGTATCGCCACATTCACTACTGACTTATGCGAGGCTGTTGCATCGGCGTATATTGAAACAACATGTATTGCCTTACCGGTCAATGATATCGAAGCCGGGTACCCCTATCCGGCCAGGGTTCGCTTTGAACTCGCGGAGAAAGACATCCGTTCGTACACACGCGCAGCCGACTTTCTCAATATCAACAATGTCGATCTGGTATGCCTGCAATTCGAGTATGGAATATTCGGTGGAAAAGCAGGAAGCCACATCCTGACACTCTTGCGTGATCTGCGAATGCCGATTGTCACAACGCTGCACACCATACTCGACTCCCCAACCCCTGATCAGCGATTGGTGTTGGAAGAAGTTGCCGCTCTTTCGGATAGGTTGGTCGTCATGAGTGAACGCGGCTCTGAATATCTACAAAAAATCTATCATGTATTGCCGGAAAAGATTGATCTGATTCCGCATGGTATTCCTGATGTGCCGTTCGTTGATCCAAGCTTCAATAAAGATCTGTTTGGCGTGGAGGGTAAAACTGTTTTACTGAGTTTTGGTTTACTCTCAGCAAACAAAGGAATCGAGACCGTTATATCTGCCCTACCCGACGTTGTTGCCCGCTATCCCGACGTTGTCTATATCGTTGTTGGTGCGACACATCCTCATGTTATTCAGCATGAAGGCGAAACGTATCGACTCTCTCTTCAATGGTTAGCTCAACAGAAGGGCGTAGAAAGTCATGTAATCTTTTACAACCGATTTGTCAGTCTGGAAGAACTTGTCAAGTTTATCGGAGCCGCTGATATCTATATCACGCCCTACCTGAACGAGGCACAGATAGTATCCGGAACCCTTGCGTACACATTAGGAGCGGGTAAGGCGATCATCTCTACACCATATTGGTACGCACAAGAAATGCTTGCCGATAAGCGAGGTGTGTTTGTCCCCTTCCGTGATCCCGCGGTCTTGGCTGAGCAAGTGATGAATTTGTTGGGCAATGAAGCAGAGCGGCACGCAATGCGCAAGCGTGCGTATATGTTTGGACGAGCGATGATTTGGCCTGAAGTCGCGAAACGCTACATGGAATGTTTTGAACGCGCTCGAGCAGAACGTCGCCATTATATCCCGCCAGGATTTATTGCGAAAGCACTCGATAAATATCCCAGTGAATTACCTCCGCTCAAGACGGATCACTTACGAGCCATGACAGATGAAACAGGAATTTTGCAGCATGCTCTTTTTACTGTGCCAAACTATTCTCATGGATATACAACTGATGACAATGCACGTGCTCTTTTAGTGAGCATTCTCTTAGACGAACTCGGGAACAGCGAGAGCGTAGGATTAGCTTCCCGCTATCTTGCTTTCCTTGGGTTCGCATTTAATGCTCAAAATAAACGTTTTCGAAATGTCATGGATTATCAGCGCAAGTGGTCAGAAGACGTAGGTTCGGACGATAGTCATGGCCGAGCAATTTGGGCATTAGGAACCGTCTTGAGCCATTCTACGACACCGTCATTCAATAGTATGGCAGGCTGGTTGTTTGAGCAAGCCCTTCCTTCCATCCTTGTAACGACCAGCCCGCGTGCCTGGGCATTTGCGCTCATCGGCATTTCCGAGTATTCACAAAAGTATTCCGGCGATCGGATGGCCAACCAGGTCAGCGAAGAATTGGCAGGCCGACTTTTGCGATTGTATCAAAGTAATCGTTCGGAAGACTGGCGCTGGTTTGAAAGAAAGCTTACGTATTGCAATGCGGCCCTGTCTCATGCTCTCCTCATCTGCGGCAGATCAATTCCGAACAGTGCAATGACTGATGCCGGATTGGAGTCGTTACATTGGCTGGCCGGTCTGCAGTGCGCAAGTGAGGGGCATTTTGTTCCAATAGGTTCGAACGGATTTTATCCGTTTGGAAACGAACGTGCCCGCTTCGATCAACAGCCGGTCGAAGCACAGGCGATGGTTTCGGCTTGTCTCGAAGCATTCAGAATTACAAAGGACAAACGCTGGAGCAAAGAAGCCCGGCGGGCATTTGAGTGGTTCCTCGGGCGGAACGATTTGAAGCTTCCTTTGTATGATGCAACAACAGGTGGTTGCCGTGACGGTTTACATCCCGACCGGCCGAACGAAAATCAGGGAACAGAATCTACACTCGCATTTCTTCAGTCCTTGTTGGAATTGCGTTTAGCCGAACAGACACATTTATCTATGGAGGCATTATTAAAGCGAACAATCAGCATTTAGAACTTTTTCACCGTCATAACCTGAATCCTATTCTTACAGCCGCCAATTGGTCGTATCCCATTAATAGCGTGTTTAATCCCGGTGCGACTTTGTTGCTGGATGGAACCACTTTACTTCTATGCCGTGTGGAGGATCGGCGCGGGCATTCACATCTCTGTGCTGCTCGCTCTGCCAACGGCGTGGATAACTGGAAGATTGATTCACGCCCAACTTTTGCGGCGGATCCTGAACACTTCCCGGAAGAACTCTGGGGTATTGAAGACCCGCGTATTACATACGTTCCGGAATTAAAAAAATATGCCGTTGTCTATACCGCTTACACGCGTGATGGTCCCGGCGTAGCCCTGGCGCTCACCGAAAATTTTAATACCTTCGAGCGCTGCGGGTTGATCATGCACCCGGATGATAAAGATGCGGCTCTGCTGCCACGTCGCATTGACGGACATTGGGTTTTAATCCATCGACCGGTGAGTCCTCAGGGCGCTAATATGTGGATATCGTATTCGCCTGACCTCCGATATTGGGGCAATCACAAGCTGATGCTCGCAGCCCGGAAGGGTGGGTGGTGGGATGCAAATAGAATAGGACTTTCGCCCCCGCCAATCGAAATACCGCAAGGCTGGCTGACGATTTACCATGGCGTGCGGCAGACACCGTCCAGCTCAATTTACCGGTTAGGACTCGCGCTGTTTGATTTGCACACACCGGAACGCTGCCTCAAGCGCAGCAACGAGTGGATGTTCGGCCCGGAGGAATCCTACGAACGGCGCGGCGATGTGGATGACGTAGTCTTTCCATGCGGATACACTATTGCCTCTGACGGCGACACGATCCGTATGTATTACGGCGGAGCTGATTCGAGCATTGCATTAGCCACGGGCAGTATCCGTGCCATGGTAGAGTGGCTTGAACAACACGGAGAAAATTATTAGGTAACCTATACACAAATTATCGGAAGGATAATACAATGAGTTGGAAAGATGAAATCTATGAAAAAAAAAGTAGGCTTGTGGATTGACCATACGAAGGCTGTGATTTTTAGTTTGGCAGACGAAGGAGCTGAAATAAAATGTTAAAAACAACAAGCTGTTGTAAAATGTAATTTCCAAGGAAGATGTAACAAGATGATGATACAGAATGCGATTAAAAAGATTGAAGAGAGGGTTCGCAAAGACGGGTTTCTCTCAGAAGAAAGAAAAAGCGAACTTTTAAGTTTGCTTACAACGATGAAGCCTGAAATGACGAAATTATACAAATCTCAAGGAGAATATGTAGAGAGTATGCTGCGGTTCAACAACAACAATGAGGTGAGTGCATGGAAGAAAAACAAGTAGTCGTTGGTGAATATGAAAACGAAATTGATGCTGAAATTGTAAAAGGACATCTCCAAGCATCAGGTATTCCGGCATCCATAATCAAAGGGGGTGGAATGCTACCATCGCTGCAGAATGCGGAAGGTGTTCAATTGGTGGTTGCTGAAACTCTGAGTGAGAAAGCCAAGAAAATTATTCAAGAACATTCTTCTTAAACGTATCAAAGAAGTGTCCCATATACCTTAGCCGAATCACGAAATAAGGATTGTAATATTATGATAAGTTCAGAGATCACGGTTGCAGAGTACCTGCTAACCCGGCTAAAAGAGATCGGAATAGATCATCTCTTTGGCGTGCCTGGAGATTTTGTTCTGGGTTTCTTCAACCAGGTACTGAAAAGCGACCTGAAATTCGTGGGCACATGCAATGAACTCAACGCGGCTTACGCCGCCGATGGCTACGCACGTATTCGGGGGATAGGTGCATTTTCATCGACCTATGGCGTCGGAGAATTGAGTGCCATCAACGGCGTGGCCGGAGCTTTCGCCGAAAGAGTACCGATTGTCGTTATCACCGGTTCGCCCGCGACGATTCATTTCCGCACACGACCGTTGTTGCATCACACCTTGGGCGATTATCAGATCCCTTTGAGGATGTATGAGAAAATAACAGTCGCCTCAACCCAACTTGTTTCCGGCGAAACAGCCCCAGCCGAGATTGACCGTGTGTTGTTGGCGTGTCTTTCTCATCAGCAGCCGGTTTATATAAGTCTTCCTTCGGATATTGTGATGATGAAATGTAATCGGCCCAGTGCTTTCCACTTCCCAATACACCCCCATAGTAATAAGGATGCACTCGGGGAGGCGATCAAGGAAGCAGTTAGAATGCTGGATAAGGCACAGAAACCGGTTGTGATTGGCGACGTCGAGTTAATACGCTTTAAGTTGCAAAAGGAATTCGCAGGTTTTCTCGACAAAACGGGTTTCCCGTATGTCACTATGATGTTGGGTAAGACGCTCCTTTCAGAGCACCACCCGCAATTCGTTGGTCTCTTTGAGGGAGATCGGAGCCGCGACTATGTACGGAACCAGGTAGAGTCCTCTGACTGCATTTTGCAACTTGGGGGCATGATGACCGATTTAAACACGGGCGGCTTTACAACAGATCTCGACGACTCAAAGACGATCAGCGCCAACATCGACTGCGTAAAGATCAAGCACCATTACTACGAGAACGTGCATCTCCATGATTTTATCCTTGGATTGACGGAAAAGCTTTCACGGCGAGATTCCGCAACTCTGGAGATCCAATGCGCCGCAGATGGCTGCGTACACCGGTATACGGAGCCGTACCGGCCTGATGCGCCGAAACCGCTTACCATCAAGCGTTTCTTCGACCGTATGAGTCATTTTATAAAAAACAATTCAATAGTAATTGCTGAAACAGGCGTATCTCTCTTCAGCGCCGCGGAGATGCTTATGCCGGAAGGAGCGACATTCATTGGGCAGGCCTTTTACGGATCGATCGGTTATACAGTCGGCGCAACTCTGGGTGCTGGCATGGCAGCAGAGGACCGGCATGTCGTGCTGTTTGTGGGAGATGGTTCTTTTCAAGTTACCTGTCAGGACCTTTCGACGATGATCCGGAATCATCTCAAGCCCGTCATCTTTCTCATTAATAATGAAGGGTACACGATCGAACGGGTGATCAGTGATCACTCCTACAACGATATCCAACCCTGGCAATATCACAAGCTCGCGAATGTATTCGGAGGAGGGCTGGGTCTTGATGTCCATACGGAAGGAGAACTTGAAGATGCACTGGGTAAGGCTGCCGTAACGGACGGCCTCGTATTCATCGAAATTCACGCCGGCCGGTTGGATTGTTCCGAGTCCCTTCGCACTGCAGGCCGGTCGATGGCAAAGACAAATCAGCTCGACTGATGCAAGACGGGACTCAATGCGGCAACGAGTAGATGTTCGGCCCGGAGGAAACTTGCGAATGTCATGGATGAGGTATTCTTTTTATCGGAAGGATAATACAATGAATTGGAAAGATGAAATCTATGAAAAAAGAAGTAGGCTTGTGGATCGACCATACGAAGGCTGTGATTTTTAGTTTAGCAGACGAAGGAGCTAAAATAAAACGAATATCATCAGAATTAAAAAATAATGTCCGGTTCTCCGGCAGAGCACAAAAGGAATCGGCAGAGGAGCATGAGGACAAGCGTTTAACCGGCCATCTGAATAATTACTATGATGAAGTGATTGACTATTTTTGTGATGCAGAATCTATTTTGATATTCGGTCCCGGCGAGACAAAGAGAGAACTCAAAAAAAAGCTTGAAAGTAGAAAACTCCATCGAAAGGTTGTAGGCTTTGAAACAGTTGATAAAATGACAGATAACCAGATTGTGGCAAAAGTTCGACAACACTTTCTGAAATAGAATCTGCCGGTCTGGGATGTTCTCTCTATAGGAATAGTCATCATAGGATATGTTGCCACGGCGGAAAAAGAGGAAAACATTTTTTTACAAGAGATCGAAATTATGAAGAAACTAAAGGATGGAAATTCTTTACCTAATCATTTAACAGTGTTGTTTGAAAATATCAATGGCGACACAAAACCCAAAATTAAAACAGGAGGTAGTAGAATGAAACCGAAAGCAATGTATCCCTTGGCGTTTGTGGTAGTTGCGGTCGCAATGTTCGTCGCCAGCACATCGGTGGCAACTTCCCAGACCGTGCAAATGAACAACCCATCCGGGCCGGTCCCAGTCAATCCTGGCGCGCTCAGTGCGACAACGACTATCCTTAATCCTGGCGTGGTCAGTTGGGTTCACTTTGGTGACTTGAATATCACCACGGGTGATCAGGAGAACTATGCAGACTTCAAGAATATCATCCGTGCCACCAATCAATATCTCAAGAACGGAGTGAATTTCGCGCTGCTTCCAGGAGACAACGCTTATAATCACGCCGAGAGTGAGTACCAGCTCATCAAGCAAGCAGCGGATGAATTGCAAGTACCGTTGTATGCCATTCCGGGCGAACGCGATCACAAGGGCGGGACCGCTCTCTACAACAAGTATTTGGAGCCAGTGAACTACCAGAGCTTCACGGCGGATAAGTACCACTTCGTGTTTCTGGACGTGATGAGCGGCATCAGCGATGCTCAGAACTCGTGGCTGACCAACGATCTGGATATAGCGGCGAAGGCCGGTCTCAAGAGTGTGATCTTTATGCACTCCTATGAACAGACATCGGAATTGAAGGACGTGATCCAGCGTGACAATGTGATCATGGTAGATGCAGGACACACGCACTATAACGATATTGCTAACGATGGAAACACGATCTATGCCGCCACGCGCTCAACCGGCGAAGTGACCGAAGGGCCGGTAGGGTACTCGATCATCAACATCGATAACGGTGTGGTCAGTTGGAAGTTTAAGACGTTGGGGAGTTGGCCGTTTGTGATGATAACCTCACCAGCGGATAAACTGCTCATGATCGGTGGTTCACAAATCGTCAAGGATACGGTAGACATTCACGTCAAAGTTTGGGATGACAAGGGCGTTGCTTCGGCAACCATGCAGATCGACGGTGGACTGGCGGTGTCGCTGAATCGCATCGGCGAGACACAAATGTGGAGCGCGCGCTTTGACGCGACCAAAGTTTCCGACGGCGACCACAGGGTCAGTGTGACCGTGACTGGCGCGGGCGGCAACACGGACCAAGACGTGGTTACCGTAACGGTCAATCAGTCGGGTAGTGTCCCGCAAGTGAAGCGGTCTTTCGGTCCAGAGGGTAACTCTGTCGGCTCTTATACCGAAAAGGGGTTGCTCGGCACTCACACCACGAAGTCTGGATATCCTGATAAGGGCGGAAAGCACTGAGACAAAGGTGGCAAAGGCGAGGCTGGCAAAGCGAATGAGCCGGCCACCGTCATAGTGTAAAATGCCGCTATGCGATGATCTCGTGCCTTATCGTCAACGACGCTGTTAAGGGTCGCGATGATGAAATGGCGCGTTGGCGAATGATGGCGGTGCCGAGAAGAATAAATTCATTGAGCAAGAAATCACAATATAGCATTCCAGGAAGGTGCTAACATGACGAATACAGACGACAGACAACATCGTTCCATCCTGCAAAGAATTGCACGTCGGGTGATGATGGAAAGAGGGCTACTTCCGGATTTCTCTGACCAGGCGATTGCCGAGCTTAACGGAATCCATGAGGCTGCGACAAACATTGAAAAATCGACGCGTGATCTCAGGAGTCTTGAATGGTGCTCCATAGATAACGATGATTCGCGCGATCTGGATCAGCTTACCGTTGCCGAAGCCATGCCCGAGGGGGCCGTAAAGATCCTTGTCGCCATTGCCGATGTTGAAGCTGTTGTCAAGATACCATCAGCGCTTGACGATCATGCAAAACACAACACCACATCGGTCTATACCGCTGCGCAGATATTTCCGATGTTGCCCGAGAAGCTCTCGACCGATCTCACATCTCTCAACTTTGAATCAGACCGACTTGCCATCGTCATTGAAATGGTTATTGCCATGGATGGGTCGCTTCGAAGTTCAGATATTTATAGAGCGATGGTTCGCAATCGCGCAAAGCTTGCCTACAACAGCGTTGCCGGTTGGCTGGAAGGGAGCGGGCCGATGCCGCAGGCAATCGGCACAGTCAACGGTCTTGACGAAAATCTCCGACTCCAGTATCGCACAGCGCAAAAGCTGAAATCGCTCCGGCATCAGCATGGTGCGCTTGATCTCGAAACAATAGAAGCGCGTCCTGTATTTGAAGGAGATGAGATCAAAGATTTGGAAGTTGAAAAAAGGAACAGTGCAAAAGATATCATAGAGGACTTTATGATCACGGCAAACGGTGTGACGGCACGATACCTTGCAGCTCAAAAGTTACCGTCGCTGCGGCGCGTTGTCCGAACACCAAAACGCTGGGATCGAATCGTCGAGCTTGCCTTAGAGCAGGGTTTCACACTTCCTAAAGAGCCCGATTCAAAAGCATTGGATGAATTCTTGATATCTGCAAAATCCAACGATCCTCTCCGCTTTCCCGATCTTTCTCTCAGTGTCATCAAGCTCTTAGGTGCTGGTGAATATGTCGTCGAACTTCCGGGAGGGAGTTCTGCCGGACACTTCGGTCTTGCGGTCAAAGATTATGCTCACTCCACAGCGCCGAACCGCCGGTACCCTGATTTGATCACGCAGCGGTTATTGAAAGCAGCGATGGCGGAAGGTTCCATGCCCTATGCGACCGATGAATTGGAGGCGCTCGCAAAACACTGTACCGAACAGGAGGATGCGGCGAAAAAGGTTGAACGGCAGGTTGAAAAATCTGCAGCGGCTATGGTATTGGAGTCAAGGATAAATCAACGGTTCGATGCCATCGTTACCGGTGCATCTGCCAAAGGGACGTGGGTCCGTCTTCTGCATCCGCCCATTGAAGGAAGAGTGGTGAGTGGCTTTGAAGGTTTAGATGTTGGTCACAGATGCAGTGTACAGTTACTTCATACAGACGTGGAGCGGGGATATATTGATTTTAAAAAGGTAGAATAAGAAGTAAAGTCCACAATTGTACAGTGATTCAGCGGACTTCGTCCATCCGATGTCAATGTGTCGGTATCAATAAAAGGATTAATTACTTTCTCATACATTTGAGCGATTGTTATGTTTTACAGTTATTTGTACTATGTAAGATAATCATGATGATTGCCGAAGAGACGACATGTTGAAATCAAAATTCATTAAATGTATTCTGCTTTGTGTTATCGGAATACTCTGCGCCCATGCACAGCAGAAAACTTCGGTACTCATTCAGTCTACGGACGAGGATGAGAGGATCGATATTTCTGTCGACAAGTCGATCTACTTTCCGGGTGACACGGTTTTTTTGGTCATTCAACGAAACGATAATACCGCGACAGCGGGAATCATTACTCCTATACTGCTTATCGAAGGAACAACGTTCAAACCAATTGGACGACTTAGATACGTTACTGTCATTCCTAAAACTATAACGCCAGGAATATTTCCCATCGGGCTTAGAGTAACGGATTCCGGGGGGCGGCGATTTCGGTATGTAACGGATTGTATTGTAACGGTGGAAGAACACCAAGATGTTGAACAACTCAGTAGATACATCAGCATTATTCCCGATGCCGGCAGCAATAATATCCGGACGGCAGTTACACTGAATCGCGGGCAACTTCGAAATCTCATGGTGCGGTTTTATCGCGATAGTATTCGGCTTGGCATGGGACCCCAGTTCGTTAGAATAACAACAACGATAATGTTGCGAGACGGCATAGCGGCTCCATCGTACGAACGACGTGTAGTAACGTATCGAAGTCATGGCGATCCCTACAAAGATCGCGCAATGTTCATTCAGTATCGCGCTGCCTACGGCGCGTTCGCCAACATCCGTCCGGAAGAACTTGAACAAGTGCTGGTGCCGGTAGATTCACTGCCTGACTGGGCAATTCTTGGCGTCCATATCGAACCCGATTACACTATTAAAATCGGCGCAGTGGATCGTTCTAACAGTGTGACACAATATTTTCGGGTGAGAGGTTCAACAATCGAAGCAGGATTCTCACTCGCCATCCCCAAAGTGTTGTACGATACACGATCCGACGATTCGATTCAATATGGAAACTACAGCGCGATGGTACGGTTTTATTATATTGATCCAGGATCAGGGAATCGATTTCCTGTCAGCGCGGGGATAGGAATTTTTGGCGTGAATTCACCTGTTGATGTTGGAAGAAACAGAGGTGGTTTTGCTTTGTCGATGTTTCTGGATTTGGCGGAGATGGTACGAATAGTCAATATCGGTTTTACAAAAAAAATAAATATTGGTCTGGAATTGGACCCATTTTTACCCATCAAAAATAAAGGACGATTTTTATTTGTCGCGCAAGCAGGTTTTTCGTTTTGACACATATTAACAATCGGATAACCATGGAAAATGATTCCATTGTAATCCGCGGGCAATTGGACGCCAGTTGTTGTTTGGACCAAATGTGAGGAAATGACTGACGTATGCCGAAAACGTAATTGAGGGATTGGAAAATGCTCCGAAGGCTTTCATCGGGTTGTTTGCGGGAGAAAATCTTGGCAAACAGCTTGTGAAAGTTAGTTGACAAACAGTAAAAAAGGTGTACAGTGGAAATACACATACGCGAGAACGAACAGAACCTGCTGCCGCCGGCTGATTTGGCGGCAGAAATCCAGAGATTGCAAGAAGAGCTAATACATGAGCGTGACCGGAATCTGCGCACACTTGCAGACTTCAAGAATTATCGTCGCCGCATTGAGCGTGACGGCAACAAGATTGCCGAGGAAAGTAAACGGGGAATGATGCTTCCCCTGTTAGACATCATCGACGATATGGAAAAAGCGTTGCAGTGCGCAAACGACGCGGAGCAACCCTTTGTGAAGGGAGTGAAAATCATCTATCAAAAACTTCTTGCGTTGTTGGAGACGTATGGAGTTCTCCCTTTCGAAAGTGTCGGTACGCCGTTCAACCATGATCTGCATGAAGCTGTGGCGATGGCGAAACATAAAGGTAGTGAACCGGGAACCGTTGTCGATGAGCTCCGACGCGGCTATCTCTGGAACAATGAATTATTGCGCGCAGCGCAAGTACGAGTTGCCGGATAACCTGCTGAGGCAAACGAAGTCAGCACCGGTGTCGAACAAGAAGAAAGAACAATGATAAAAAAACCGCCGACTAAAAAAGCATCACTCAATTGGAGAATACTATCGCTGCTGAAAGTTGCGAAGTATGTAAGTTTTGTTATTGGGACCGTCATACTCATCTGTGTATTGATAATCATTTTCTTTCCGGATCCTTTTATCAACACACTCTTAAAAGACCGAATTACGAAAGCTCTTACAGAAGCTTATCCGGCATACTCAGTACAGCTTGGCGACATGCATTGCAATGTCTGGAAAAATCGTTTAGGGTGTGATTCTATAACACTGAAGACTAGAGAGTTTACATGCAGTGCTGCTTCATTCTCTATGAGCGGAATCGATTGGATGGATATTCTTCGACAAAGAGATTTTACTCCTAATACTTTTACAAGCTCAGTAATAGATGCACATAAAATTGTACTTATTTTTCGTCAGTCTCAGAATGTACTTCGTTTTGGAATGCTGCATATATCGGTGCCTGATTCTGAAATGGTGGCTGATTCAATTAAGTATTATTCTTTACTACACGATGAACAATTCTTTGCAAATAGTCAATTCAGACAAACCAGATTTCGTTTTGATGTTCCTCAAATAAAAATAATGGGTTTGGATGGTATCGCATTGCTTCAAGGAAATATGTATAAGGCCAAAAGCATTAATATACATGGTGTTTTTGCCGATATTCTGGTGAACATGGATAAGCCCTATGACAAGAACTCATCGAAACCACAGATGCCGAATGAAGCTCTATCTTCGATGAAGGAAATAGTTAAGGTGGGTAGTTTGAAAATCATTAATGGACGGTTGAAATATTCCGAGAGATATGCTGTTCAAGCAATACCTGGAGTGATTACGTTTAATAAAATCAATGTTTCAGTAAGTGGAATTGCTAATCATACATCTCACCCTGACACTACAGTTATTCATGGGGAGGGACTTTTTATGAATTCCGACACAATGAAACTGTTTATGGCAATTCCTCTCACATCAACGGATTTTTCTTTACGATACTCCGGTTCGCTGAGCACGATGGATGTTACCGAACTAAATTCATTCATTGAAGCAGGTGAACATCGACGTATTAAATCCGGAGTCCTTCATTCTGCAACGTATAATATCAATGTTAACTCGGGGCATGCAAGCGGTACCTTGCGAGTCGAGTACAAAGATCTATCCATCGTCGTTCTCAATAAAAATACCGGAAGTGAAAAAGGATTTTTCGATCGGATCTCCTCTCTCATTGGTAAAATATTTATTATCCGCAGAACCAACATGCCAGATGAAAAAGGCTTAATGAAGATCGGTGAAATACAATACACACGGGATCCGGAAGATTATTTTCTCCAGTTTGTGTGGTTTGCTCTTCGCAACGGTGTTGCGAATGTAGTTGGATTTTCTAAAAAATAACTTTAATAAGAAGGAGCGAGAACAACATGCTTATTCAGGCAGTATTGACAGAATGTACTCGGTTGAATGAGTAAAGTTATTATTGGTACCGATACCAGTACATGCAATATTTATCAATTACAATTATAAAGGAGTTATCAAACGAATTCGCTGATACTTAAAGGAAACTGGAATGAATCCGCAGGTACGCTCAAACAACAATTTGCAAACCTAACTGATGATGATTTGCTTTTCCAAAAAGGTAAGGAAGAAGAATTATTGGGAAGATTGCAGAATAAACTTGGAAAAACTACGGAAGAATTACGAAATATAATTTCGAAATTATGACGGTTAGTTTGTCGAGAAATTTAATGCGTTCCAGTTGCGCGAGTTTCCTGCATACTATAATAGAGAGAGATCGCAACAACAATCCTAACTGTATCAACAGTAACAAGCTGATCGGAACATGAGCACATGGAGCCAATCTTTTTCTTAAAAGGACTGATTATTGGATTTGCGATGGCGGTGCCTATTGGACCGATTGGAATAATGTGTATCCGCAAGACTCTGGCTGAGGGACACTCGCGCGGTCTGATCATCGGCGTTGGGGCTGCAACCGCAGATTCGCTGTACGGCAGTATCGCTGCGTTCGGTCTCACGTTTATTTCGGATGTGATCGCCAGCCAGCACTTTTGGGTGAGTCTGATTGGAGGAGGATTACTCTTGTTTCTTGGGATAAGGACATTTCGTGCTAAGCGCAAGGATCCTATAATCCCCTTCGACAAAAAAGGTTTATTGGGCTCGTACATCTCCGCTTTTTTCCTCTGGCTGCGTCTGGTTGGAGGAGGATTACTCTTGTTTCTTGGAATAAGGACATTTCGTGCTAAGCGCAAGGATCCTATAATCCCCTTCGATAAAAAGGGATTGTTGGGATCGTACGCCTCCGCCTTTCTCCTCGCACTTACCAATCCAGTGACCATCTTTGCCTTTGTTGCTGTGTTTGCTGCCTTTGGACTGGGACATAAGCTCTTTATCGTTTCAGCATACATTCTTGTCCTCGGAGTGTTTACAGGTTCGTGTCTATGGTTTCTGACTCTTGGTTACGTTGCTACGTTATTCAGAAAAAAATTGGACTCAGAGGGACTCAGATGGGTCAATAGGATTTCCGGTGCCTTGATCATTATATCTGGGATAATTGCCCTTGTGAGGTTGATATGACCTTTGCAACCATCAATCTTTCTCTATACACTTTTAAGAAAAGCATGCGCATTGCGATCGTGACAAAGAAAAAACAAGGTGATAGAGCACATGAAAAATGAACATCCACCAACTGATCGACGAAAGCTGTCGCCGCTGAAGATAGCGTCGTATGCGGGCTTTGCTGTAGGAGCGATTGTGCTCGTTTGCGTGCTAACCCTCCTATTCTTCCCAAATCCTATTGTGAACAGATTCATCAAGCCCAGGATTACAAAGGCTTTTGCTGAGGCGTATCCCGCGTACTCGATACGCATCGCCAACATGAATTACAGCGTCTTAAAGAATTGCTTTGGATTTAACTCCGTTGCGCTGCACGCAGTCGATGGCACGTTCTCGAGCAAAATGGGTTCGTTCTCCGTGAGTGGAATCGAGTGGATTCATCTTCTCTGGGGAGGAACACTTGGACCTAAGAACCTTACCAACGTAGACCTCGATGCTCAAGGCATCGAGCTTAACCTCCCGCAGTCGCAGTATAGACTTCGTTGCAAACGGCTGCTTGTATCGGTGCCGAATTCAGAGATGGTGGCTGAATCACTAGAGGTTCATCCGTTGGCAGGCGATGATGAGTTCTTCAGAAGAAGTACATTCAGAAGAACTCGATTGAGCTTTGTGACTCCGCAATGCAGTGTGATGGGTTTGGGCTGTCTCGAACTGCTGCAAGGGAAGAGCTACCGTGCCCGTTCCGTCCACATTCACGATGCGTTCCTCGACATTCTGGTTAACAAGGACAAACCCGACAGCAGAGACTCTTCAGGTCCCTTTATGCCGAACGAGATTCTTTCTTCGATAAAGGAAACCCTCCAGGTCGATAGCTTGAGTTTTATGAACGGATGGCTGAAGTACTGTGAAAGGTTTGTGTTCGGCTCGAAGCCAGCTTTCGTAACGTTTGATAACATGCAGGTGTTGGCAGAAGGAATTGCCAATCATGGCGACCGTGCCGCCGTTTTAGTCATTCATGCACAAGCGAAGTTCGTGAATGCTGGGACGATGAAAGTGCTTATGAGAATTCCTGTCGCATCGCCGGAGTTCTCGTTCCAATACTCTGGTTCGCTGAGCAAAATGGATCTCAGCCCGCTCAATTCAATGCTTGAGATATCCGATCAGATGCGCATCAAGACGGGTGTCCTTGAGGAGGCAACATTCGAGGTCAATGTTGCTTCGGGACACGCCACCGGTAACTTGCGGGGTGTATACAGAGACCTGACCATTGCAGCCATTAACAAACAGACAGGAAGCGAAAAGGGCTTTTCCGACGGTATTACTTCGTTCATTGCCAACAACTTAAAGATCCGCGGGACCAATGTGCCGGATAAATCGGATTCGATAAAGATCGGTGAGGTGAAATATACGCGGCAGCCGGATGACCCATTCATCCAGTTTGAGTGGTTCGCACTTCGAACCGCTGTGCGGGATGTTGTTGGATTTTAAGTGAAATGGCTACACATGTTGTGCATACGTATCCTCGCATTCATGAGTCGTGATGATGCTGTACGAAGAGGTAAATAGTGTTTTCTTGAAAGAAACGATATGCTGATAAGTTGCGTCGCGGCTATATCTGGAACAATGATTTACTGCACACAGCACAAGTGCGAGTTGCAGGATAGTAAATATTCTATGTGATAGCGTCCGGGATTGGGTACAAAGCGATAAGACTATGAACTACAAAGATTACTACAAGGTTTTGGGTGTTGGTAAGACAGCAACGTCTGCGGAAATAAAGAAAGCATATCGAGCGCTTGCCAACAAATATCACCCTGACAAAACCAAAGGGGACAAAATAGCCGAAGAGAAGTTTAAGGATATCAACGAGGCCAACGAAGTCCTCAGCGATCCAGTGAAACGAAAAAAATACGATCAGTTTGGTGCAGATTGGAAGCAATACGAGGCAGCCGGAGCGCAGCCGGGAGGATTCGATTGGTCGAAGTATACAAGCGGTCGTGGCGGACAAACGCACACCATGAGTCAAGAAGAGTTCAGCGCGATGTTTAATGAGGAAGGCGCCGGCGATCTCTTTGAGAATATTTTCGGACAGCGTTCCGGAGAGAGGCGTGGGAAAAGAAACAGGACGATCAAAGGAGAGGACTTCGAAGCTGAAACAACACTCTCGCTTGAAGAAGCCTATCATGGTTCGACCCGGTTTCTTAAGATCCACAGTCAAACAATCAAGATCATAATGAAGCCGGGGATCATGGACCAGCAAGTGTTAAGATTAGAAGGCAAGGGAGGTCGTGGGTTGAACGGCGGTCCAAACGGCGATCTTTACATTACAATCAAAGTCGCATCGCATCCGGAATTTCAACGTAGAGGAAATGATCTCTACTGCGATAGACCGGTCGACTTGTATACTGCCGTACTCGGCGGCAAGGCGCGGATCAAAACCTTGAAGGATACAGTCAATGTAGATATTCCCAAAGAAACGCCCAATGGCAAGATGCTGAGACTTTTGGGTCTCGGAATGCCGGTGTATGGCACAAAAAACGAATTTGGGAATCTGTATGTAACTATTGTAATCCAACTACCTGGCCATCTCAGTGAGCAAGAAATAGAATTGTTCAGGAAATTATCGGTACTACGGAAATAAACTCCGTTAGCACTCAGAGCAGTTTCATTCTACTGTCAAGCGATACTACCACAAAGCGACGACGTTCTAAAACCTATCCATACTCGTTGAAGTCAGGGTGACTAAGAAATCTGCAGAGTTGTCCCTGCACGAGACTATCTATGACTTCGTTACAGGTTTGGGCATATCTTGCATCTTATTTTTAGAATCATTACTTTGCTGATGGCATTTAGTGTCATCCGAGCAGATAAGAGAAGAGAAACCTCACTAACTTTCTGAAATCAATATAGAGGTCGGAGTGTTGCAACACCTGATCTCGGCGTTTTAGCTGTGTCATAGAAACAAAGAGATACTGTCCGATGAAAAAATTTAGAATACTGGTCATTGAAGATAATCGCGTGTTGCGCGATGGTATCACTGCTATGCTCAATGGACAACCGGATATGCATGTCGCGGCTACCATAGGAAGCGGTAATAATGTTCTGCTGAAAGCAAGCCAAACAAAACCTCATATGATTCTTATGGACGTGGGTCTGAAAAATTTCAAAGAGTCGTCTGTTGTAGAATTGCTAAGGGAAAAAATGCCTGAAACGAAAGTGATAGGAATGGGTTTTGTACCATCACAATCAGACATTGTTGAGTTTGTAGAGGCAGGGGCATCGGGTTTCATTTTGAAAGACGCCACTGTAAAGGATTTTCTCGGGACTATACGATCTGTGGCACAGGGAGTAAAAGTTCTTCCGCCCTCATTAACCGGTTCACTTTTTTCTCATGTGATTGAGTTTGCTCTCAAGAAGAGAAACGGGAAACTGACCAATGCCGTGCGGATGACGAAACGCGAACGTGAAATAATTGTGCTGATTGCTGATGGTCTGAGCAATAAGGAAATTGCTCAGCAACTCAACATCGCTACCCACACGGTGAAAAGCCATGTGCATAACATCATGGAAAAATTGGCGCTGCACACCCGCCTGCAGATAGCAAAGTATACACGCGAAGAGAGCTATTAATTTTTATTGCGAAATATGACAATTCCATTAAGAAATTTTACTTCTTAGTTTCCTTAAAAAGGAAAGTCCCAAGACAACAAACGATCCCTCCGTTTTATTCGGTATTATTTTTTCCCTTCTTAGAATGCTTTATATCCTTCAAAGCGGGCGTTTCTTTTTGTCCTTCTGATCAAAAACAGTTCGATCGCGTTCCATGTGCCAGGTTTTATTTAGACTCTTCTAAATAAGGATTAATTCCTTTTTCATCCTTTCGGGCTATTACTTCTCAACTCAGTCATCGGTATAATTGTTCGCGGTTCAGGATAGGTTTTCATCACTTCATTGACCGAAAAGAACATCTACTGATGAACATGTAAAAGGAAAAGGAGCTTGCATAATGAACTGGGATCGAGTTGAAGGACAGTGGAAGCAACGAAGAGGAAAAGCGGTGCAGCATTGGGGGAAATTAATGAACGACGATCTCGCTGCAATAGCAGGGAAGCACGAACAGCTTGTAGGAACGCTCCAAGAAAAATACGGTATTGCCAAAGAGGAAGCCAAGCGACAAGTTGATGAGTTCAAAAAAAGCATTGAGCAATTGAAAAAGTCCAATGCCAATCTCATGAGATCACAAAAATCAAAAAAGAAGAAATCGAATGGAATTTCGGTGAAAGCAAAAACATCATCGAGGAGACGACAACCATCATGAGTAGATGTACAATCCTAATTACAAAAAAACCTAATTCATCCATTAACCACTTACAGAGGGACACATGAACACTCCAACAACAAATCCAACAACTGCTTTGAGCCGATGGACGCACTTCTCCCGAATGATTCGGGGATTCCTCGGTGTCATGCTTTCAGCAGGACTGACCGCCGCCTTACTCCTCGTCATTTTTATGGTCGGCTGTAAAGAGGAAAGTCCGGGAATCGTAAACGTCTGTATCGCACCCACGGTGATTCGCACATCCCCCGCTAATGGTGGAGCGAATGTGCCTCTTAACAAGATAAGTGATGCCAACGAGTCGGCTATCGCCGCCGCTGTCAAGAAAATCGCGGCAATCTCCAAGACAAGTGGTGCTACCGGGTCGGCTAGCGTCGCCACTGTCAAGGTAATCTCGGCAACTTTCAGTACACCAATGGATCCGAATTCGCTTACGGCAGCAACGTTTAACGTATGGCAAGGCACCACCCCTATTTTAGGAGCGGTGTTGTACACTGACACGACTGCAATTTTTGTAGTGCCGAACGGTCTAGATCCGAATCTCACCTATCAATGCACAATTACAACCGGGGCTAAGGATCTTGCAGGTATTGCACTTGCAAATAACTATGTATGGATCTTTACAACAGGCGACGCACCGGGCATCACTCTACCCACAGTAACTTCTACAGCCCCAATTAATGCCGCAACAGGTGTGCCTTTCAACCAGAAAATCGCCGCAACCTTCAGTGTGGCTATGGATGCTTCAACTTTTACCTCGGCAACATTTATCTTAAGGCAAGGTTCAACGTCAGTTTCCGGGTTTGTATCCTACTCCGGTACAACTGCAATTTTTGCACCGGCAAGCCCTCTCGCAACAAATACCGCATATACAGCCACGATTACAACCCAGGCTAAGGATCTTGCAGGCAATGCTCTGGCAAATAACTTTGTATGGAGCTTTACAACAGGCACAGCAGTGGTCGTCACTCCACCCACAGTTAGTTCTACAACCCCAGTTGATGCCGCAACGGGTGTGCCTTTGAACCAGAAAATTGCCGCTACTTTTAGTAAGACAATGGATGCTTCAACTTTTACCTCAGCAACATTTATCTTAAAGCAAGGTACAACGTCAGTCTCTGGCTTTGTGTCCTACTCCGGCACAACTGCAATTTTTGCACCGGCAAGCAACCTCGCATCAAATACCGCATATACAGCCACGATTACAACCGGGGTTAAGGATCTTGCCGCCAATGCTCTGGCAAATGACTTTGTGTGGAGCTTTACAACAGGCACAGCAGTGGTCGTCACTCCACCCACAGTAAGTTCTACAGATCCTGTTAATGTCGCAACGGGTGTGCCTTTGAACCAGAAAATTGCCGCTACTTTTAGTAAGACAATGGACGCTTCAACTATTCAAACATCGACATTTAGAGTAATGCAAGGTACAACATTAATTTCAGGCTTTGTGTCCTACATCGGCATAACTGCCACCTTTGCACCTGCCAGCAACCTCTTACCCAACTCAACATATATTGCTACAATTTCAACTAGTGCTAAGGATCTTGCGGGCAATGCTCTGGCAAATGACTTTGTATGGAGCTTTACAACAGGCGCAGCAGTGGTTATCACTCCACCCGCAGTAATTTCTACAGACCCACTTAATGCCGCAATAGGTGTGCCTTTGAACCAGAAAGTTGCCGCAACTTTTAACAAGACAATGGATCCTGCAACTATTCATACATCGACATTTACCTTAAAGCAGGGTATAACGCCAGTTTCCGGATTTGTGTCTTACTCCGGCGTAACTGCCATCTTTGACCCGGCAAGCAATCTCGCACCAAATACCGTATATACAGCCACGGTTACAATCGAGGCAAAAGATCTTGCAGGCAATTCCATTGCAAGCGACTATGTGTGGAACTTTACAACAGGCGCAGTAGTGGTCGTCACTCCACCCACAGTAATTTCTACAGACCCTGCTAATACCGCAACATGTGTTGCTTTGGACAAACACATTGCCGCAACTTTTAGTAAGACAATGGATCCTACAACTATTCAGACATCAACATTTATTTTAATGCAAGGCACAACGCAAATTAACGGCTTTGTGTTCTACTCCGGCACAACTGCCACTTTTGTACCGGCAAGCAATCTCACATCAAATACCATATATACAGCCACGATGAAAACCTCGGCTATGGACTTGGCAGGTAATCCCATGGCAAGCAACTATGTATGGAGCTTTACAACTGTCATCCCGGATACAGTAAGGTTATCATCCAATCCATCGGCAGGCGGAACGACAAGTGGAGGCGGCATATTTAATTCATGCTCCTCAGTAACAGTAGCCGCGATACCGAACATTGGATATACATTTACTAACTGGACAGAGAATGGAACTGCCGTATCTACAAATGCAAATTATTTATTTACACTAAGTGGAAACAGAACTTTAGTGGCAAACTTTGCGGTTATACCACCAACACAGTATACAGTAACACTATCATCAATTCCATTAGCCGGTGGAACGACAAGTGGAGGCGGTTCATTTAATTCAGGTTCTTCAGTAACAGCAACCGCTACACCAAATAGCGGATATGTATTTACTAACTGGACAGAAACCGGAAGCCCTGTATCTACAAATGCAAGTTATACATTTACAATAACTGGAGACAGAACATTAGTAGCGAACTTTGGTTTAGGACTCGCACCAGGCGCAGTGCCGCTTGGTTTAGCTAGCACTTACGGGATCTTGTCATCGTCCGCGATCACAGACGCTAGTGGCGCCTCCGTTATATGGGGTGATGTTGCGATGTACCCAGGCACTGCAAATGGATTACTTCCGGCGCAGGTGCACGGTGCGATTCACATTGCAGATGGAGTGGCACAGTCGGTCTATACCAACTTGACGACTGCGTATCACTTCGCCAAGAATCTGGCACCCGGAACAACCGTGCCTGATGGTCAGGACTTGGGCACGTTCATTGTCGGCGTTCATGCTCCCGGTCATCTACCTCCGGGCACTTATACATCTAGTAGCACGTTATTGATCAATACTCCTGTTGTTCTCGATGGAGGGGGCGACGCGAATGCCGTCTGGGTCTTCCAGATCGGTTCCTCGCTGACTACTTATTCGGGGGCACCAGGTGGTAATGTTACGCTAACTGGTAGTGCTCAGCAGAAGAACGTGTTTTTCGTTCCTACTGCTGCTGCGTCAATAGGATCGGGCACTACCTTCTATGGAAACATACTGGCTGGAGGAGATCTCACTTCTGCGGGTGGTGCCACGATATATGGCAGATTATTGGCTGGAGCGATCGGTGCTAGCACGCTTGCTTTGGACGGCGCCGCCTCTACTGTTTTCGTGCCTGCGCCGTAATGTATAAAGTCTGCCCGCCAGACATCTGTCTGGCGGGGAGTTTTTCGGTGTGATAGCGGAGATGGATATGATTTTGATGAAGAAGAAGATGATGATGATGAAGATGAAGGACATTGATGTCAATCATCAGTATACCTGTACTTGAACTAAATATGAGAAACAAAACCACACTCTATAATAAGGAGCTACGTATGTATCTATATCGCACGGTAAATCGAAGTCAGAGGCTCATGAGCTTTTGGCTCACAAGAATTCTCCTCAGTTCTTTGATACTGATGTGTGTCCACGCAACAATTCTTGCGCAGGAGACTCAAAGAGCACAACCAAAGTGGTGGTTCGGCGGAGTTGGAGGCGCGAATTTGGACTTTTATGGCGGGACAACTCAAATGCTGAACTCCGCGTTCACGACTCCGGCTGTTTTTCATAAAGGTTTTGGATCTGGCTGGTATGTGGCTGGATTGCTGGAATATCACCACAATCCTGTCTGGGGTGCGATGCTGCAGGTGGGATATGATGACCGGCAGGGATCGTTCAATGAGACTCCCTGTCCATGCGGTGCGCTGTCGAACTTATCGACAACGATCAGCTATATTTCCATCGAGCCAAGCTTACGGGTTGTTCCATTCTCAGATTACGATGGCTTTTACATTTTTGGTGGTCCCCGAATCGGTTTCAATTGGGCTCTCAACATTCCAAAATCATCCACGAGCGAAGAGAAAACATTTACCTACACGGAGGGAACCAAACCCGCCTACAAAGCCGAGTTTAGTAAAATGAATGAAAAAGTCTACTCGGTGCAAATCGGCATTGGTTACGATATTCCACTCGCGTTATCTCCGAACGATAAAAACCAAGTCGATATTTCACCATTTGTTTCGTACCAACCCTATTTCGGCCAAGATCCGCGCTGGGGGGAAAGCTGGGCAGTATCAACCCTACGGGTGGGTGTTGCGATCAAGTATGGAAGGGGGAAGATTATTTCGCATGCAGCAAAACCCGAGGTCGTCGAGCGTGATGTCCAGTTTTCGGTTCGAGCGCCAAAGGCTGTACCCGTTAAGCGCAGGGTAAGGGAAACGTTCCCGCTTCGCAATTACGTATTCTTCGAAGAAGGATCGACTGAAATACCGAATCGATATGTGTTGCTGACGAAAGCCCAGGCGGCAAAATTCAAGGAGGAACAATTGCAGGAAGTTCAGCCGATCAACATGACTGGTCGCTCAGTTCGACAGATGACCGTGTATTATAACATACTGAATATCATGGGTGATCGTATGAAAAGAAGTCCCGGGACTGTCATTTCGCTCAGTGGAGCGTCGCCAGGGAAAGGACCAGAGTACGGCAAAGCAAGGGCGGAAACGATCAAGCGGTATCTTGTGGACGTATTTGGAATTGATAGCTTGAGGATAACAACTGAAGGACGAGATAAACCGCGCATTCCATCTGAAACGCCCGGTGGTACAAAAGAACTTGATCTTCTCCAAGCTGGAGATCGTCGGGTTGATATCGAGAGCAATTCGCCTGAGATGTTGATACAGGTTGGGGGTGCTCCCCACCAATACTGGCTGAAGCCGGTGCAAATCGTTACAGAGGTGGAAGACCCTCTGGACAGCCATGTTATTTTCTATGTAGTTGGGGCAAAGGAAGTGCTCGCATCGTGGTCGTTGGAAATCACAGATGACCAAGGAAAGGTTCAGCGTTACGGACCATCCACGCGAGACCAGGAAGATATTTCGGGAAACACCATCCTAGGTGGTCGTCTCCAGGGCGACTACAAGGTCGTGATGCTGGGAGAAACGAAAGGCGGGAAATTTGTGAGGAAAGAAAGTTCGGTCTACCTGGTCCGCAGAGTCGAACCGGGAAAAGACATAGTGCGATTCAGGATTCTCTTTGACTTCGACAAATCGAAGACCATCGCTAGCTACGAAAAGTTCCTCACCGACATTGTCACACCGCTCATTCCGGATAGCGGTACTGTTATTATCCAGGGTTATACGGATATCATAGGAGAGGAAGAGTATAACGAAAACTTATCCAACGAACGAGCCCAGGATGCGCAGAGTATTATTGAACACGCAATTGCGAATAGCGATAAGAAAGGGATCACATTTGAAACGTTTGGGTTCGGAGAAAATCTCAAATATGCATCGTTTGACAACCACTTCCCGGAGGAACGATTCTATAATAGATCGGTCGTCATCGATATCGTTCCCGACTGAAGTCGTTAGCAAATGAATTCATCATTCACTCACTGCACGAAGGATGTTATGAATATCAATATTTGACAATGGTACATAACGATGCCACGGGATGTACATCAACTCAATGGCTAAACATTGAATCGCCCCGTTCTTATGAGCGGGGCGATTCAAATAAAAAACAATCTTACTCGTTTTCAATAACTACGATGGAGGGTCTTATGAAGACTTATACAATACATACAACAGGTATTTTAGACCTATGGACGCGCTTCCTCGGTGCAATGCTAACGCTTGCTTTGATGATGCCTGCCGTTGCTTTTTCTCAATATGCCAACCCGGCACCAGTAAACCTTGGAACAGCTGGCAATTTCGCGATTCTGGCAAAAACAGGAATCACAACCACGGGAACTACCCACATTACTGGTGATATTGGAATTAGTCCAGCCGCTGCGACATATATAGAAGGATTTGCATTAACTCTTCCTGCAGGGGGCGCATTTTCCACATCAGCTTTAGTAACTGGAAATGTATATGCACCCGGCTATGCGGATCCAACTCCTGCTAACCTGAACACAGCGGTACTCAACATGGGAACCGCGTACACCGACGCAGCTGGGCGACCACATGATGCTACTGAACTGTACACCGGAGATCTTACTGGGCAGACCCTCACTCGTGGTGTTTACACGTGGGGTAGTGTGGTCACAATAGGTGCTGGTGGTGTCACTATCTCGGGCTCCGCAACTGATGTCTGGATCTTCCAGATAGCGCAAAATCTAACCTTGGCCAGCGATGCCATTGTTCATTTAAGCGGCGGTGCACTGGCTTCCAATATCTTCTGGCAAGTTGCGGGTCAAGTTAATCTTGGAACAACGGCTCAGATGGAGGGAATCATATTGTGTCAAACACAGATTGCGATGACAAATGGCGCAACACTGGAAGGCAGAGCGTTGGCACAGACCGCAGTTACATTAATCGGCAATACCATCACTCAGCCGGCAACGGTGGTCATCACTCCACCCACGGTAACTTCTACAGACCCGGCGGATGCCGCAACAGGTGTGGCGTTGAACAAACATATTGCCGCAACTTTTAGCACGGCAATGAATGCTTCAACTATTTCAGCATCGACATTTACTTTAATGCAAGGTACAACGTCAGTCTCAGGTGTTGTGTCTTACACCGGCACAATAGCCACCTTTGCACCGGCAAGCGACCTCTTACCAAGTACTATATATACAGCCACGATTACAACTGGGGCTCAGGATCTTGCAGGCACTGCTCTGGCAAATAACTATGTATGGAGTTTTACAACAGGCACAACGGTGACCGCCGTCGAGAATGGGTTAGCTCCTCAAGCATTCGCGCTCTTCCAGAACTATCCGAATCCATTCAATCCATCCACGAGGATTCAATATAGTCTTGAGAAAGCTGGAATGGTTTCCCTTAAAGTCTACAATTTGCTTGGTCTTGAGGTTGCTACGCTCGTGAACGGCCGTCAGGAAGCCGGCAACTACACCGTGCCGTTCGGTATCAATACAGGAACATTCGGTCTCTCGAGCGGTGTATACTTCTACCGTTTGGAAGCCGGATCCTTCGTCTCGACGAAGAAGTTGATTCTCATGAAGTAGTTCTTATTGATAAAGTATGTATCCGTTTCAACGCGTAAATATTTTCATTGTCACGTACTTAAGATATGAGGTGTATAATTTCCAAAAACGATCGGACTTTAATCCACATCACTAATTCTGCAAATTGCAAAGGAACACAACTGAAACAATAAAGAACCTTGTTAATTCGATTCGCTATCACACAACTTTCACGGAGAGTGTTACGAGACTCCTAATTTGGTTGTTTCGATGTTCTGTTGCACTCATAGCATTGACGATTGATATATTTCTGGAGCTCATTCCGTCGCTCCAGCTGACGTCTTCCAGCGGCTTCGGTGTCGACGCCGGTATCGGGGGAGAGATATTTCTTTTGATGGTCGTGTCATGATGTATCGCAACGTACTAAATCACCCTCATTCATAAACGCAAGGTGGTATTAAATGAATACGCTCAGCATGAAAGGCAACTGGAAGGAAATTGCCGGTAAACTCAAACAACGATTTGCCAACCTGACAGACGATGATTTGCTCTTTAAAGAGGGCAAAGAGGAGGAACTGATGGGAAGACTTCAGCAGAAACTCGGGACGACCAAGGAAGAACTACGCAAACTGATCGCGAAGCTATGAGATGGGATCGGATTGAAGAACAATGGAAGCAACAGAGAGGAAAAGCGATGAAACCATTGAGGGAATTAATGAACGACGAGCTTGCTGCCAACGTGGGGAAGCATGAGCAGCTTGTGGAAACGCTCCAAGAGAAATACGGTTTTGTCAAAAAAGGAAAGCCGTTTAATGAGCTCTTTGGAGATGAAATTGCGCAATCAATCGAATCGCTGCCGAGTAATTTCAAGACTGTCGTATTACTCAGTGATGTTGAGGAACTGAGGCATGCTGAAATTGCAAAAATACTTGCTTGTCCAGTAGGTACCGTGCGCTCTCGGTTGTACAGGGGCCGAAAGGTACTACAAAAAAGGCTTTTAAATTTTGCTACAGTCGATGGTAATATTTTAAGGAAGTTCGAAGACTCGAAGGATCTGCAAAAAGGCAGTTTCATGTAAAGATTGTATACGCTTACTCTTCGTCGCAGTCTGCTATGGTGTATCGGATCAAAAACGAATCCACGATCCGGTATTCTTATTCCCAAATCGAACGATCATTCCCCCAAAAGGATTAACTACTTTTTCATCCTTTCGAGCTATTACTTCTCAACGCAGCCATCGATATACTGTTTCATGGTTTAGGGGAGGGTTTCATCTCTTCATCGACTGAAGGGAACCTTTACTGATGAACACTTGAAAGGGAAGGAAGTGCGCAATGGAAGAATCAATCGTTAACAAAAAAATACTGACAGTGATATTCGGCTTACTCTTCATCGGAGGTGCAGCGGCAATTCTCGAGATCTATCGCACGGCGAAGAATACCGATCGTCCACTCGACTACGTTATGGAAGAGCATGGTGGAGATATCTTTGTGTAGGGGCGCACGGCATAAGCAGCAAAACATTTCGGACAGCTCTTTCGGGTTTGTGCTTGTGAAGAAACGGCAAGGACGAAGTGTAATGGATTTGATTACTCGCAGTGGTTCGAAGAGGACTCGTCCGTGTGTTGAACAGTGGAGGGTAGGGTGAAACTGTATTCTTACTCGAGTGAATTACTCACATTCGTAGAAGCGAAGTGGGCTCTAGCAAAGCTCGCCACTAGTGGAATTCTCATGGGGACCGTCATTCTCTTTGGCGCAATTAAACTGAATCAATCCGTTGGTAATGCCCTTGAGTCTCGTTCGGCAAATACACTCGCAGCAGAAAATAACTTTCTGTGGCAGCAGGTGAGTCTGATCTTACCCCGGGTGAGCAAGCTGGAAATGCAGGCGAGGCAATTAAACAAATGTGGCAACAAACTCCACATGTTTCTCCACCGCCGCGAGATTGTCGGGGGACACTGTTTTAAGTTTCACGAATGCGACCATAAGGTTCAAGCTCCAATCTTTGATTCCGCGGAGAAAAGTTTTCATCCTTGATTTCAACTGAGGCATACGTGCAATTAACTCAAAATTTATGAATAAAGAGGACAAGATGAACATCTTTTACGTTGGCGTGATCATCGGTGAACCGACAACTTCAGCGAGAAGTTATGGATATCTACCCTCTCGACAAAGGATTAATTCCTTTTTCATCCTTTTGGGCTATTACTTCTCAACGCAGTCATCGGTATACTTGCTCACGGTTCAGTGGAGGTCTTTGTCACTTCATCTACCGAAGGGAACTTTTACTGATGAACACTAGAAAGAAAAGAAACTCGCACAATGAACTGGGATCGAGTTGAAGGACAGTGGAAGCAACGGAGGGGAAAAGCGGTGCAGCATTGGGGGAAAATGATGAACGACGATCTCGCTGCCATCGCGGGAAAGCACGAACAGCTTGTGGGAACGCTCCAAGAAAAATACGGTATTGCCAAAGAGGAAGCCAAGCGACAAGTTGATGAGTTTAAAAAAATCGTCGAGCAATTGAAAAAGTCCAATGCCAATCTCATGAAATCACAAAAGTCCCAGAGCAAAAGGATGAAGTTGAACAGAAAACCAGTAGATGCAAAGAGGGCATCTAAGAAAGGACACAATCAAACAAAGGTGAGTGTACGATCTTAATCGTGAGACAACCATTATTCGTTCGTTAACGAAAGGGCTTTATGAAAACTCTCAACAAACACATTCTTCCGGTGGTTACTATTATGGCCATCATGCTGAGAGTTATTCGCGGACCATAAATCTTTTAGGGCCAAAGGTTGAGCCAACGAAAACAGTTTACTTTACAACGCAGTAATAACAAAAACATATTAACCAAACAAGGAGACTTCTTATGAAACGTTTCATCGTATGTACACTGCTGGTCGTAGCCTTCGGTGTGTATAGCCACGCCCAACAATTCAAGAAATCCGAGTTCGCATGGGGTTTATCAGCGGGCGGCGTCCACGGAGATAACAACTCGGGTGACAGATGGATGATGCAGTATCGTGGATTCCTACAGTATGGTCTCATCTCTCCCATGTTAGTTGGTCAACTTGGCTTGGGCTATGCTGAACTGGATGCTCCGGATGCTCCTTACAAGTATAGGGCAGAAAACTTCATAGTCGATGTTCGATTACTCTTAAGCCCTTTTTCTTTGACGAATTTGAATCCGTACCTCTATGCTGGTTTCGGTTTATCGAAAGCCCTCAACGTTACCGGCTCTGATTTCTTACCGATGGTTCCATTCGGTGTCGGTATGCAAACTAAAATCTCCAGCGGAATCTTGCTGGATATCAATGGCGGATATAGTTTGTACCTATCCGACGATTTAGTCAAACGTTCGAATACTAACCTCAATTCTCTTACCAGCGGGAAACAGGATGGATTCTATGGTTTTACTATCGGACTTGCGTTTACGATAGGTGGAGATAACGAGTCAACGGAGCAACAAAAGAAGGAGATTGCCGAGGCAGAGGCACGGAGTGCGAAGATGCAGGCCGATGCGGAAGCACGGCGCATAAAGCAGCAGGCTGATGCAGACGCAGAGGCGAAACGTGTAAGGGAATCGACCAACGCAGATGTAAAGCTTGCAAAGGAAAAGGCTGATGCTGATGCGAAGCTTGCAAAGGAAAAGGCCGACGCAGATGCAAAACTTGCAAAGGAAGCGTCCGATGCAGAAGCGAGGCGAGTAAAGGAATTAGCTGATGCGGAAGCACTGCGATTGGCGCAACAGAAGAGTAACGATACCGTTTTCATTCTTGTTAAAGGCAAGACCGTTGTTCTGAGGGGTGTCAATTTTGAGTTCAATAAGGCGACACTCACGAAAGATTCTGAGAGAATACTCTGGAGAGCCTACAACGCGATGGTCGCGAATCCCGATGTGCGGGTAGTCATTACCGGGCATACGGACAATGTGGGAGGCCAGAAATTTAATCAGACACTCTCGTTGAAACGAGCGCAGGCAGTAAAGAACTGGCTCGTCAAAAAAGGCATCGCATCGAACCGCATGAGAACTGTCGGGAGAGGCCTAAACGAACCCGTGGCTTCGAACGAAACGGATGCAGGTCGGGCAGAGAATCGACGCATTGAATTCTATGTTGAGAAATAGCCTGTGAATGGAAAACGGGAAGACCAGTTGCAGACAATGCAGCGCTGAAAGCCGAGCGAACAATCGGCGAGTAGAGATCATCGTTGATCGCGCAGCCAAATACTAGCGAGGCATTAACAAATAGCTGAGATACACGGGACCCGGAAGTTTTCCGGGTCCTTCGTGTTTTTTAGTCTGTTGCATTTTCCCATTAAGTATTTCCCGAAAACTCTACTCTTAAAGAACGATAGCATTATCCACTTTCCCTACCCCTAGGAATCAATATGCCGAAGGCATCCCTTAGGGAGACAGTTAGGAATCCGGGATTCTATCTCTCTACAACAGCACTTACTTCTTCAGAAAGGATTAACTACTTTTTCATCCTTTCGAGCTATTCCCGATTAAACAAATCGTCAGTATTATTTTTAGGCATCAGAGAAAGAAGTATTTCGTTCTCGAAGGTGGATGAGAAAACTTTTCTTTTAAGAACAAGAGGAAGAACATGAATTGGCAGTTGCCGGTCGAAGAAATGTTCGTGCATATGTTTAAAGTAGAATCATTTGGAATATAAGGAAGAACCATCGTGAATTGGGATCGCATGGAAGGACAATGGAAGCAACGGAGAGGAAAAGCCGTGGGCCATTGGGGAAAAATGATGAACGACGAACTGTCAGCTATCTTGGGCAAGTATGAGGAGCTTGTTGGAAAGCTTCAAGAGAAATACGGGATTGCTAAAGATGAAGCCAGACACCATGTAGATGGATATAAAATTATCGTCGAACAGCTTAAACAGGCTAACATCAAGTTGATAAAGTTGCACAAAGCATTGAGCAAAGAAAAGAAATCGGACAAACGACCGGTGAAATTAAAGGTATCGTCAAGGAAAAGAAAATGAATCGTATGGAGAGGCTGAATATATTCGTCGATCAATCTAGATCTTGTTACTGCGGTAGAGGGACAACGCATCAATGAAAAAACAGAACAGAGCTTCATGGTTAGTAGATCGTAACTCGTTTCCGGTGGTTTTATTATTTCTCCTTTTCATGGTTGTATCGGCTTTATTAATGGTCAGCGGTCTTCATTAACTACGATTCAGGCGATTATATTGAATGCTTTAAATAAAATCTGGCGAGACACGAAGAGAGAACTGGAAGAAGAAGCCCTCGAATTCAGATGCTGAATTTCTCGGGTGGCAGAAAACTATAACCGGCAATAGCAATCATGCTAACTTCCACAAGGCGATACTGAAGATGCACAATTACTTCCCGAAGTGGCTTCAGCAGCGCATCGCTTTTCTGGACGTTCTACAACGAGTGATTTTAACCATAGATAAGGAGAAAAGAATATGAACGATAAATGGGAATTCTACAAAGACGTCGAAAATAAATGGCGTTGGCGACGCACTGCCCCGAACGGCAATATTGTTGGAGTATCGACAGAAGGCTATGCGAATAAAGCCGATTGCGAGGGGAATGCGCGTCATAACGGATGGACCGATAATTTATTATTTCAAGAAAGAGGTGACACAATGATACAGAAAGATTTGAATGAAGAAAATAAGGAATTAAAGATCCAGATTTATGAGCTCTACGAAAAACACGGCTTTAAGGACGGCAACGATTTTATTGATTGGCTTGAGGCGGAAAGGCAAACGGGAAAACGGTCCAGGTTAAAGCGTAATAAACAGATGAAAAATATTCTTTTTGCTATTGTGGGTATTGTGGGAATATTATGCGTTATCGCGGCGATCCTTTTAGTTACGCTATTCAAGAAAAGCCCTAAGATGGAACTGTCCGAAAAGAGCCTGTCGGATCTGAAGGTTTTGATGGTTGTGCTTGACCCGAAGGTCGATGAGAAGGTAGTCGTCTTCGGCGACACGCATTTCGCTTACGATAAGTCTACCCTTAGCCAGGAAGCGAAGACACTACTGGACAAGAATGTACAGGGCTTGAAGGAAAACCCAAAAATAAACGTCCGTATGGCAGGATATACCTCTGCTGAAGGGACAGAAGACATCAATCAGAAATTAAGCGAGCAAAGAGCAAATACCGTCAGGGACTATCTGATCGAAAAAGGTATTGCGCCAGAGAGAATCACTGTGATTGGATATGGCAGGACAAAACCGGCAGTGTATGAAGTGACCCCTGGTGATATTAACTCAAAGGAAGCGCACGCTAACATGCGAGTTCTTTTTGAAGTTGTCGTGAAATAGGACGATAGCGCACGGACGACAGCGTAGCCAAAGCGATCATTCATTTAAATGAGGGTTATATCGTGCGGAAGAAAGCGTCACTGATAATGGGGCTAATTACATCTTTAGCTGTCCCGGTGAATCCCCGAAATTATGAAGGCATATGACACATTTGGAAATGCTGAAAACGAAAAGGCTCTTAAATTCATTCTCACGAATTAGCAAAAGAGGCACCACTGTGAAAAAAAACAGGTCGTTCGTCATTGGAGGAGTGCTTTGTTGCTTCTTCGCCCTGATGGCTGGTTGCGCATCATCCGAACTTGTTGACATATGGAACGATCCTTCATTTCAACCTCCTTCTCTGAATAAGATGCTTGTCATCTCCGTTAGCAAGAATTCAGTGCAGCGCCGTATGTGGGAAGATGCCTTCAGCGCCGAGCTTGCAAAACATAATGTAGCAACGACGCCTTCGTATCACTTGTTTCCGGATGCGGTACCGGATACAAATCAGATTATGCAGATCGTGGGATCAAATAGCTTCGACGGAGTCCTGGTCTGCCGCAGGCTTCCTCCGGAAACGAACACTCAGTACATGCAGGGATATGTGACGACAGAACAGGGCATGAGATATGATCGCCGTAGGGAGAGATTTGTAACATATTATCGAGACATAGAGCACGCTGCGTACGTCGATTCTCAAAAAGTCGACATCCGTGCCATTGACGTATGGGCAACCAGGAACGAAGGGCAAATGATTTGGAGTGCCACGAGCATGACCCCCGAACCGAATTCAGTGCAAGAAATCCGGCCTGAAATCGTCAAGCTTGTTATGGCTGAATTGGCAAAGCAGAGAATCATCGCTTCTGAGCGGTAAAGGGAGCTCCGACTGTTCCTTTACCCTTTGCGAAAATATCCGACGCAACGGTTTTCACCACAGAATATCATAAAGGCATACGATACAATTGGCAATGCAGCACGAGAAACAGCTCTGAAGGGTTTTCTCACCGAGTGGAGAGAAACATAACCCGCTGCGCGCTATCGTCATGTTCTTCATTAAGAGGAAAGGATCAATATGAAAACAGCTGGTATCATCATCATCATCGTAGGCCTGATAATGACCGCCTATACAGGTTTCACCTATGTCACTAAAGAGAAAGTTGTGGACTTAGGGGAACTCGAGATAACAAAGGATAACGAACACTCTGTACACTGGCAACCGTACGTCGGAATCGGAATGATAGTAATTGGTGGTGTTGTTCTCATTCTTGATAGAAAGAAATCAAGGACGACCTGATACGAATAGACAACAGGAAAGAGCTGTCCAGTGCTCTCTACAAAAAAAATCATGAAATATGTTCAATTCACAAAAATTACAAAAGGAGAAATTACAATGAATACAATGTATCGTGGTGCTCTTACGGTGACAGTAGCCACACTGTTGCTGATCGTCGTTCCTCTGCACGCATCCGAAACGGATGACCGTATCGTATCATCGGCCAGGAATTCGTATGTGTTCCAGACCTATCTCAAGGGCGATGATATTAAAATTGAGTCCAAGGATGGCGCCGTTACCTTGACGGGAGTTGTCTCCGAAGAATTTCACATGTCATTGGCTAAAGAAACAGTGGCAGCCCTGCCAGGAGTTATAAGCGTCGACAACAGGCTGGAAATCAAAGGTGCACCCCCCACCGCAAACTCGGATGCGTGGCTCGAGGAGAAAGTGAAAGCCGCACTCTTATTTCACAGGAGCGTGAGTGCTGACAATACCGAGGTCGACGTCAAAGACGGTATCGTGACCCTGCGTGGCCATGCAACCAGCCAGGCACAAAAAGAATTGACGACCGAATATGCAAAGGATATCGATGGGGTTAAAGACGTGATAAATGAGATGACAGTGTCAGAACACGCGCAAAAGACGCACCGAACTGTGATTGAAAAGATCGATGATGCCTCTATCACTGCCCAGGTTAAGATGGCGTTGTGGGTTCATCGCTCAACCAGCGTCGCCAATACCAAGGTCGAGACGAAACATGGTGTGGTCACGCTGGGCGGCAAAGCCAAGAATATTGCCGAAAAGGACCTGGTCACAAAACTCGTCGGAGATATAAAAGGTGTGAAGAGCATAAAGAACCGGATGACAATTGAGTAGTCTCATCAGACTGATGGATCACTGCCGGTTGATGCAGTGATCCTTTTGCAAGTACTAAGCGGCGAGATTAAATATTGCAGATACTATTTGGGTTTATCACTTCCACCATGGGCGGGTTCATTCACATCCTTCTTGTGATCGCCATTGTGGTTGTCTTGTTCAACATCATGAGCGGACAAAAACTCGTGCGAGTATTTCTTGGGGGCAGGTGTGGAAAATCAAAACGAGAGATTATCTATAATTAAGGTAATTACACATAGTTCACGGTGTTGTGCGAAATGCTCGCACACAATAACAGTGGGGTCGCGCCATGGTTCGCCCCTGCGTTGAACACTAAACCAAAAAAGAAAGGATACTTGTTATGTTATATACCATCGCTGTTATTCTAGTCATATTGTGGCTCATCGGGTTAGTCACTTCCTACACTATGGGCGGTTTCATTCACGTTCTTCTGGTGATCGCCATTGTGGTCATCTTGGTCAATGTCATTAGTGGACGAAAACCCGTGTGACTATTTCGTGGTACCAAGTATAGAAAATCAAAACGAGGGATTATCAATGATCAAAGCAGTCTCGCTCGCAGTTCTTGCCGGTGGCATTCTTCTTCTGATCTTTGGTATCAATGCGTATAACTCATCCAGCTCTGACATTTCTCGATTTTTCACCGGCTCAGCCACCGATAAGTCAATATGGATGTTAATAGGCGGCGTTGTCGTGACTGTTCTGGGGTTGGTGGGTTTGTTGCGCGGATCAAAGAAGGTTTGAGAATTGGTCTTACATCTTATTCCGAAATAATGCGGCCTTTTCAGTTGCTCGCCACAAAAACGGCGAGTAAATAGGAGCCGACCGAACCACTGACTGTGCAGTCTTAGGCTCGGGTCATCGTAAAGAACGTTGGTACACACGCCGCAAGTTGGTGGCAGCACAAGGGGAAAAAATATTCGAATGGTTTCAGCAAAAGTATAGAAAACCAAGGAATGTTAATTGAATAATAATGAAAGGACACAACAATGAGATCTTTAAAGATCTTTGCCCTGCTCGTAGCATTGAATACGGTTGCATGGATAATGCCGCAAGAAGCATCTGCACAGCAAGGCGGCGTGAGTTTCGGGGTCTTTTACAATGAATTAAGTCCATACGGTCAGTGGGTCGATTATCCCAGTTATGGGTATGTATGGATCCCATCAACCGGATCGGATTTCGCTCCCTATTCCACCAATGGGCATTGGATCTTGACCGATTATGGCTGGACATGGGTGTCCGATTATAGCTGGGGATGGGCGCCTTTCCATTATGGCCGTTGGGATTACGATGATTTTTATGGTTGGTTTTGGGTCCCTGATAATGAATGGGGTCCTTCGTGGGTCAATTGGAGAAGAGCGAATG
>Ga0187886_1000442_pt1 | contig 50058 bp, 48 predicted proteins | sample June2016WEW_20_1_FD_133001 | JGI IMG/M metagenome (GOLD analysis project Ga0187886, IMG submission 133001) | Peatland microbial communities from SPRUCE experiment site at the Marcell Experimental Forest, Minnesota, USA - June2016WEW_20_150 | ecosystem: Environmental > Terrestrial > Soil >... | reverse complement strand
GATGACGCTGAGCGAAGAAGACCGCCGCCTTGTCGGGCTCTGGGCTGCCGATTGCGCCGAGCGGGTGCTGCCGCTGTTCGAGGCGAAGGCTCCCTCTGACACCCGGCCGCGCGAGGCGATCGAGGGCATCCGGGCCTTCGCGCTCGGGGGGAAGCGGACTGCGCGACTACGCTCGTTTGCCTGGGCAGCTTATGCAGCCGCGCGCGAGGTCGGTGATCCGGTCGCCGCAGCCGCCGCTCGCGCTGCGGGCCTCGCAGCGGCTATGGCCTACATGCACGCATTGGTGACCCCTGACCAGACGAAACACGCCTTCGGGCCTGCGGCCTACGCGGCGCGGGCCCGCGAGCTCGCGGCGACCGGCGATCCCAGCGTCGCTGACGAGGAGATCCGATGGGCGATCGAGCACGCCTCGCCGGCGGTCCGTGAGGTCGTGCGGCGGATGCCGGTTCGCGACTGTGGTCGCGGTCGGCTGGAGGCGCTCATGTGCCAGCTCGGCGCAGGCCTTCGCCGCTGACCAGCGATTCGCGCCGCCGCGGAGGTCGCCCGAACCCAGAGGCGAACGAACGGCTTGGCCTTCGGCCGAATAGACGGAAGGAAGAGGGAGGACGGCTTACCTGCGCGCCTCCCTCCAGACAAAGGCCGGACCGTGGAGTCGTAGCGCCGGGATGGTATGGATCGCCTGGCTCTCCGCCCCTGGCCAGCTTCACCGTCTCGGGCAGGCCCACGGCAAACTACGAGATGGTCGCGACGTCTCGCCGGCCCGACGCATCCTCGAAGCCAATGACCAGCTTCTGACCGAGCGCCCGCCCGATCTTCACGAGCGTCTCCACGGACGGCTTGTGCTGGCCGCTCTCCAGCCGGCAGATGGCGGTCTCGCTCGTGCCAACGCGTTGGGCGAGAGCCTTCTGAGTCAGACCTTGCTCGATGCGGTAGGCGATGAGGATCCGCGCAAGGGCCTCGAGCGGAGCCAGTTCGGCCTCGGCTGCCGCATACGCCGGGTCGCGTCGCTGCCGCTCGAGATAGTCGGCGAAATCCGTGCCAATCGGACTGAGCGGGGTCGATACTGCTGCTTTGGTCATGCCATCCCTTTCTCGGGACAGGTTATCACTTCTGGTAAGCCCGGCAAAGCTCAGTGAGAGCTACGGCGCGTCATGACCCGCGGCTCGAGGCGGTAGCCGGATGGGTGCATTCATTCGAGACTGATAGTCGGCCCACCGCCTGTCCGCTACTTCGATCTCGGTCTGCGGCAGGCGGCCAACGCGCTTGTCCAAGAAATGGAGGAGCACGAAGATGTTGTGAGAGCGTCTGTAGAGGATCCGATAGTGCGATCTCCCGGCGTCGGCTCGAAGCTCGCGCAGCTCGCCGGCAATCTGGCTCGACCACGGATAGGGGAGCGTCGGGCCGAACTCGACGAGACGGAGGATATGGATGCCGACCGAGACCTGGTCGTGCTGGCTCAGCCGGAGGATCGCCTCCCTCGCCGGCCCGGGTCAGCTTCACCACCCGTGGCTTGCTGAACCGGCTCCTGATCACGTCCAGCAGGCGATTGTTTGACACCCCGTAGCACTAGTGCAACACTGCCCGTTGCATAGATGCCACGGAGTCCCGACATGATTGACACCAGCTACCACCGCCGACACGTCACGGAACGGATGGACGACCCGGAGTACCGGGCCGAATACGAGCGGATGAGCCGCGAGATCGCCCAGGTCAATGAGGTGATGCGGGCGCTGAACGAACTGCGTGAGCAGGGTTCGATGTCCAAGGCTGAGCTGGCCAGGGTGATCGGCCGGAACGACGCCGTAGTCCGGCGCTTCTTCACAGCGCAGTCCAACCCGGAGCTCAGGACGATCGCTGCCATGGCGGAAGCACTGGACGCCGACATCAGGATCGTGCCTCGGCGGAAGGCGGGTCGGCGAACCGCGACAGCGGACGTGGCAGGGGGATGACGTGCCGGCGAGAGGGGAAGAGGAGACCTGGGACGTCGTCTACTACAGGCAGGTGGATGGCCAGACGCCAGCGATCGACTTCCTGGACGGCTGCCCGATCAAGCTGCAGGCTCGGTTCGACGCGGTACTTGACGATGTATCTGCCGCGCCGCCACCGCGATACTCGGGAGGCGGCCGATGGGAAGCCATGCATGGCGACATGGGCGGCTTCTACGAGGTACGTGTTCAGGGACCGAATCGCGAGCAGTTCCGGCTGTTCTGCATCCTCGACAACGGCTCACCGCAGCAGCTGAGAGACCGCGGCCTGACGCGACCGGCAATCGCGGTGATCACGGGCATGCGCAAGCCCTTCATGACGGTCTTCGACGAGCGCGACTACGCGCGGGTCCGCCGACTGGGCGACGACTACCGCGCGCAACTGCCAAGGCGCATCAAGACATAGCGTCTGGCCCGCTCAGGTCGCCCTCAACGTGGCTAGAGTAGGGGAGCACCGCCACGCACCCCGGGGACCCACCTGGCCGAGGCCCGCGCCACCAGCCGCGCCGCCACGAACCACGCCACTCCCAACAACCCCGCCGGCCTGATCTGGGCCATCGCCGATCTCCTGCGCGGCGACTACAAGCAATCCGAGTACGGCCGAGTCATCCTGCCGCTCGTCCTGCTGCGCCGGCTCGATTGCGTCCTCGAGCCCACCAAGGCCCAGGTCTTCGCCCGCGCCCAGACCCTGACCGTCCAGACAGTCGGCCCCGTCCTCAAGACCGTGACCGGCATCGAGGCCTACAACACCTCGCGCCTCAACCTGCGGGCCATCCTCGCGGACTCCGGCCAGGTCGCCGGCAACCTGCGCGCCCCGATCGCCGCCTTCGACGCCGACACCCGCGAGTTCATCGAGAAGTTCGACTTCGACGCCCAGATCGGCCGCCTCGACCGCGCCAAGCTCCTCTACCTCGTCCTCTCGAAGGTGACCGAGGTGGACCTCCACCCCGACAAGGTCACCAACGTCGAGATGGGCTACGTCTACGAGGACGAAGGAGGGACGACGAACGACGGAAGGCGAACGGACGACTTGGCCTTCGGCCGAATGAACGGAAGGCTGCCGCTGAACGGCCTGCCTGCGCGCCAGCCTCCATCCGATAGGGGACCGACGGAGATGCAGCGCCGAGACCACAGGGATCGCCTCGCTCGCAGCCACGGGCCAGCCTCACCGTCCCGTGGCATCGGCGTAATGCTCTCGGTCAAGAAGGACCACTCGGCGTATCGTGTGACTCGTTGCGGGTACACCAGACTTGCGATAGACTCCCTAGAACAGGCGTTCGCTACGAGAGACCAATGAGCCTATCCGTCGCGAGACCACCCGAGACGCTGCCTGAGCCCGTGCTACGGACGCCTTTGGGCGTCCTGTACCAGGGCGACTGCCTCCCGATCATGCAGGCTTTCCCTGAGGAGTCGGTCGATCTGTTCTTCGCTGACCCACCGTTCAACCTGGGCAAGAACTACGGGGCGGATGTCAACGATCTCCAGGTCGACTCGGACTACCTAGCCTGGTGCCGCGAGTGGATGGGGGAGGCCGTCAGGCTGCTCAAGCCGGGGGGCTCGCTGTTCATCTACAACCTGCCGCGATGGAACGCCGCCCTCGCGCCCTTCCTGATGGAGCGGCTCACGTTCAGACACTGGATAGCGGTCGAGATCAAGTTCGGTCTCCCAATCGCGGGACGCCTGTACCCGTCCCACTATTCGCTGCTGTACTTCACTAAAGGGAAGCGGCCGCGGGTCTTCAGCCCGCCCCGCCTGGCCATGCCCACGTGCAGGCATTGCGGCGGGGAGATACCGGACTACGGCGGCTACAAGAACAAGATGAACCCGTTCGGACTGAACCTGTCCGATGTGTGGTCGGACATCGCTCCAGTTCGACACAGTAGGTTCAAGAACCGCGAAGCCAACGAGCTGTCGCTCAAGCTGATGGATCGCGTCCTTGACATTGCTTCAAACCCCGGCGACCTCGTGCTGGACCCCTTCGGCGGGGCCGGAACCACCTACGTCGCAGCCGAACTCAAGCATCGCCACTGGCTCGGGGTGGAGCTGAGCACGGTGGACGCGATATCCGATCGGTTCGCTGACCTCACTTCCGACAGAGAGAACCTGCGACGCTACCGGCGGACCGTGAACCGGCTGTTCACGCCGGAGGCGCTGGCGCTCCGCGCCCGACATGGCCACAGGAACGGCAAGTACCGGATTGAGGAACCTGCGCCAGACGCACCGCTCAACGGCGAGACGCGGCAGCTAGCGCTCGTCAGCGAAGAAGGCTCGTAGGGACCCTCAGCGCAACGCTCGTCCGTCCGTGCCCTTGGTGATGCGTGGGGCGGCGGCGTCGAGCTTGTCGTGCTCGACCACGAACGCGAGCAGTCTCCCAGGGATCTCATGGGGAGCGAGCACGTCTCGCCCGATCATCTCATGGAGCTCCTTGTAGGGAAGCAGCTCCTCCCAGTTGCCTACGCGGTCGGTCAGGTATCTGGCCATCTGGCGCCCCGGCAGCACGAGCACGCCCTGTTGCGCCCTCGATTGCACCATCGCGAGGATCATCTTCTCCAGAGCGCGGTGGCTGCTGCTGATGTTGCCAGTCTCCCATTCCACCATCGAGGTGAGGCCACTGTCCGTCCGCGCCGCGTCGACCTTTCCGGGACCGACCTTCTCGAACAGCCGGGCCTCGAGCGTCCACCCGGAATCCTTCAGGAGCAGCTGAAATGCTGTCTTGATCGGCGCGACCCCATTTGCGAGGCGTTCGGGGAAGAGGATGAACTCGTCCCCAAAGGGAGGGTTGCGGACGCCTTCGATTGCCGCACGGATCTGGTTCAGGTGGGCATCCAGCAGGCGTCGTTGGTCCGCCCGCAACGTGTCGAACAACTGGACTTCTTGGACAAGCTTCACGGCCTGACTCTCTGGAACCAGGTCACCATACGGACCAAGTCGGCTTCTCGATGGCCCATGTCGCGGGCTTCGGGGCTTCGTTCGTCATCGCACAATCCTGCCAGAGTGCAGAAGGGATCGCAGGCGGATCTTGCTTGCGAGGTCTAGAAGGTGCCCCCCTGGCGTCGCGCCCCATATGCGGCATGGACCGCGCCGGCCTGTGAGGGCGCTCCGAAGGAACCACCGGGGTCGGTGTCCCGTTTGGCTCATCGTCGACGGAGACGACGGGGGCTCCTAGGGCTGTAGCCGTCGTAGCGTTGATCGAGGTTTGGAACAGAATGCCCCTCCATATCGACTTCCAAGAGTTCGTCGATCTCGGTGTCGGTGAACGCCGCCAGAAGCTCGATGACAACCCCGCGATGTTGCCACCTGAAGCTCCGCCCGAAGCGCGGTTCAGTCTGCCAACGGCCGATGAGCGTCCGGATCTCCGCCACGAGTGCGAGCCGCGCGTCCGTCTCAGTTGCGCCTACGCCCAGAGTGGTCAGAGCGTCAAGTTGGAGAGTGACGCGGCCACCCTCGGCGACCCATCCGGTCACGTGAAACGCGCCGGGCAGAGAGTCGAACGGGGGGAACTTATCCATCGCGTCGTGAGTGACCGTCGTTCTGAATGAACCACCACCGCCCGGCCTCCTGGTAGGCGTGCTCGATCTTCCCGTCCCGCAGGAGGTTTCGTAGAGGCAGTCCCGGCCGCTGGAGGCTGTCCTTCAGCAACCCCATTCGGTCGAGTTCGCGTGCAGCCTCAACGGCCCGGATCTGGCCGCGTGGGTCGGCGCAGGCAAGCCGCTGGAGCGCAGCATTGATCGCCGCGATCGTTCCGTTCGTTGCCACCGTCGGCGCAGGCCGCGGCGAATGCATGAGGGCCGGCCGGGCCGCGTTCAGCGCTGGAATCGTCGAGCCCGTGATGCCGTGCGGCTTCTTCGCGCCGGCCGCGGTCTGACGGTTCGCGAACGGCAGAACCAGGCCGCCACCGTGGCGGCCCGCGAAGGCCGTGAGGAGCGCGTCCTCGGCTGTGGCCGGGTTGTCGGTTTCGGCCCACCACACCCGAAAGGTCTCGAGCCCGGTAAGCGTCTTCAGCCAGTGGCCGCCGGCGTGGGGCCGTGGATCGCCGAGGGGCGTCCGGTAGAACTGCCCGACTCGTCTTGCGACGCTCGTGCCCGCCAAGCCGACGTAGACGACTGGCTCGTTCGGGATCCAGAAGGACGCCAGCCGCTCGGCAAGGGTCGCCGCAGAGGGCCGGACGCCGTCGACGCGCAGGGATGGGACGCGGCCGATCCAGGCGGCGATTGCGCGTGGGTCGAGCGGCGCCGCCTCGAGCGGATCTGGGGTCTCGATCACGTAGACGGCCGGCGCATTGCACGTGACGCGAGTCCCCCAGGTCACCGGGCCAGCCGGAACGAGTCGTGCGGTACGAAGGAGCTCAATCGCCGAGATTGTCATCATCCCGCTCGCCTTTCTCGCCCCTGCCACACGTCGATCCGGTGATCTAGTGATCGACGGCGGCAGCGGACCATTTGCTGATAGACCTCGAGGCCCACGGGCGACACCAAGCTAGTAGGGCTCGAGCGGAAGCTGATGGCGACGCATCCCATGCTCGATGAGGCGACGCCGAGCGACCGCGCGTTCCTCGGCCGTGAACAGCGTCCCGAACTCCCGTCGAAGGACGAGGTGCTCGACGGTTAGCTCGAGCCTGCCAGCCTCGGCCAAGCGAATGAATCCGGGCGAGAAGCCGGGCTTCGCGAGCAGGTAGTGGGCGGCACCTACGCCTTCGCGATTCCTCACGAGGCGGCGGCACCCGCTGGCCATGTAGTGGACCTCGCGCCACCACGCGTCGAAGAGGAGGCGCATTGCCGTATTGAATGCGCGTGTCTGGTCGTCGTCCCCATGCATGGGCTCAAGTATGGCCAGGCGACTGGAGTTCCACATACATCCATGGAACCTGGCGTGGGGGCAGCGCAACAGATCGGTCAAAGTCGGTCGACGGAGCCCTCGTGCGTGCGCTAAGGTGGAGTCACTTGCCCGGGCCGATCTGACCCGAAGCACCGGGGGGTGTTGATGAGTTTCCGGTTCCTCCACACAGGTGATCTCCACCTCGACAGTCCGTTCGTCGGGCTGACCGCCGACGCACCGGCCGCCGTCGCTCAGACCCTGCGGGAAGCGACACTGCAGAGCTGGCAAACGATTGTTCAGCTCGCACTAGACGAACGCGTCGACTTCGTCCTCGTGGCAGGGGATGTCTTCGAGCAGGCCAACCGAACACTTCGTGGCCAGATCCGTTTCCGCGATGGTCTCGCCGACCTCGCACGGGCGAGGGTCCCGTCCTTCGTGGTCACCGGCAACCACGACCCGCTTTCGGGTTGGGAGCCGTCCGTAACCTGGCCCGAACTTGCACACCGCTTCCCGGCGCGGACCGTGAGCGGTGTGCAAGTCATCCGAGATGGGGATGAGATTGCGCGCGTCTATGGCGTGAGCCACCACGTCCGCGACGTGACCACGAATCTCGCTTCCCACTTCAAGCGCGAGGCAGGGGTCCCGTTCGCAGTCGGTTTGCTACATACCAACGTGGGCGCCACGGCAGGGGAGACCAACTGCGCGCCCTGCACGCTACAGGATCTGCGCGCGGCCGACATGGACTACTGGGCCCTTGGACACATCCATCGCCACGCCGTCCTGGCCGCCGGGCGTCCGACGGTCGTGTACTGCGGCAACCCGCAAGGCCGTGACCCAGGAGAGGCCGACGCCTGCGGTTGCTACCTCGTCACCGTTGATGACGCCGGTGAAATCCACCCGGAATTCCGACCTGCCGACGTGGTGCGCTGGCAGCTCCTCGACGTTCCGATCGCCGGCATCCCAGACGAGGAGTCACTCATCGAGCGCGTCGCCAGCGCCGCGGACGAGGCCCGATCTCTGGCGGAGCGGGCGATCGTGGCCCGGGTCGCGCTGAAGGGGCGCGGCGCACTCCATGCATCGCTCCAACGGCCGGGAGTGCTTGCTGATGTTCGCACCATGGCCCAAGAGCGCCTCGGTGAGACGCTGCCCTTCGCCTGGGTGGAGTCCGTTCGCGACGAAACGCGCGGCGAGCTCGACCTCGCCGATCGCCGTCTCGCGGATGACTTCCTAGGCGACCTCCTTCGACGATTTGAGCAGGCACGAGTCTCGTTGCGGAACTCGGCAGATCCAGAAGCGACGGGTGATACGGCTCGGTCACCAGACCGGATCGTCGCTCAACTGGAGGCATCAATCGATCCTCTCTACTGCCATGAGCGGGCCCGCCGCTACCTGCGCGATGTCCGCCCAGGCGAGGCGCGGCTCGCAGATCTGCTGGACGAGGCGGAGTCCATGGTCGTGGACCGACTCGGCGGGGACGCTTGAGCGATGAAGATCACAACGATCGCCGTCGATGGCTTCGGCCTCCTCCACGACAGACGCGTAGAGCCATGCCCGGGGCTGACAGTCGTGCGCGGGCAGAACGAGGCCGGCAAGACCACCCTGCTTGCCTTCGTGCGGGCGATCCTGTTCGGCTTCGAAACGAACCGTTACAGGGCCCTCGCGGGTGGTCGTCGCGGAGGATGGCTCGCTATTGAGATGGCCGACCAGCGCCTCTTTCGAATCGAGCGACACGGGGATCGCGGCGGCGTCGGGCAACTTCGAGTCCTGGATGCAGCAGGGGTCGACCAGGGACCGTCGCTGCTGCCGCAGCTCCTGCAGGGAGTCGAGGCCAAGGTCTTCCGGAACATCTTCGCCTTCGGCCTTGAGGAACTCACGGAGATCGCGCGCCTAACGGACGACGAGGTTGTCGCCCGGATCTACGGCGCTGGACTCGGCCTTGGCGCCGTTTCCGGCCTCGACGTGGAGAACGAACTCCGGGGGTCGAGGGAGGCCTCGTTCAAGCCCGGCGGTCACAATCCGACGATCAACGCGATCCTGCGCGACCTCGATGATCTCGAGGGGCGACTGCGCGACCTCGATCTACCGCGCGAGTACGGAGAAGCTGGGGTGCGTCTGACCGAGGTCGATGCTCGGCTCGCGGAGCTCACCAAGGAGCTGGGTGAGATTGCGAGTGAAAGACGTGCGTTGCAGCGCCTGATCGATGGCTGGCCGACCTGGCTCGATCTGGAGAGCGCCCGCAGGGATCGAGTCGAACTCGGCGAGACCCGTACGTACCCGTTGGACACGCTGGAGCGTCACGGCGGCCTCGTAACTACTTGCCATACCACGGCAGAGGACCTTGTAAAGACCACCGAACGTCGAGTGCGCCGAGAGGCCCAGCTCGCAGGGCTTGTGGTGGACGCCCTTGCTCTGGACCACCGCGCGGACATCGAAGCCGTCCTCGCCGAAGCGGTGGCCGACCGAACGCGTCTGGCCGACATCCAGCGGATCATCCACGAACAGGGTCTCGCGCAGCGGGACTTGGAGGAGTCTCTTCGCCGCCTGGGCGCTGGTTGGACGGACGAGCGTGTGGCCGCGTTCGACGACTCGGTCGCTGTCCAGACGGAGATCTCCGGGCGCTTCCGGACGTCCCTTGACCGGGCCGCCGAGGCACCGGCGACCGTTCGCCGCGATCTTGCGACGACTGAGCACAGCCTAGCCGAGGCAACTGGCGAACTCGATCGCGTCAAAGCTCTCCTCGCGGAGATCGCCGAGTCGCTGGGCGACCGCGTCGGGGTGGACGATCGAGAGGCTTCCCTCCGTGAAGTCGAGTCGCTAGCCGCTCGCCTCGGCATCCTCCGTGCCTCGGTTGTGGACGAGGTTCAGGACGAGGCCGCCAAGAACGGCGCCGTGCCCCTTGCCGGACGCCTGAGCCACGCGCGGTCTCTGTCGGTGGCGCTCGAACGGGAACGGACCGTGGCGGCCCTTCTTGAAGCGACACCGTCCACCACGGTCCCTACGGCGAGGCCGCGATCGATCTTGGAGGCGGTGCTGATCGTGATTCTTGGCTTGCCTGGCGCGGGTCTCATGGTCGCGTTGGGAATCTCACCAATCATCGCGGGCCTCGTGGCCGCTGCCGGCCTCGCCATCGCCGTCTATGTGCTCCTCCGGGCCGCCCCAGCCTCGGCGGCGGGGCCGGCTGGGTCGAGGGTCAGGTTGGAGGAGCAGCTCGGTCAAGCCCGGGCAGAATTGGCCAATCACCTCCTGCCACTGGGCCTCGAGCTCCCGGTGACCCAAGAGCAGGTTGATGAGGTTCTCATGGCGCTCGACCGGGAGAACGCCGATGCGGTGCGCCGGACCCTGCTGGTCGAGCAGGCGGAGAAGGCTGCTCCGGAGATTGCCGATGTGACTTCGAGGCTCACGGCGGCGTGCGTGACCGCCGGCCTCCCGCCGACTTTCACCGACCCCGAGATCAAGGAGATGCGGCGATTGATCGCCGCGGACCGTCAACTCGAGGCTCGTCGCGTCGGCCTGCTCCAGCAGCAGTCGACGCTGGAAGGCCGGATCGAGGCGCTGGAGCGCCGACACCGTGAACTCGAGACGGATCTGGTGTCCGCCGAGCAGAACGCGACAGCGGCCCGCGATGAGTGGGCGGCATGGCTGACGCGCCGCGGTCTCGATCCCACGGTTGACCGAGAAACGGCGGCCCGGATCGTCGACACGGTAACCGCGGGGAAGCGTCCGGTCGGAACGCTCCGTTCCCTCAATGACCGTCTCGTCGCTTTGCGGGGCGATCACGCCAAATTCCTCGGTGCCTTCGCCGGGCTCGCGGATTTGCTGCCCGATGGTCGTTTTGACGAGGAGCGTCTCTCCGAGGCAGTGACCGAGCTAACCCGCCGGTTCAAGCTGGCCGAGAAGCAGGAGAAGGACCGACAGGGTCGAGTCGAGGAGCTGGACGCGTTGCGGATCGCGGAAGACGAGGCTCGTCGAACGGACGAGCGTGCACGCGATGCGTACGCTGCGCTGCTGGCTGAGCTGGACGCGCCCGACGCCCCGACCCTCCGAGCTGACGTGGACCGCTCCAGTCGCGCGGACGCCCTGGACGTGCGCATCTCTACCGGCGCCCAAGCCCTCGCTTCACTCTCTGGCCCGGGTCGCGCGCTCGCCGTTTTCGAGGAGGCTCTGGCCGCCGTCGAGGACATCGAGGCTCTCCAGGTACGGATCGACGAACTCACCACATCAGCCGAGGTGCTCGAGACCGAGCAGAGCGGTCTTCACGAGGAGGCTGGGGCGTTGCGCGACCGGCGCGCCGAGATGGAGCGCGACGTCGCCGCTACCGAGGAGCGTCAGCGACGAAGCGACCTCCAGGGGCGGCTTGAAGCAGAGGCGGAGCGGTGGAGTGTCCTCGCCCTCGCGACGGAGATAGTCATGCGCGCCCGGGCCGCGTATGAGCGGGCGCATCGGCCGGCCGTGGTCGAGGCCGCCGAGCGCTACGTCCGGGAATGGACTGACGGCCAGTACCGCCGGATAATCGCGCCGCTCGGGGGACAGATCGAGGGCATGGAGCATCGCGACGGATCTCAGGTTCCGCTTGCCGGCCTCTCGCGGGGGACCGCTGAGCAACTCTACCTGGCGCTGAGGTTCGGGCTCGTTGAGCATTTTGCGGCGGGTGCGGAGCCGCTTCCGATCGTGATGGACGACATCCTCGTCAACTTCGACGACGAGCGCGCGGCGCGGGCAGCACACTCGATCGAAGAGCTGGCCACGCGCCAGCAGGTCATGTACTTCACGTGCCATCCGGAGACGCCGCTGCGCGGAGCAAGCGAGATCGTGCTGCCGCGTCTTCGGACAGTCGCGGACGCGGCGGCCCCCGCGCCGTGAGCACCTGCTATGCGATCTTGGCTCGCGGTGAATGACTTGCTGGTTCGCGCTAAGAGCCTGAGAACGAATCGCGTCAGCTAGAGGGCTGCGATCCGATCAGGCGTTCGGGAGTCAGCTGGGCCAGCAAGGTGTTCGGGGCGGTCTGCATGTCCTAAGCCAGGACTTGACAGACGCGATCATGCATTCGATCCGTACTCACTCGCCCGCGATTCCCTCGACGCACTGACGCACGCAAAGTCCACCGCAGCGCACGCGCCAACCTCCTCTACCTCGTCCTCTCGAAGGTGACCGAGGTGGACCTCCACCCCGACAAGGCCGCCAACGTGGAGATGGGCTACCTGTACGACGATGAAGGAGACTTGGCCTTCGGCCGAATGAACGGAAGGCTGCCACTGAACTGCCTTCCTCCGCGCCCGCTTCAACGAAGGCGGGACCGTCGGAGCCGCAGCGCCGGGACCATAGGGACCGCCGGTTCGCCGCCGCGGGCGAGCTTCACCGGGCCGCGGTTCGCGCCGGCTTGGAACCCCTGACGCGGGTGGGGCGAACGATGGGTCGAGGAGTCACCGGCTGGCCGCCTCTACCGCTCAGATCTGCGTTTATTGGCGGCAAAGTAAGGGTGAGCGCATTGGCGATGATGCGCTCAAGAGTGCGGATGGAGTGACGGTACAGAGTAGCGGGCTCCGGATCGCGGCCCAGATCGATCAAGGCTGATCGTTCCGTTGGCGGGCCATACCTAAGGCGAGCCGTGGAGCCATCGGGGCGAAGAGCCAGCTCCCGGTGCGATCGAGCCAGAGGCAGGCCGTTGTAGATGACGGACATGTTTGGCCAGGTACGCACCAACTGCGTCAGGTGCTTCGCCGAGTGGAGACCGCTAGCCAGGAGATTCGGGGGGGCAGTAAGGCGCGATTTCACCCACGCCAGCTGAGCAAGCCACCTGTCAGCGCTGCTGGCCAGACACTGAGCATCCACGACGATCCAGTCGACCTCGTTCTGGTCTAGCCAAGAGCACAGCTCCTGGGCGTCGGCTTGGGAACTCCAGTCGACGTGAACGACGGCCGCTTGACCATGGTTCTGTAGGAACCTGTAGAACTCGAAACATCGCTTGCGCGCGTACTGCTGCTCCGCGCGAGGATCTCCGTCCCACTGCGAGAAGCTCGGGACGACGACCAGATCGGGCCGAAGCTGGGCGAGGTGGCGCACCCCTTGGTGTCGGCCAATCCAAAGACGCTCCAGATCGACATCCGAGGCAAAAGGCACGAGAACGGTCTTCAGGTGCTGGGGGAGTCGGAGACGCTCGGCCAGCGATTCCGCTCTGTGTGCGGACGCCCCAATCGAGTCCGGCCACGCTTGCAGACCGACTGCGACAGCGGGTCGCAAGACCCCCTGGCGCGCAGAGGATTCGTCGACCACCGGGATGACCCGCGGCAGGTCGATCCTTGTTTGAGGCCGGGCCACGACAGTGTCTAGGCCGAAACCGCCGACTTCCCAAAGCCGGAGGCTCGCGTCGGCGTCGGTGGCATCGAGGCAACCTGGTGCCGAGCCGAAGCAGACGCATCCCACGTAGCCCTCCTCGGCACACCGGCAGGAGAAGGCCTCCAGCTGCTGCTCGCCGCTCCAGGGATCCATCACGCGAGGCGTTTCCCCGACAAGGCCAGCCTAGCGACGTTCTCGCGGGACAGAATCAACGTCCCTTCGTACCGCCACCCACGAGACATGCATGCTCGCAGCCGGGAGGCGACTTCAGCCGGAAGGGTCGCGATGACTCGTCCCCCTGACACGATATGAAGACGCCCTTCCTGCGACACCACCACGACCGCGAGCGACGCCGCATCCATGTGATCGGGAAGCAGGAGCTCGAGTTGGACGGCCTGGGCGCAGGGGTCTCTTTCAGGGAGGGCCGGTCGAGTGTCCCAGGGAATGTCCGTCGATGCCAACAGCGGCCTGTCGGGTCTGTCGCGCTGCGGGCGCGGGCCTTTGGTCATGTCGTTGCTCCGATCTCACTGGCGGTCTTGCGTTATTGCGAACCGCAGGCTGTGCTAGCCTGACAGGTGTTGGGGGTTCTTCCCAACTAGTGTTGGGTAATCTACTGCAACATCGCGAGGCATGCAAGTGACATCCCAGGGCCGCTTTCGCACTCCGTTCGGCTCCCGGCTGCATGAGCTGCGCCGAGAGCGCGGCCTTACCCAGCGGGCCCTGGCGCAAGAGCTCGGCTTGAACTTCACATACCTGTCGAAGCTTGAGAACGGGGCGGACACGCCGGGGGAGGACACCGTCCGAAGAGCGGCCAGGTTCTTCAGCGTCGATGAAGCGGAGATGCTGGCTCTAGCCGGTAGGGTGCCGCCCGAGCTGACTTCACTGGCTCGCGCTGACCCGACTCTCGGGCGCTTCCTCAGGCGCCTTCCGGACCTGTCCCAGGAGCAACTCGCAAGGGTATATCGGGCCGCAGGTCTGCCGACGGAGGACGAATGAGCGATTTCATTCCTCGCGCTCGCATAGAGGCGGCGGCTATTGGCCTATGGCACGCGCACCGGTTGGCTGCGGGCTTCGAAGTAGACGATCTGGTGGACGGGCTGGATCTTTCGTTTCTATGGGAGCCTATCGAGGCCGTCTCAGGCAGGCGAGTGGCAGCGGAACTGCGTCCCGATGCCGGGCTGATCGTGCTGAATGAGGACCTGCGCGCATTGCTCGAGGGCAACAGGGGCTTCTACCGCTTCACGGTCGCACACGAAGTTGGGCACTGGGAGCTTCATGCCCAGCCGTCGCGCTCTGGCGCCCAGACACTCTTCGCTGGTACGGGTGGCCCTGTCCTGTGCCGGCATCTTGAGTTCGGTAGGGACACCGACCAGCCGGCCCTTCCCGCAAGCGAGGCACGGCGAGAATGGCAGGCCAATCTCTTTGCGACCTATTTGCTTGCGCCCGGCGAAGTGTTTCGGGCCGTATTCCGAGTCACGGACTGCGATGGGTGGCTAGCGGTTGAATCTCTTGCAGAGCAGCTCGGCTTGAGCAGGAGAGCAACGCTCGTTCGGTTACAGGAGGAGAAGCTTGGATATCTCGACCACGTGAACATTCCCAGGGCTGGCGTGCGTCCCCACCGAGGCCAGACCTCCCTCGGATTGTAACCTTTGCCGCCGTAGTTCTTCGACCCGCCGCGAGGGCCTCCCCAAGTCATGACGAGGGTAGCTCACTCGCCCACTGGCGCACGGGTAGCGCGGCTGCCCGGACGACAGATGTGCTGAGTGGTCGTCGCGATGACAGAGACTCGCTAGAGTAGGGGAGGACCGTCACGAAAGCGGGCGATGCCCGTTGACCGAGGGCCGGGTCACCAACAATCACGGGTGATGTGAAGCAATGTCCTTGACTCGAAACACGCTGTTCGCATTGCTCATGGCTCTTGAGGGCGATCTGCGCCAGACCATGACGAAGTACGTGGAGCCCTCTCGCGCTATGGTGCCCGACGAGGCGGAACGTGCCTCCGCGCGATGGCGCGGTGACCGCCCACGCGGACAACTTCAGCCCCTGCCCGCGGAATTGCTTGACTATGTGGACCTGAGCGAACTGCTCGACATGCTTGATCGCCATGCAGCTGTGCTGTCTACTGCGGTCGGGACGGATCGTGATACCTACCACAACCTAATGGCACGACTCCGATCACTCGTCCCGATACGAAACAGGGTGTGTCACGCGCGACCATTGGAGCCGGACGATTTCACCGCGGCCTGGTCAACGATCGATGGTTTGGTGGGCGAGGCGCCATCTGGGCTCGACTTGGTGGGATTGGCGGACACGAGACGGCGCCTCTCCGAGGCTCCAGCCTACCCGCTAACTCTGGTGATTCCGGACTTTTGGCGACGTGATGCAACAGAGATACCAAACAACCTTCCCGTTCCGGAATACGACGATACCGGGTTCATTGGGCGAAAGCGGGAACGTGAGTCTGTGCTGCGCTTGCTGCGAGGCGCCCATAGGATCGTGACGATCACCGGGGAAGGGGGTGTCGGCAAGACGTCCTTGGCCCTTCAAACCCTATATGACGCTGCTGTCGATCCCGACCGCCCCTTCGATCACATCGTGTGGGTGTCTCTCAAGACCGAAACCCTGACGACAGCCGGTGCCAGACAACTCGCCGACGCCCTGACCACGCCGACCGGTCTTCTCGAGCGTGTTGCTGCGACTGGAGGAGACGTCCCGGCGTTTGACGATCTACAAGGTCTGATCGAGTACGTGATCGAGCTTCTCACGGGTGTGCGCGTGCTGCTTGTGATCGACAACCTTGAGACGATCGACCGCGATGCGCTTCGCCCCCTCTTTCTCGAACTGCCGGCAACCAGCAAGGTCTTGATCACATCGAGACACGGGATTGGCGAATTCGAGACCAGGTACGCGCTCTCGGAGATGGACCGCCCAGATGCCGTCAGACTCCTTCGATCTGTCGGGCGGCTGCTCAATGCCGAAGGTCTGTGGAAACGTGACGACGCGCAGTTGGCCGACATCTGTGAACGGTTGTTCCGCAACCCCCTCGCGATTCGGTGGTTTGCGCAGTCGTATTCGGAAGGCCGGTCGGTCAGCGACCTCCTGGAACGTAAGCGGAATTTCGGCGAGGTGCTCAACTTCTGCTTCCACACTCTGTATGAGTCCCTAAGCGACCAACACAGAAGCTACCTCCGAATCATGGTTGCAGTCGGCAAGCCGCTGAGCGAGGTGCAACTTGCACTGCTGGCGGGAGCGCCGAGTCTCGATGAGATGCGCGCCTCACTGCACTATCTGCACTCTTCGAACCTAGTCCGTCGAACGAGCGATGACTGGGCGACGGCCGTGGCAAGCCTATGGACAACGTCCGATTTCGCTCGCGCCTACATCGTCAATCGCGATTCACAGATCGTGCCGGAACGACCAGGCATCGTGAAGCGGTTCCGTGCACTCATCCAGGCGCGAGACGATGCGAGAGACGTCACGTACACCAATCCGTTTCGCACGCGCGCCATTCATGCCCGGACCACGGACGAGGCATCTGTGGTCTACCTACTGAACCAGGCTCTCCGCGCGGCAGCGGAAAGCGATTTCCGGGCTGCCCTCGAGTCCGTGGACAAGGCCAAGCAGTTACAGCCAGGCTTCTACGAGGTCTGGCGCGTATCGGGCCAAGTCCGCTGCCAAGGCGATCCCCTGGGCGCGCAACAGGATTTCGAACGGGCGCTAGAACTTGCTAACGGATCCAGCGAACCGTTGTTGGCATTCGTGGCCAACTTCATGGCGGACCAAGATGACGCCGCAGGCGCGGTCGAACTCCTCGAGCCGGTGGCGACCAAGAGCGCGGCGGATCCGCGGCTCGTTGCCACCTTCGCACGCATGCTGGGTCTATCTGGAAACCTTGGCCGGTCGATCGTGGAATTCGGCAGAGTAGAGAACCGGTTCAACGACCTCGGCGGTCTGGAGAGGGGAGTGGTAGCCACTCAGTATGCCGAGATCCTTCGGCGCGCGGCCGAGGCAGAGCTTCAGCGGCAACGTCCCGATCACGCCATCGATCACCTGTGCAAAGCGCTCGAGCTAATGCAGAACGCGTGCCTTGGCAACTACGTTGATCGCGTCCTGGTTCGAGAAGCCCGTGACTGTGTGGATCTTGCTTGCCGCGTCGTCCTGCAGCGATGTTCAATAGAGTGGTGGGAGCGCCTGCACACGCACCTAGCCCCGCTACGCGACTACATCCCTCTGCCGAGTGCTGCGACCGGAGGCCCGGAAGCGCTCGCATTTCGCTGCCCGGAGGTCGCCGCACGGAAGTCCTTTCAGGAAGTATTCGGCCAGGCGAAGGCGCCAACCGTAATGTTTGGTGACGTCCTTGCCCCCGCGCTCGGACGGGACTACACGTTCATACGCGCGGACGACGCCAGAGACTACTTCCTTCACAAGTCTGAGATCGCAGACGGGAGTGACTGGAACCAGGTCGGAACACCAGGATGGACGCGCGTGCGGTTTCATCCCGGTGCTGGGCGGCCAGACAAGGGCCCGTCAGCCAGATCCGCGGTATTGGTTCACCTCGCCGATGACTAACGGACATAACCTATCTTATCGGCAGTGCCGAGTAGGTCGTCGGCCTTCTCCGACCGCGGGAATAGGACCGCTCGTGGGGTCAGACGGCGTGACGCTGAAGTTATCAGGCTGTCACGCGCGCAAGCAGCTGGGCGACGCCGAGGCGCGTGATCGTGGCGAGGCGCGGGCTATGGACGCGGTCGAGCCATTGGTCGATGGCGTTGGGATCGAAGCTGCTCGGGAGATCGAGCTCAGGGATCCGACGCGGCCTGGCGGTGTGCACCGCGCTCACGTACATGAGATCGAAGATGGCTTTCTCGGGTGTGGCGACTCGACCACGCGCGGTTTCTTGCCAGCCGCCGAAGAGCTCGGGCCTGAGGTGATGGATGGCGAACGTGCCCAGATCCGTCTCGATCCGATGGGCCCGATCGAGGGACGCGACCGAGATCTCGCGCGGGATCTGGTCGATCATGCCGTGGTGGTTGAGCGCCGAGAGGAAGGATACGTAGGCCGGATGGGGACGCGTCAGCTCTCCAATGATGGCGAATGGGTCGGGTCGATTGGGTCCGATCGCCCAGAGCCCTTCGCGCACCTGCTGCGCCCTGCCAACCTCTTCCAGGCCACGAAGGAGCCTACTCGTCGAGCTGGCAGTGCGGCAGAGGGCCGCGGCAGCCTCGGCGGTGGTCACGAACGGGCCGAGGCGCTCGAGCGTCGAGTAGGCGGCCAGGCGACTCATCGAAGTGTCTCCAGACGCTCGACAACGCCGAGGGCCATGTCCGACCAGACCTCCGGTCGCCCGTAGATCTCCACGAACTCGTCCTCGATGAAGACGCCGACGAGTTCCTCATATGCCTCGTACGGGATGCCGAGGGCAGCGTCCATGGCGGCCTTGACCAGATCGCGGTTCACATCGCCCGGCTTGACAACGCCAGGGTATGCGCCAAACAGGAAGTCGAGGTCGAACACGTCTCGCGGTTCCGTCTGGGACCGCTGTGCGAGTGCCTGGACCTTCTGTCGAATGGCAGCTGGCGGGAGGTAGTGTTCGGCCTTCACGACGCGCAGTCCGATCCCGCGCCCGATGTCGCCTCGCGCCGGCTCGAACGCCCGCTCCGGGTCGACGCCGCCGTGGGCGGAGAACTCGATCTTCGTGTTCAGGTACCCCCCACTGCCATGGACCGTGAACTTCCAACGTCGGGTCGTGTTGGTCTGCTTGGGCTTCGTCGGCTCGGTCATCGACACGCCGGCGACGCGCAGGATGTCACGGAACGCGCGCGACTCCAGCGCCTTGTCCACCTTCCTTTCGACGTCATGGAAGGCGTCGCCGAGGTAGTCGAAGTCGATATCCTGGGAGCGCTGCCGACTCTCGTAGAAGAGGCGCAGGTTCGCTCCTCCCTTCACCGCATACTCCCCTACCGGTAGGTGTAAGGGAAGTACCTGGAGGAAGGCCAGGTGGAGCAACTCGACCAGTTTCGCGCCTTCGCGCCTCTCGTCCATGAGACAAGACTACACGACTAATACCGTGGTTGTCAAGGTTGCGTAGTCTTAGCGCGGCTGGCCGGCCCCCGGCGTGTCTCAGGGGCGTGAGACCGGTCAGGCTCCACGGGAGTTTGTGAGAGTGAAGCCATGCTGGCCGGTTGGGCCCATGACGGCAAGCGGCCCGCCGGCGTGCGGGCTACGGCGGGCCGCCCTGTGACGGATAGGGAGCGCCCGAAGGAACCTCGATCCCGCATCGTTCGGCCGATCCGAGAATCGGTCGAGTCGTTCGGGTGTCGGTGGCCCCTCCGGGCAAGTACGAATCTAGTCCGCGAGAGGCTCGGCGCCAATGGCCTTATCCACGTGTTTGGCGGCCTGTGCGCACAGGAATCGCTGTCTCTCCACCGGCCGTGCACAGCGTCGGCGGCTGCAGCCGCGCGCATCGGCAAGCGCGTCTCTCCTCCCCTGCCGTACCCTTGGTAGCGCGACCAAGGCAGGCGACGAGGAGCGGGCCGAGTTGGGGTCCACCGGTATAGACAGGCGTCCACGGCCGTCTTCGTCGTGGCGGCCCCGGACGGTCAGACTGTGCACCAGGGCCGCAGCCCTGGGTGGCCCGGCTGCGCTGGTCGTTTTGGGGCTCGCTTTGCGCGGGGCTCTCCTGGGTGAGAGACAGCTGTTCCGCGACGAAGCTGCCTCCTGGCTACTCGCGGACTACTCGTTTCCGGATCTGCTCGCACACACCGCTCGCGAGACCTTCCCGCCCCTGTACCCGGTGCTCTTGAAGGGCTGGATGGGGCTCTTCGGGAACGACGAGGCCGCTCTGCGATCACTCTCCGTAGTAGCCGGTGTCGGAATCCTGCTGGTGACGTGGCGGTGGGCCCGCGACGCGCTTGGGCAGACCGGCGCTCTTATCGCATCCGGCATCGTGCTTCTTTCTCCCGTCATGATTGCCAACGCGCGCGTGGTGCGGATGTACAGCCTCGAGACCCTCTTCGCCACCACGGCCTGGTGGGTTCTGTGGCGACTCGTCGTGGAGTGGGAGGACTGGCAAGGCTCCAGGAAGGTGGCCGCATCGGCCGTCCTGGTCCTTGCGGTGGCCGGTGAGGTCTGGACGCTCTCACTCGGGCTGCCTATTGCCGCGCTGCAGCTGACCTTCGCTCTGATCAGCCTCGTCTGGCTTCGCAGCCGGGGATCGGCAGTGGCCGGCGGGTGCGTCGTAGCCGGCGGATTGAGCCTGACACCGTGGCTGCCGACCCTGCTTTCCACGGCTCTCAACGGCCAACCTTTCTGGACGCCGCGGCCCAGCCTGGACGCGCTCAAAGGGACGGTTCTGGAGTCCTTCGTGGGCGTGCCGAATGACGTGCTCTGGCTCGTCGGCTGGTTCGCGGTCTCGTGCGCCGCGGCGGGGCTGCTGGCAATCTCGTTCGGCCGTCTTCGGGGCGGCGCGCCCGCACTCGACGCGCTCACGCCGGCTGCCCCGAGCTGGGTTCGACGCGAGCGGCTGCTCGCGCTCGCCCTGACGCTTGGCTTTGCCTTGGTACCGATCGCGTGGCTCGTCTCGCAAGTCCACTCCTTCTACGACCCGCGCTACCTGGGTGCCGCCGTTCCCCCGTTCGCGATCGCGATCGCCGCAGCGGCAGTCGTATTTGGGCGGACTCTGTCACGCGTGTCGCGGATCGCGGGCCCTCTGCCGCAGGGCTTGCTGGCCATCTGTCTGGTGGTGCCGATAGTCGGCACGATGGCGCTTGCCGCCGCGGTCGCGATCGATGAGTCCCGGCGAGACGTGGGGAGCCAGCCCGCTCGCCAGGCCGTCGAGGAGCTTGCCTCGCTCGTCCGACCCGGCGATGTGGTGCTCGCCTTCAACGCCAAGACGTACTTCCCGCTGCACTACTACCTTGACCGCACCGGCGAGGCACGGCGGCTCGGGGTAGAGCTGTACGACTGGCACGCGCCCACAGACGCGTTCTTCACGGGCTGGGCGGACATCGAGGCTGGCCGCGTGATGGATCCCGCGACGGTGTCCCGGCTCGGCTGGCGTGTGGCCCTGCACCTTGATCCCGGCGCGGCGCTGTGGCTCGTGACGATCACCGACGGCAGCCGGCAGTCGTTCGGCTTCGCCCCGCTGCAATCGGGTGAGGTGCGGGAGGTCAGCAGAACGTTCGTCAACGAGAGTGGCGTAGTCGGCCAGATCCTGCGGCTGGAGATTGCCGCACCCTAGGCCCATTGCCCGGACACGCGCGCGCGATCACGATCGGGCGGTCGGCGCCTGATTGCGGGATCGGGTCGGCCGCAGCGTCGAGAGGCGCAACCCGAGGACCACCCTGAGCGCCTCGAAGATGATGCCCGTGGTCATCTTCGACTGGCCCACGTTGCGCTCCTCGAATGTGATCGGCACTTCTACGATTCGGGCGCCCGCCCGGTGGGCTCGGAAGGTCGTTTCGATCTGGAACGCGTATCCACCCGCATGCAGCCGCTCGAGGTCGATCGCCTGCAGCGCCTCGGCTCGCCACGCCTTGAATCCTCCGGTGAGGTCGTGCTGTCGGAGCAGCAGCACTACCTGGGCAAAGAGGCTGCCGCCGCGACTGATGACCCGCCTCGGAAGGCTCCAGCGCGGGATGACGCCGCCCCTGACGTAGCGAGATCCAAGGACCAGGTCCGCGCGACCCGTCCGAATAGGCTCGAGCAGCGACGCCAGGAACCTCACCGGGTGGCTGAAGTCGGCGTCCATCTGGACGACTATGGCAGCGTCGCGAGCCAGGACATGCTTGAATGCGGCCACGTACGCGCGCCCCAGGCCCTGCTTTGCCTGCCGGTGCAGCACGGCGATCGCCGGGTTGCGTGCGGCCATCTCGTCAGCCAGCTCGCCGGTGCCGTCCGGCGATCCGTCGTCGACGATCAGGATGTGGGCCTCCGGGACGGCCCCCAGGATCGCTTCTGTGATGGGGCCGACGTTTTCGCGCTCGTTGTACGTCGGAACGATGATCCAGATGCTGGGGCCGGGGAGCGCCATCGACTTCCTTGCTGCACGGTGGGGTCGCGGCCGAGAATACCGCGTCGGTCCCCTACTCCGCTTGGCGGGATCTCGTGGGACCTTCCGTGCGCCCTTCGGGGCCGCGGTGGCACGTGCGCTCGGCGGAGACACGAAAACGCCCGAAGGAACCGGTCCGATCAGACTGCGGTCTCGCGTGTACCGGCCGCTTTGACCTCCGCGAACAAGGGATCCGAAGACTCCTCGCTCAAACGGCTGCCTGCGCTCCGGCCACTGCCGGGACTGCCACCGACCCTCTACATTCCGACTTCCGCGGTTCGCAATCTACCTTCCAGTTCAGAAACCCTTGCGGGCTCCTGACCCTTCCGATAGACGGCTACACCGTTTCCGTCGGAACCGCTGAGTCGGCGATGATCTCGCTGGCCCCTTCGGGCAAGGGGAACAATAGGCTCGGCCGGCCCTCACAGGAAGTGGCTTATCCACCACTTTCGAAACCAGGGGTTGCCGTTTCGGGACTTGTCCACCCGCTGCCAACACGGGTAGGAGCCGGGGCCCTCGCCGTGGCGCGTGAATAGGAACGGGTGTTCTATACTCCCCTATCGTAGGGGCATCCAGGCAGCGCCGTGCACCCGGGTGCCGGTTGCGACCCCTGGGTCAGGCGTGCGGCGCGGTCTCGCTGCCGCTGCGACTGGATTCGCGCCACCGTGCTGCGACTGCCCCGAGCTCTCCCGCGAGAGGCGGGCTGACTCGCCCGCGGACCCGGACATCGGAGGATCGGTAGTCGAGCTCGACGGTGCCGCGTTCGCGGACCCGGGCCAGCAGCTCGCCGGCGCTGTACGGAATGGCGGCGTCCACGTCGACCCACAGCGATGCCAGCAGGGCGGACAGCTCGGCCTTGAGTGTCTCCAGGCCGTACCCCGTCACCGCGGAGATCAAGACCGTGCCTGCGATCGCGGGACCGGGCGTCTCGCCGTCTCGAGCGGCGGCCTCGATGAGGTCGGCCTTGTTGAACGTGACGAGGCGTGGCTTGTCCCCCGCCCCGAGGTCGTTCAGGACGGTCTGGACGGTGACCCGGTGCTCGGCGAAATGGCGGTCCGAGGCGTCGACGATCTCCAGCAGGACGTCGGCTCGCGTCACCTCCTCCAGGGTGGCGCGGAAGGCGTCGACCAGCTGGTGAGGCAGCTTGTGGATGAAGCCGACCGTGTCGGTGACAATCGCGGTCTGGCCCTCGCCGAGCTTCACCTGGCGCGAGGTGGGATCGAGCGTGGCGAAGAGCCGGTCCTCCGCCTTCACGACCTCCTGCCCGACGAGCGCGTTGAGAAGCGTCGACTTTCCGGCGTTCGTATAGCCCACGATGGCTACGGTGGGGATCAAGCGGCGGTCGCGGCCGCGAGCCGCGGTGCGCCGCTGCTCCCCGACCTGATCGACCCGTTCCTTGAGTTTCTTGATGCGGTCGCGAACGATGCGCCGGTCCGTCTCGAGCTGCGACTCGCCGGGGCCGCGGGTGCCGATGCCACCGCCGGTTCGCGAGAGGTGCGTCCACAGTCGGGTCAGGCGAGGAAGCTGGTATTCGAGCTGGGCCAGTTCCACCTGGAGCCGGCCTTCGTGCGTTTGGGCGTGCTGGGCGAAGATGTCAAGAATCAGGCGCGACCGATCGATGACCTTCGTCTTGACGGTTTCTTCGAGGGCGCGCTGCTGGGCGGGCGACAGCTCGTCGTCGGTGATCAGGACGGTGTAGCCGGTCTCCGACTTGGCCGCGACCAGCTCGTCGACCTTGCCTTTGCCGACGTAGGTGTTCGGGTCGACGTGCCGGCGGTTCTGCCATTCCGCTCCAACGACTTCCGCGCCGGCCGTCTCGGCCAGGCTGGCCAGCTCCGAGATCGATTCCTCGGCCGTCCAGCCGGGGTCGTCGCCGGTGTCCACCGCGACCAGGAAAGCGCGCTCCACGGGCGCGGTGAGATCGATCATGTCCTTCGTCACCCGGGCAGGATAGCCGAAGGGCCGCACGGTGCCCGGGCTGGCGGGGGCGGGCAGCTGGGCTGGCCGGTCGCGTGGGTCCGGGTGCCTACACCAGCGTCAGCAGAGCGCCGATCGCATAGCCGAGGCCGGTCACGAGTCCGACGGTCTCGCCAGCGGTCCGGTCTCACCCGCACTCATTCGGCCCCGGTTCCGAGACCGGTCGGCGGCCGGATGTCGAACGGCTCAACCGAGTCAAACCGCTAGAGTCAGGCGGTGGTGCGTCGGCCCATGAGCAGCCGGTACACCGCGACCACGACGACGCCACCGATCACCGCGACCACGATGCTCTCGACATTGACCCCGGTCACGTCGGCGACTTTCAAGACCGTGCCAGTCAGGTAGCCCCCGACGACAGCACCGACAATGCCGAGGATGACCGTGGCGATGACGCCTTCCGTGCCTCCCATGAGCAAGTTCGTGACGAAGCCAGCGATGGCACCCAAGACGATCCACGCGATGATGCCCATAACGGCGGTTCCTCCATTGGGATACGGACAGTGGACGAGAGATCAACCAGCGGTCTGGCCGTCGTCAGCGGGTCAGGGCCGTCGCACGGCGTCCTGGACATTGCCCAGGCCCTGTTGGGCGCTGCCTTGGATCTGCTTGGCCTTGCCCCTGGCTTGCTGCTGCCTGTCGCCGGTCAACTTACCGAGCCCTTCCTCGACCTTGCCCTTGGCCTTGTTGATGGCGCCCTTGGTGTGCTCATCGGTCATCTCGATGCTCCTCCAGCCGTACTTGCCCACACCAGGCATGAATCCTCATGCCGTTCCTTCGAGTCTGGGCTGGATCTGGCGCCGGCCGCGAGGATGAGAACCCTGGTGAAGTAGCGCTTCCTGGGGACTTCGCCAACTCGCGCGGTCCAGATCTGGCAGCCCACTCGCCGACCGACACGATCTCGGGATCGTGCAGTGCTGGGCCGCGCAGCTACTCTTGCCTTAGGTTCGCCAGGTAGTTCTCGACCGCTTCGGATGACTCCTCGATCAGGATCTCACGGGTCGCGTCGAGCCACTGGATGTCCGGCTCGCGGCGGAACCAGGTGGCCTGGCGGCGGGCGAAGAGGACGTTGCGGCGGGCGTCCTCCGCAATGGCGGCCTCGCGGTCCAGGCGCCCTCCGATGACGGCCAGAGCTTCGGCGTAGCCGATGCCGGAGAAGCTGGGCGATGACGGGTCGAAGCGGGCGACCAGGGCACGAGTCTCCTCGATGAGGCCGGTGTCGAATTGGGTCCGGGCGCGAGTGCATATGCGCTCCCGCAGGACGGCCGGCTCCACCTGCAGCCCCAACCAGAGAACCGGCCGCCCGTAGCCCCGAGGCGCGGGGAGTGGCGCGTCCCCCCGCAGCCGGGCGATCTCGAGGGCCCTCACCACGCGGCGCGGGTTGCGCAGGTCCACGGCCGCGGCGCGCGTCGGGGCGATGCGGCGCAACTCCGCCACGAGCGCGGGCAGGCCATCTGCGGTGAGTCGGGCCTCCACCGCGGCGCGGACGTCCGCGTCCCACGGCAGCTCGTCCACGGCCAGGCCGCGGGCGACGGCACGGAGGTAGAAGCCCGTCCCGCCGACGAGGAGCGCGACCGCGCCACGTTCGGCGATCCCGGCCAGCGCCTGCGCCGCATGGTGCGAGTAGTCGGCGACGCTGAAGGCCTCGTCCGGATCCACGAGGTCGAGGCCGTGGTGGGGAACGCGCGCCCGCTCCTCCGCGGTGGCCTTGGCCGTGCCGATGTCCATGCCGCGGTAGACCTGCCGGGAGTCGGCCGAGACGATCTCGGCACGGACGCCGCGGGCGGCCAGCTCTTCCGCGAGGGCCAGCGACAAGGCGGTCTTGCCGGTACCCGTGGCGCCGGCCACGACTACGAGCGGCGGCAGCTCCTCAGGCGCGCCCGCCTCCGGGGTGCTTGCCTCGCGCCTGCCGGCCTCAGGCGAGGACATCGGGCTCGTCCCGGGCCTCGACCAGGCGGCCGCGCAGGGCGAACGGCCCGGCGTACTCGACGTGGACCCTCACCCGCCGGCCGACGAGGTCTGGATGTCCGGCCAGGTGGACCAGCTTGTTGTGACGTGTGCGGCCGGCCAGAGCGACGCTCCCCTCCCCCGCCGTGCCCGCCAGGACGGGAACCGGGGACGCGGCAAGGTCAACAAGGCCGGCGTCGATGTCGTCGACGTCGTTCGGGTCGAGGCGCCGGCGGGTCGGAGTCACCTGCTCCACGAGGACCTCGACGTCATGGCCGAGCCACTCGCGGTTGCGCTCGAGGCCGATCGCCTCCTGGCGCCGGAGAAGCTCGTTGAGGCGTCGCCGCTTCTCTGCGGCAGGAACGTCGTCGGCCATTTGCAGGGCGGCGGTGCCGGGTCGCGGTGAGTAGGCCGCGGCGAAGACCGTGTCGTAGCGGACCTCCTCGAGGAGCCGCAGGGTGGATTTGAACTGCGCCTCCGTCTCGCCGCAGAAGCCCACGATCACGTCGGTCGAGACGGCCAGACCGGGAACTGCCGTGCGCAGGCGTTCCAGGCGCTCCAGGTAGTGGGCCACCGTGTACTGGCGACCCATCCGCCGGAGGATCTCGTCGTCACCCGATTGGACCGGCAGGTGGAGGTGCTCGCAGACCGAATCGCAGTCGTCCATCGCCTCGATCAGCCGGTCCGAGAGATCCCAGGGGTGCGAGGTGATGAAGCGCAGGCGGGAGATAGCCGGCCCGCCGGCGTCGCCACGGATGGCGTCGATGGCGCGCAGCAGCTCGGCCAGATCCGGCCGGGCCAGCAGGTCCAGTCGCCGGCCGGCGGAACGCGTGGTGTCGATGTGGCCGAAGCGCTCTTCGGGCGGCAGATCGTGGCCGTAGCTGTTGACGTTCTGGCCGAGGAGGGTCAGCTCCCCGAAGCCGGCCGCGGCAATCTGACGGGCCTCGGCCACGATGTCGTCGAACGGTCGGCTGCGTTCGGGCCCGCGCGCGAAGGGGACGATGCAGTACGTGCAGGTCTTGTCGCAGCCGTAGACGATCGGCAGCCAGGCGGAGATCGTCGAGGAGCGGGCGACGCGGCCTTCTGCCAGGGCTCTGGTGCGGTTGGCGGCGAGCCGATCGGCGGCGCTGACAGGCCGGCCCCCCAGAACGGTGGTCGCGGCCGTGTCTGCCGTGCGCAGGCCCACAGGAGCCTGGGCCGAGACGAGCCCTAGGCGGAGCGCCAGCTCCGGCTCCTCGTCCGGTCGGAGAAAGAGATCGACGGCCGGGAAGCGCTTGGGCAAACGTGCCCGTTCGGATTGTCGGACACCACAGCCGGCCAGCACGACCCGCATCCCGGGCTTGGCCCGCTTGAGCTCGGCCAGAAAGCCCTGCCGGCCTATCACCTTGGCCTCGGCGTGCTCTCGCACGGCACAGGTGTTGATGACGACGAGATCGGCTTCTTCGATGGACGTGGAGCGCACGCAGCCGACGGCCAGGAGCTGACCGGCCATCTCCTCGGAATCGCTCTGGTTCATCTGGCAGCCGAGGGTCCAGACGAAAAAGCTGGGCAGGACCGTCTCGTCGGGGCGGAATTCGGCCAGGCCGGGCTCCACGACGGGCCGCGGGGCCCCGCAGGGCGACAGCGGAGCCAGCGGCGTGAGCTGGCGCTCGGTCATGGCACGGGCCGGTCTAGCGGGAAGACCGCCGCGGAGCGGCCGAGAGAGGCGAAGACGGCCGCGGCGTCCTCCTCAGGCACGAAGATCGTGGCGTGAGCTTCGGCATACGTCTCGCCGTCGCCGTGGTAGTCGCTGCCCCCTGTGGGGACCAGGCGCAGCTCCCTCGCGAGGATCTCCATCTCCGCGACCGTCTCGGCGTCGAAGCGGCGGTGGTGGACCTCGAGCCCTCGCAGGCCGGCCTCGATGAGCTCGCGAATGAGATCGGAACGAACGGCCGCGTCGGGGAAATGGGCCAGCACGGGCAGGCCACCGGCCGCCGCTATGGTCGCGATGGCCTCGCGCGGGCCGAGCCCCTGGCGCGCGATGTAGGCCGGCCGGCCCCTGGCCAGGAGGCGCTGCATGGCGTCGTCGACGCTGGTGGCATGCCCTGCGGCAACGAGCGAGCGGGCGATCCTCGGGCGGCCCAGGGCCACTCCGGCTGCCGCGCCGTCGTCCGGCAGGTAGCCTTCGACGCCAAGCCCCAGCTCGCGCAGGCGCTCGACCATCAGCTCGAACCTGTGAGCCCGGCCCTGACGCTGGCGCTCGAGGGCCGCCTCGAAGGCATCGTCGGAGGGATCCACTCCCAGGCCGAGGATGTGCAGTTCGCCCTCCCAGAGGCGGTCGATACCGGAGGCTACGCTGTTGATCTCCACCGCCGGCAGGAGCTCGAGCGGCAGGGTCGGAGCGGGCATATCGGCGCCAGGAGGGGCCGCGCCGCCGAGCGCCATCAGCTCGCGAACCCCTGCCAGGGTGTCGTGGTCGCCCAACGCGAGCAGCCTGACACCAACCGCCGCGGCCGCCTCGACGAGCGCGAGTGGCTCCAGGACCCCGTCGGAGCGGTTGCTGTGGACGTGGAGGTCTACCCGCGACGGATATGCCGGCACGACCCGCGTGCCCCCTGTCGCCCGGTAGGCGGTGCCACGGAAGCGGAGCGATCCAGACTCGCCGCGCCGGTCGTCTCCCTCGCGCCCGGAGCCGGTCACGTCAGACCTCGACGATGCGCTGGATGCGCTCGATCGCCACGGCCCGGCCGGACGCCGGATCCACGTCGATCTGGCAGGCGTTGAACGCCACCGGCCCGGTGCCGACCTCGAAGCGCGTGGGCAGGCCCTTCGTGAAACGCGGAATGACGGTGGCCGGGTCGAAGCCGATGACGCTGTGGACGGGGCCGACCATGCCGAGGTCGGACTGATAGGCAGTGCCCTTCGGCAGGATCCGCTCGTCGGCCGTGGGGACGTGGGTGTGGGTGCCCATGACAGCGCTCGCGCGGCCGTCCAGGTAGATGCCGAAGGCGCACTTCTCGCTCGTCAGTTCGCAGTGGAAGTCGACGATCCGAACGGGCGGCAGCGGTTCGGAGGCCTCTTCGACGAGCCGGTCGAACTCCGTGAAGGGGTTGTCGATCGGGGTCATGTACGTCCGGCCCTGGAAGTTCAGGACCGCGATTTCGGTTCCGTCAGCCGCCCCGAAGATGCCCCAGCCTCGTCCGGGGACCCCGTCCGTGCCGTAGTTGTGCGGCCGCAGGATGCGCTCGTCACGCTCGAGCTGGGCGTACATCTCGCGCTTGTCCCAGACGTGGTTGCCCGAGGTGATCACATCCACCCCGGCGGCGAACATGGCTTCGGCCGTGGAGGCGGTAAGACCCATTCCGCCGGCGACGTTCTCGCCGTTGGCCGTGACGAACGCGATGTCGCGCTCGCGACGGAGGTCCGGGAGGAGCGCCTCGAGGGCGAGCCGGCCCGGCTTGCCGATGAGGTCGCCGATCATCAGGATCCGGCAGATCCCCCGGTTGGGCGCGTCCGGGCGGGGCGAACCCCCTGTCCTGGCCACGCCGCTACTTCGCGTACTCGACGGACCGCGTCTCGCGGATGACCGTCACCTTGATCTGACCGGGGTAGGTCAGGCTGGCCTCGATCTTCTTGACCACGTCGCGCGCCAGGCGAGAGGCCATGACGTCGTCGATCTGTTCCGGCTTGACGAGAACTCGGACCTCGCGGCCGGCCTGGACGGCGAAGCTCCTCTCGACCCCCTCGAAGCTCTCGGCGATGGCCTGGAGATCCTCCAGGCGGCGGACGTAGGTTTCCATGGACTCGCCGCGAGCACCCGGTCGCGAGGCGCTGATGGCATCGGCCACCTGGACGATCGGGGCCTCCTGCGAGGCGAACTCGACCTCCTGGTGGTGGGCGGCGATGGCGTTCACGACCTTGGGCGAGAGGTTGTGCCGCTGCGCTATCTGGGCCCCTATCTGGGCGTGCGGTCCCTCGACCTCGTGATCGATCGCCTTGCCTATGTCGTGGAGAAGGCCGGCGACCTTGGCGGCCTGGACGTCCGCGCCCAGCTCGGCGGCGATGATGGCGGCCAGGCGGCTGGTCTCGACCGAATGGACGAGGACGTTCTGGCCGTAGCTGGTGCGGAACTTGAGGCGGCCCAGCAGCTTGACGATCTCCGACGGCAGGGCCGGGATCCCGGCGTCGTAGACGGCCTGCTCCCCAGCCTGGCGCATCGCGAGGTCGACCTCGGCCCGAGCCTTGGCCACGACCTCCTCGATGCGGCCCGGGTGGATTCGGCCGTCCGCCATGAGCTTGGTCAGGGCGATGCGGGCGATCTCGCGGCGGACCGGGTCGAAGGCGCTGATGACGACCGTTTCCGGGGTGTCGTCGATGATCAGATCCACTCCGGTGGCCTGCTCGAGGGCGCGGATGTTGCGACCCTCACGGCCGATGATGCGGCCCTTCATCTCGTCGTTCGGGAGGTGAACGGTGGAGACGGTGTGCTCGGCGGTGTGGTCGGCCGCGATGCGCTGCATCGTCGTGATGACGATCTCGCGGGCCCGCTCTTCCGCCTCCTCGCGCGCCTCGCGCTCGATCGACTTGGCCAGGCGGACGGCGTCGCGATCGGCCTCCTCGCGGACGGCCTCCAGCAGCTGGGCCTTGGCCTCCTCGGCGCTCATGCCGCTGACGCGTTCGAGGGCGGCGACGTGGTCCTGCTGGGCTCGGGCGAGCTCGTGGCGGCTGTTCTCCAGCTCTCGCTCGCGCTCGAGGAGCTTGCGGTCGCGTTGCTCGAGCATGTCCGAGCGAAGATCGAGCTGCTCGTCCCGAGCGAGCAGACGGGTCTCCAGCGTTCCGAGCTCCGCTCGTTTGGCGCGGGCCTCGTCCTCGGCTTCACGCTGCAGCCGAAGCCGCTCGTCTTTCGCTTCGAGGATGAATTCTTTCTGCTGGGCGCGAGCCTCGGCGACGATCCGAGCGGCCTTCTCCTGCGCGCTCTTCACGCCCTGGTTGGCCACCTGGCCGCGAGCCACGAGGCCGACCACCACGCCCACCACAACGGCGGCCGCGACGGCCGCGGCCACGATGGCGGTATCCATATGAACTTGCCTCCCACCCGGTCGAATGACGCGACCGGAGGTACGTCGAAGTGAGTTAGGGCGGCTCCGATTTGGGCCGGGCCCGCTCCCGGGGAGGCCGCGATGAAGCCGCGTTGTCGGTGATTCGAGCTGGCGTCGTCGTCTCGGCACTGCCCCGGCGACGCGTTGTTCGTCTCGCCGCGTAGTCTACGGCGCCCGCGAGAATCGAGCCACGCGGGTACGACACGCCAGAGCCCCGTTCCGGGTAGCGACGGGGCCGGGGAGGGCGGCCGCCGCGACACGGTCGGGGTCTACGGTTCCTCGTTCCCTGCCGGTTCCGCCGCGTCTGCGTCTGCCGTGCCCGGGGCAACGAAGCGGGCGCTCACTTCGCGGCAGATCTCCGGCCCGAAGCCGTTGCGAGCGAGCAGCGCGTAGGCCCGCCCGCGGCGCCGTCGGGGATCGGCGATCCGCGCCAGGGCGGCGCCCCGCCGCACGAGCAGCTTCTCCGCGGCACGCACGTCAGCGCCAGGCTCCACGACGGCCGGCGAGCCGAAACCGCCGTCATCGGCCTCGTTCTCCCCTGCCCGCTCGGCGAGCACCTCGGCGATCAGCTCGCGGTTCAGGCCCTTCTGGGCCAGCTCGCGCCGGAGGGCCTGCTCGCCCCGCGGCCGAGCGCGATCGCGCGACTCGATCCAGGTTTGCGCAAACGCCCTGTCGTCGAGCATGCCCAGCTCCGTCAGTCGGGCAATCGCGAGCTCGACCAGCTCCGATCGATAGCCGGCCCCGCTCAGATGACGACGCATCTCCTCGACCGAACGGGACCGCACCTCGAGGTACCGAGCCGCCGCAGCAAGGACTACCTGCGGGTCGTCGATGGCGGCTCGCCGTTCGAGCCGTTCGCGGCGATGGCCGGAGCCGGTTCGCCCTGGCATGCCGGCTATTCGGCCTCTTCGATCCCTTCGACGGGCAGCGAGACCTCGGACATCTTGCCGCGGATCTGCTTCTCCACCTCGGCCGAGATGTCCGGGTTGCCCTTGAGGAACTCCTTGGCGGCCTCGCGGCCCTGGCCCAGGCGGATCTCACCGAACTGGAACCAGGCGCCTGTCTTGGTGACTATGCCCATGGCCACGCCGACGTCCAGCAGGCCGCCTTCGCGCGAGATCCCCTCGCCGAACATGATGTCGAACTCGGCGACGCGGAAGGGCGGCGCGACCTTGTTCTTCACGACCTTGACCCGGACGCGGTTGCCGACCGAGTCCGTGCCCACCTTGATCGTTTCGATGCGCCGGATGTCCAGCCGGACGGTGGCGTAGAACTTGAGTGCGCGGCCGCCGGGCGTGACCTCGGGGTTGCCGAACATGACTCCGATCTTCTCCCGCAGCTGGTTCGTGAAGACGAGCGCGGTGTTGGATCGACTGACTGCGCCGGCGAGCTTCCGCAGGGCCTGGCTCATGAGGCGGGCCTGGATGCCCACGAAGGAGTCGCCTATCTCGCCTTCGATCTCAGCCTTGGGAACGAGTGCTGCGACGGAGTCCAGGACCACGCAGTCCACGCCGCCGGAGCGAATGAGGGTCTCGGTGATCTGGAGCGCGTCCTCACCGGTGTCCGGCTGGCTGACGAGCAGCTCGTCGACGTTGACGCCGCAAGCCCGGGCGTAGCCCGGGTCCAGGGCGTGCTCGACATCGATGAACGCAACCACGCCGCCCCGGCGCTGGGCCTCCGCCAGGATGTGCTGGCAGAGCGTGGTCTTGCCCGAGGACTCGGGTCCGAAGATCTCCGTCATGCGGCCGCGCGGTATGCCGCCGACACCGAGAGCCAGATCCAGGGCGATCGAGCCGGTGGGGATGAAGTCGACAGCCTGACGCTCGGACGAGCCGAGGCGCATTATCGAGCCGCGACCGAATTGCTTCTCGATAGACAGGATCGCGGCTTCGACGGCCTTGGTGCGCTCCGTGGACCGCTCGCCGTTGCTGGTTCGCCCCTCGGCTCCCCGCTCGATCATCGCCATCTCTCTCCTCGCTCCTGTCCTCTCCGGGATTGGCGGAGCGGTCGCCGGATGGCGTCCGTCCGCGAGCTAGCTCTCCGCCTCTTCGGTTCGCGGCTTTCGCTTGGGCTTCCAGACCTCCACGTTGGCCGGTGGTTCCAGCAGGGGCTGGATCTTGGTCTTGGCGGCCGTATCCTTCGGCTTCTTCTTCGCTTGTCGGTGGGGGCGGTCTCGACTGGCCATCTGATGCGCCTCCGCGTGCTACAGGCTACGGGTGGGCTCTTCACTCCGGCTGCACTGCCAATGCACGTGACCTCGGCGGGTGGACGCGTTCCCGAAGCTCGGACAGGCGCGCGGACAACGTGCCGGAGCGCAGAGCGGAGCGGATTCCGGCCATGAAGTCTAGGGTGAAGGTCAGGTTGTGACAAGTTGCGAGGCGGTAGGCGAGGAGCTCCTCCGCACGGAACAGATGGGCCAGGTAGGCCCTCGAAAACTGCCGGCAGAGGAGACACCGACACCCTTCCTGGACGGGGCGCGGGTCATCCACGAACCGGGCGTTGCGCATGTTCAGGCGGCCTTCGGGAACCCACAGCTGACCGTTCCGAGCCACGCGCGCGGGCAGCACCGAGTCGAACAGGTCGATGCCACGATGAACGGCCTCCAGGAGGTCCGCCGGTGAGCCGAGGCCCATCAGGTAGCGCGGCCGTGGGTCCGCGCGCAGCTGGTCCACCACGACGTCCAGCGTGGTCTGGCGCTGCGTTGCCGTCTCGTCGCCGGCCAGGCCGCCGATGCAGATGCCGTCGAACGGCAGGCTCGCCATGAAGGCGCTCGAGCGGGCCCGCAGGTCCGGATCGAGGCCGCCCTGAACGATCCCGAAGAGGGCCTGGTCCGGCCTCGCATGCGCGGCAAGAGATCGCTCCGCCCAGCGATGAGTGCCCTCGGTCGCCTCGGCGACGGCCTCACGCGTCGAGGAGGCCGGCGGCACGGGCTGGTCGAAGGCGACGGCGATGTCCGCGCCCAGTGCCTCCTGGACGGCCATCGAATGCTCGGGCGTGAAACGGTGGTAAGAGCCGTCCAGGTGGCTCTGGAACGTGACGCCGTCGTCGTCGATCTTGCGAAGCTCGCCCATCGAGACGACCTGGAAGCCGCCCGAGTCGGTCAGGATCGGCCGGTCCCAGGCCATGAACCGGTGCAGGCCGCCCAGGGCCGCGATTCGCTCGTGGCCCGGGCGCAGGTAGAGGTGGTAGGTGTTCGACAGGATGATCGTGGCGCCGGCCTCGCGCAGGTCGCCCGGATCGAGCGCCTTGACGGTCGCGTTGGTCCCCACCGGCATGAACTGCGGCGTCTCCACGACACCGTGAGGCAGTGTCAGGCGGCCCAGGCGGGCGCGGGTGGATCCGTCGGCGGGCGGTGGCACGAGCACCTCGTACCCCGCCGGCGAGGGCGCTGTGCGTGGCCCATCCGCCCGGCTCCCTAGCGCGTCGACGGGCGCGCTCAGTGCGTCGGGAGTCGTCTCCATCAACGGGCGGGCGGTTCGACTTCGCCGGGGGCGCCTTCCCAGAGAGCGGGTTGATCCTGCTCCGCCCGACGCTGCGGCGGGACCTCGAAGCCCATCCGTGCCAGGTGCTGGCGGGCGCCGTCGGTGGCGATCCGCCCTTGTGGCGTGCGGTCCAGGAGGCCGAGGCGCAGCAAGAACGGTTCGTAGACGTCCTCGACTGTCTCCGGCTCCTCGGCCAGCACGGCCGCCAGGGCCTGCACGCCGACCGGCCCGCCGCCGAACTTCTGGACTATCGCCGCCAGGAGCTTCCGATCCGTCCCGTCCAGGCCCGCGTCATCGATCTCCAGGGCGGCCAGGGCCTTGTCCGCGATCACGGCGTCGACGCGGCCGTCGCCGTTGATCTGGGCGTAGTCGCGGACTCGACGCAGGAGGCGGTTCACGACGCGTGGGGTCCCCCTCCCCCGCCGCGCGATGGCCGCGGCGCCATCGGCGCTCAGCTCAACGCCCAGCAGCCGCGCCGACCGCTCCACGATCGCCGTCAGGTCCGCCACGTCGTAGAAGTCCAGGCGGTAGGTAGCGCCGAAGCGGTCGCGCAGCGGGCTCGAGATCCGGCCCGCCCGCGTGGTGGCGCCGACGATCGTGAACGGCTTCAGGCTGAGGCGCAGGCTCCGGGCCGATGGCCCCTTGCCGATCATGACGTCCAGCGCGTAGTCCTCCATCGCCGGATAGAGGATCTCCTCGACCGCGCGGTTGAGGCGGTGGATCTCGTCGATGAAGAGAACGTCGCGCTCGTCCAGGGAGGTCAGGATCGCAGCGAGGTCCCCTGCCCGCTCGATGGCGGGACCGCTGGCGTACCGAATGTTCGCGCCTAGTTCTCGGGCGATGATGCTGGCCAGCGTCGTCTTGCCTAGGCCGGGCGGGCCGTGGAGCAGAACGTGATCCGCGGCGTCCCCTCTCTGGCGAGCGGCGCCGAGCAGGATCGACAGGTTCGCCTTGAGCTCGCGCTGGCCGATGTACTCGTCCAGGGTCTTCGGCCGAAGCGTGCGGTCGACGGCGACCTCGACCTCATCCTCCGCCTCCGGAGTGAGTATTCGCGAGATGTCAGTGACGGGACCGTCGCTCATTGGTGGATCATACCAGACCGAACGGGTGTTCTACAGCTTGCAGCAGCACGGCCCGCAACGCAATGGCCGTGGTGGCCTGATCTTCGGCGATCCACGGAGGGCCCAGCCCGGTTTCCTGTCATCTGCTAACGGGGGTAGCACGCGGCGAGGTTCTCGGCCGGGCCAGCCCTCTGCGCGGGTCTCCGGAGCGCTAGCCCGAGCGTGAGCGAGGGTCATTCCTGGTCCGCTTTCAGTGTCCGCGACGTCCTCGCGGCCCCGGAGTCTGCCCGTGCTACCGGGGTTAGCAGATGACATGTTTGCGGTCCCCGGCCGCCGCTCGCGGGTGTCGGCAGAACTCGAAGATTGTGCGCTCGAGCCTCTGACGAGCCTAGCCTCTGACGAGCGTCCTCAGCGCCGCTTTGACTCGATCCTCCAGGCCCGAGCCCGCGGAGAGATCCATCAGTGCCTCGCGGGACGCCTGGCGGGCCTCGCCGGCCGAGTAGCCCAGGGCCAGCAGCGCAGCCACGACCTCCGACTCACCGGCGGCCGGACCTCCGCCGGCAGCTGCCCCGGCAGCGACACCCGCGGCGGCGACCTTCTCCTTGAGCTCCAGGACGATGCGCGCAGCCAGCTTCTTGCCGACTCCGGCCACGGCCGTGAGCAACGCCAGGTCGTCCGACAGGATCGCCAGCTGCAGATCGCCGATGGCTCGGGACCCCACGATAGCCAGCGCGACCTTGGGGCCAACGCCGGTGACAGTCAGCAGCAGGCCGAAGAAGCCCAGCTCCTCGGGCGTCCGAAAGCCATACAGCGCCTGAGCGTCCTCGCGGACGAGATGGTGAGTGAAGAGCTTCGCCCGCTCCCCCGCCGGAGTCGAGACCAGCACGGCCGGGGCGCAGAAGACGCGATAGCCCACGCCCCCGACTTCCAGGATGAGCGAATCGGCGAAGACGGCGCTGACCAGCCCATCCAGCGATGCGATCACGGCGGCCTCCGCGCCTGCTCAGGAAGCGGTTTTGGATTTGGGGACGCGCGAGGATTGCTCGTTCGGCCCGAGACCGAGGCGCTCACGACGCAGTGCCTCGCGGACGGCCTTCTCGTAGCGCGTGACTCCGCCCGGCGCGGGCCGCAAGGCCGACCTGTCCAGGGCGCCGGTTGGGATGCGGCTGACCGAGCGCTCGCGATTGGCGACGCAGATGGCGATCGCGAGCGCGTCGGCGGCGTCGTTAGGGGTCGGCAGCTCGGCCAGGCCCAGGATCGCCTGAACCATGCGTTGCACCTGTTCCTTGGCGGCCGAGCCGTGACCCGCGGTCGCGACCTTGACCTCGTTCGGAGTAGCCTCGCGGATCTCCAGATCGTGCATCGCGGCGGCCAGCAGAACGACGCCTCGAGCCTGGCCGACGGCGAAGGCCGTCTGGGCGTTCTTGGTGAAGAAGAGACGTTCGACGCCTACGATCGCAGGGGCATGCAGCTCGATCAGGTCCGTCACGGCCAGGTAGATGGCCTCGAGCCGCTCCGGCAGTGGCCGGTCGGAGGGAGTGGTGATGACGCCGTAGTCGATGGCGCGGAGCCTCGGCCCCGTCCGCTCGACGAGCCCGTACCCGAGCATCGCCGTCCCCGGGTCTATCCCCAGAATGATCACGCACCGACCTCGGCCAGAAGCTCCTCTGGGATCTCGAAGTTGGCGGTGACACGCTGGACGTCGTCCTGGTCTTCGAGGATCTCGACCAGCCGCAGCGCCTGTCGCGCCTTGGGGACATCCAGCTCGACCGTGTTCTTCGGGCTCATCGACAGCTCGGCCGACTCGATCTTCACGCCGGCGGCCTCGAGGGATCGCCGCACGGCCTCCAGGTCGTGGGGCTTGGTGTAAACCTCGACCTGGTCGCCGGTGGAGTCGACGTCGTCGGCGCCGGCATCGATGGCCACCAGTTCCAGCGCTTCCTGATCGCCGCCCGGGGCCAGGATGATGACCCCGCGCTGCTCGAATTGCCACGCGACGCTGCCAGGCGCGGCCAGCGAGCCGCCCGCCTTGGTCAGGATGGAGCGCACCTCCGCCGCGGTGCGGTTCTTGTTGTCCGTGGCCGTCTCGACGATCATCGCGACGCCGCCCGGCCCGTAGCCCTCGTACATGATCTCTTCGAACTGCTCGCCTTCGCCGCCGCCGCTGGCCTTCTCGATGGCGCGCTTGATCGTGTCGAGAGGCATGTTGATGGCGCGGGCTCGTTCGACAGCGAGACGAAGACGGAAGTTGCCGTCCTGGTCGGCCCCACCGGCACGCGCGGCGACGCTGATCTCGCGTCCCATCTTGGTGAACACGGCCCCGCGCTTGACGTCGTTCGCGCCCTTCTGGCGCTTGATCTGGGACCATTTCGAGTGACCTGACATCGGCCGGAGTATAGCGCCCGAGCAGGACTCCCGGACCGGTCCGGCTGCCCCGGGGAAGGCCGTCGGCGCGCCCGTGCACGTCGCGGCCCGCTCGTCCCCGAAGACGCGCCGGGCTATCATGGCCAGACCGCGGCCACCGCTCGTCCCGCCGCTCATCCGACGCGCTCAAACACCACCTGAGGATCGATTGCGCCAATGACAACCAAGAGTGTCGACCTCCCCCACCTCCGCAGCGTCGTCATTGCCGCGCACGCCGGTGCCGGCAAGACGACGCTGGCCGAGCGCCTCCTCTTCGACACCGGGGCGATCACCCGGCTCGGCCGTGTCGACGACGGGTCGGCCAGCCTGGACTATGAGCCTGAAGAGCAGAAGCGACGGCAATCGCTGAGCCTGGCCGTTGCTTCGCTGGATCACGAGGGGACGCGGATCCAGCTGATCGACACTCCTGGGTACGCGGACTTCGCCGCCGAGGTCGCGGAGGGCTTCGCGGCCGCCGACGCAGCGGTCCTCCTGATGGACGCCTCCGGCAACGTCGAGGCGGGCCTGGAATCGGTCGTGGCGGTAGCTCGCAAGACCGGCCGGCCGGCTCTCTTCTTCATCAACAAGTGCGATCGCGAGAATGCGAATCCGGGCAGCACGATCGACAAGCTCAGGGCCTCCTTCGGACAGAAGATCGCGCCGCTACACGTGGCGATAGGCGCCGGAGAAGCTTTCACCGGTTTCGTCGACGTCATCCACCGCAAGGCCTACCAGGTCCAGGGCGGGAAGGAAGTCGAAGTCCCGGTCGCGGCCGGGCTCGCGGAAGAGGTCGCCACCCGCCGCGACCAGCTCATCGAGGCTGCGTCGGAAGCCGACGACGATGTGATGACCAAGTACCTCGACGGCGAGGAGATCACCGACGCCGAGCTCGAAGCGTGCGTCAAGAAGGCCGTCCGGGCCGGCGTAGTGGCGCCCGTGCTGGTCGGCAGCGCCTCGAAGGATATCGGCGTTCGGGCACTGGCCGACGCGATCGTCCGCTACCTGCCCTCGCCGGTGGACCTGGGCGAGATCGTGGTCACCGATCCCAAGAGCGGCAAGGAAACCCGGATCGTGCCGGACGCGGCCGGTCCGCTGGTGGCACGGGTCTTCAAGACCACGGCCGACCCGTTCGTGGGCCGGTTGACCTACCTGCGCGTGCTCTCCGGAACGCTCCAGGGCCAAACTCACGCCTGGAACTCGACCCACGGTGAGGACGAGCGTCTGGGCCAGCTCCTCCTTCTCCACGGCAAGGACCAGGAGACGGTCGGACAGCTCCACGCCGGCGAGATCGGCGCCGTGGCGAAGCTGACCATCACGGCCACCGGCGACACGCTGACGTCTGCACGGGAGAATGCCTACGTCCTGCCGCCGCTCGAATTCCCTGTCCCGACGCTGCAGGTCGCGATCGAGCCGCAGACGAAGGCGGACCTGGACAAGATGGGCTCGGCCCTCCAGCGCATGCTGGAAGAGGAGCCCTCCGCTCGCGTCATCCGCAGCGAGACAGGCGAGCAGGTGCTGGTGGCGATGGGCGATGCCCACATCGCCGTCCTGGGCGAGCGCCTCAAGCGCAAGTTCGGCGCCGCGATCGTGACCTCGACGCCCAAGGTTCCCTACAAGGAGACGATCCGCGGCAAGACGCAGTCCCACGGCCGCTACAAGAAGCAGACCGGCGGCCACGGCATGTTCGCCGACGTATGGATCGAGATCGAGCCTAACCCGGATGGCGGCGTCGTCTTCGCCGAGCACGTCGTCGGCGGGACGGTGCCAAAGAACTTCTTCCCGGGCGTCGAGAAGGGTGTCCGCGAGACGGCGGCCGAAGGCGTCCTGGCTGGCTATCCGCTCAGCGACTTCAAGGCGACCCTCTACGACGGCAGCTTCCACGCGGTCGACTCGAACGAGCTTTCGTTCAAGCTGGCGGCCCGGCTGGCCCTCAAGACCGGCATCCTGGAGTGCAAGCCGGCTCTCATGGAGCCGATCATGGCCGTGGAGATCCGAATCCCCGAGGCCTACATGGGCGACGTGAACCGTGATCTCAACGGGCGGCGCGGTCGAGTCCTGGGGATGGACACCAAGGAAGGGACGCAGGTCATCACGGCCCACGTCCCGCAGGCCGAGCTATTCACCTACGCCACTGAGCTGCGCTCCCTCACCGCCGGCCGCGGCACCTTCACGGCGACCCTGGACCACTACGAGGACGTGCCGCAGCACATCGCCGAGAAGGTGATCGAGGCGCACCGGAAGGCCCAAGAGGCTGAGGAGCACTAGGCGCAGGCTGACACGATCCGGCAGTGAAACTCAACCGCCGCTCCATCGGTCTCTTCGCCGCTGCGACCTCGATCCTGCTAGTGGCGACTTCGCTCGTGGCTTGGGGGCCGCTGGCGGGGTCGTTGACGCCGCATTCATCGTCCACGCCCGTCGCTGTTCCCGCGCCGTCCTCGACGTCGAGCCCCACACCATCGGCAACGCCCACGGCATCTCCTCCTCCGACCGCCATTCTGACGGCTCCGTCATCGACGCCGTCATCGAGCGCGGTTCTCGTCGGGGCGGGCGACATCTGCCAGGTCATTGCCATGGACAACGCCCGGCGCAGCGCGACCCTCATCGAGGCGCTACCGTCGGCCGGAGTCTTCACTCTGGGCGACAACTCGAACGATTCGGGAACGGCCAGCCAGTACGAGACCTGCTACGGGAACACGTGGGGCGCGTTCAAGTCCCGGACGCGCCCCACCGTCGGCAACCACGACTACCTGACCTCCGACGGCGCCCCCTACTACACCTATTTCGGATCGGCGGCCGGGCCCGCGGGCAAGGGCTACTACAGCTACGGCCTCCCCGCCAACTGGCACGTGATCGTGCTCAATGCCATCTGCGCGGAGGTTGGCGGTTGCGAAACGGGTTCTCCCCAGGAGACCTGGCTTCGGGCTGATCTGGCGGCCAATCCCGGCGAGCACGTCATTGCGATGTGGCACATCCCGCGGTTCAGCTCAGGCGTGCACGGCAGCTCCACCAACTACCAGATCTGGTGGGAAGACCTATACGCCGCCCACGCTGAGATCGTGTTGAACGGCCACGACCACGAGTACGAGCGCTTCGCGCCGCAGTCCCCCACAGGCCGGGCTGACGCAAAGGGCATCCGTGAGTTCGTGGTAGGCACGGGCGGGGCCGTACTGGCGCCGTTCCACATAGTTAGGGCCAACTCGGAGGTCCGCGGCAGCGGCACCTACGGCGTCCTGAAGCTCACCCTCACGGATCACAACTACGCCTGGCAGTTCATTCCCGTCGCCGGAGGCTCGTTCACCGACTCGGGCGAGACGGCGACGCACACCTGACATCCGCTCCCCCAGGCCTCAATGTGGGTCCTGCGACGCCCGGTGAACAGCCGCCTTGCGTCACGCGGCCGGGAGCTCCCCCGTCGTGAAGAGCGCTTCCCCCCAGGCGATGCTAGAGTCGTTCAACATTGCATAGCCCCGAAACCGTACGCGCACGGACATCCAAATCGCCGTCTCTGGGCGCCCTGCTCTCGTTCCTGTGGCCCGGGCTTGGGCAGGTGTATGCCGGTCGGCTCCGACTTGGCACCGTCTTCGCAATCCCTGCCGTCATCGCCGTCGCGGCCCTCGTCTACGAGTCGCGGCGAGGGCTGGCGGTGCTCACGGCCCGATTCCTGGACCCGAGCGTCGCCTGGATCGCCCTGGTGACGGTCGTTGGGCTCGGACTCTGGCGCCTCCTGTCCGTCTGGCACGCTTTCGCCCTGGGCGATCGTCGCCCCGTCGCACGGGCCGGGGAACGCATGGTCTTGATTCTCCTGCTCGTCGCCATCGTAGCCAGCCATGCCGGCGGGGCGTTCTACCTCTGGTCCGCGTACGACATGGACACGCGCATCTTCGGTGGCGGCACCGCCGAGGGCGTGGAGTCCGGCATGGCCCCGACCGACGGCTCCCGAGTCACCATCCTGCTGGCCGGTCTCGATGAGTTCTCAACGCGCACCGAGAGTCTGTACGACTCGCTCATGGTCGTCAGTCTCGACAGGGCGACGAACAGAGTGGCCATGGCGAGCGTCCCGAGGGACACCGCAGGCTTCCCCTTCTACTGGGGCGGCACGTCCAAGATCAAGATCAACGCTCTTCCCACCTACGTGCGGAACGGCTGGATCAAGTCTCCGGATCAGCCCGTCACGACCCTGGTGAAAGAGATCGGCTACCTCGTCGGCGTTCCTATCAACTACTACGCCGTCATGGATCTGGCGAGCTTCGCGAAGATGATCGACATGGTGGGTGGGATCGACATCGACAATCCCTCTGCCATCAACGATCCCTCGTACGACTGGCTGGATAGCTCACCGAACGGCTTCCGGCTCTCCGCCGGTCGGCAGCATCTGGACGGCAGGCACGCCCTCGCGTACGTCCGGTCTCGCCATGGCAGCGGCAACAGCGACTATGCCCGCGCTGGGAGGCAACAGCAGCTCCTGGTCGCGCTCGAGCACAAGATGGCGACGCCGAGCATGGTTGCCAGTCTCCCAAGCTGGACACAGCAGGCCGGATCTCTGGTGCGGACGAACTTCCCGGCCTCGCAGGTGGCCGACATGGTGGCGACCGGCCAGAACATCCCGGCCGAGAACTTCGACCGGTACGTCCTGGGTCCGCCCTACAGTGTCTCGACCTCAACTGCGACCGCATCCACGACCTGCCTGATGCTGGACAAGGTGGCGCCGCTGTCGATCAAGCTCTTCGGCCAGGACAGTCGCTACTACGGCAAGACGCAACCGCCGACCTGCTGACGCGAGACCGGCGCCTGGCGCTTGCTAGCCGTCGCTCACGAGCCGTACCGCATCGGCTAGATTCACGCGGCCCTCGTAGATGGCGCGGCCCACGATGGCGCCGGCGCAGCCCAGGGCCCGGACCGCAACGATGTCCTCCAGCGACGAGATTCCGGCCGAAGCGATGACGCCGCCGCGGCCGAGGGCGATCATGCGGCCGAGCAGGTCCAGGTTGGGCCCGGTGAGCAGGCCGTCGCGCTCGATGGCGGTCACGATGAAGGTCCGGGCCCCCCGATCGGCAAGCGCGCCCAGTGCCTGGTCTGCGGGCACGCCCGGCGCCCCTGGGACCCAACCCTCACCCACCGCCAGGCCATCGCGCACGTCCAGGGCGACGGCTATGCGCTCAGTGCCGAACAGTGTCACCAGCCGCAGCAGGAACTCCGGGTCACGCAAGGCTGCCGTGCCGACGACCGCCCGCGCTGCCCCCGCCACCAGCGCCGCCGCCACGGCCCCCTCGTCGCGCAGGCCGCCGGCGACCTCGCACGACACCCCGGGCCCGGCCGCTGCCACGATCCGAGCCACTGCCTCCGTCTGGCGCCGCTTGCCGTCTCTGGCCCCGTCCAGGTCCACGACGTGGATCCAGCGCGCCCCGGCCTCGACGAAACTCCGCGCCACTTCCTGGGGGTTTGTGCCATACACCGTCTCGCGCACGAAGTCCCCTTCGGCCAGGCACACCACGCGGCCCGCGCGCAGGTCGATGGCGGGCAGGATCTGGAAGCCGGCCGGGGTTTGCGCTTGCTTGTGTTGTAACATGCTACTATGCTACTACATCACCTGAGGCCGGAGGGCGCCACACGGCGTTCGGTTCCGGCAAGACGGACGCACGAGGAATGCACATGAGCGCTATGGAAACCTGGCGCGACGAGGCGGCAAGCGAGCTGTTCGAGGCGATTCTGCGCCTGGAGACGGTTGACGAGGCCTCGGCCTTCTTCCGCGACCTGTGCACTCTCGGCGAGCTGCACGACATGGCCCAGCGCTGGGCCGTGGTCCGGCTGCTGGACCGGGGCTTGCACTACGCCGAGATCTCGAATCGGACCGGGGCAAGCACGGCCACGATCACGCGTATCGCCCAGTGGCTGCATCACGGCGAAGGCGGCTACCTGAGAGCGCTCGAACGGCTGCGAGCCACTGCGGTCCAATCCCCTTCCTCGACCGGAGAACCTGCTCGATGACTCGCCGGCTACGTCTGGCCATTCCGAACAAGGGACGCCTCGTAGAACCCACGGTCAAGCTGCTGCGCGACGCGGGCCTGGTCTTTGAGGCCGACGAGCGAGCGCTGGTGGCGCGCGTCCAGAACTACGACCTCGACATCCTGTTCGTTCGCACCAACGACATCGTGGAATTCGTGAGCGACGGAGTCGCCGAGCTGGGCGTAACCGGACTGGATCTGGTGGCCGAGTCGGGATCGGACGTCCCCCAACTGCGCAAGCTCGGATTCGGGCGATGCCGCCTCACGATCGCCGTCCCGAACGACTCCCCGTTTCGCGTCGCCGGGGATCTGGCGGGCCTGCGCGTGGCGACCTCCCACATGAGCCTGACGCGCCGCTTCTTCGAGAGTCGCTCGATTCCGGTGGACGTGGTCCCCGTCTCCGGCGCCGCCGAGGTAGCGCCACGCCTGGGATTGGCCGAGGCGATCGTCGACCTCGTCTCGACCGGCTCGACGATGGTGGTCAACGGACTACGACCGATCGAGGAGGTGTTCTCGTCGGAGGCCGTGCTGCTGGCGAATCCGGCCGCCCTGCGCGACCGCGCCGACGTCCTGGACTCGATCCAGACGATGCTGAGCGCCACGCTTGCGGCGCGAGATCGTAAGTACCTGATGATGAATGCCCCGATCGGCAAGGCCGCGGAGCTCGAGGATCTGCTGCCCGGGCTGGAGTCGCCGTCGGTGATCCCGCTGGCCCACGAAGGAATGATTGCGATCCACTCGGTCGTGGATGCCGACGCGGTGTTGTCGCTGCTCCCGAAGCTCAAGGCGGCCGGGGCGTCCGGCATCCTCATCCTGCCCATCGAGAAGCTGGTCCCATGAGCGCCGCGTCCGTCAACCTGCGCCGCCTGGACCTCTCTCGCGCTGCGTCGGAACCTGCCGTCGCCGCCGAGGTACAGGCCCTGCTGCGCCGCGGTGCCGTGCCCGATCCGAAGGTTCGGGAGGGTGCAAGGGCGATCCTCGCGTCCGTCAAGAGCGGCCACGAAGCGGCGGTGCGTGACGCCAATGCCCGCTTCGGTGGCGGCCGGGCCGATGGCTCGTTGCTGGTCAGCCGCGCCGAGATGGAGGCCGCGCGCGACGCCCTGCCACCGCGAATCCGGGCCGGCCTGGATCAGATGATCGCCAACATCCGCCGCTTCGCCGAGACGCAGCTGCCCGAGACGCGCTTCACGACGATAGTCCCCGGGGTTGAGATCGAGCGCCGCTGGGTGCCGCTCTCTCGAGTTGGCGTGTACGCGCCAGGCGGTTCCGCCGCGTATCCGAGCTCTCTCCTCATGGGCGTGATTCCGGCCCAGGTCGCCGGCGTTGGCCAGATCGTGGTCGCCTCCCCTGCAGACGCCGAGGGCCGCCTCAACGAGACGCTGCTTGGGGCGGCCGGGCTGGTCGGCGTGGACGTATTCGTCGTCGCCGGCGGAGCCCAGGCCGTGGGAGCGCTGGCGTACGGCCTGCCGGAGGCGGGCGTGGAGCCAGTCGATCGCATCGTGGGGCCCGGCAACGCGTGGGTGACCGCCGCCAAGCTCGAGGTCTTCGGCGAATGCGGCATCGACCTGCCGGCCGGGCCGTCCGAGGTGATGGTCGTGGCCGATGCCACGGCAGACGTGGTTCACGTCGCCGCGGACCTCCTCTCACAGGCCGAGCACGGCCCCGACTCCCCTGCCCTGCTCGTCACGTGGGAACCGGCAGTTGCCGCGGCCGTGGAGCGGGAGCTGGCCCGCCAGCTGCAGACCGCGGCCCGGCGCGAGATCCTCGAGCGTTCTCTGGCGAGCTGCGCCCTGGTCGTGCTGGCCCAGTCCCGCGGCGCGGCCCTGGACTTCGTCAACGGCTATGCCCCGGAGCACCTCTCCGTGGTCGTGGATGACGTCGAGGAGGCCGTTGCGCGGCTGCGGAATGCGGGCTCGCTCTTCGTCGGCCCGTACGCGCCGGAGTCAGCCGGCGACTACGCTTCGGGCGCTAACCACGTCCTGCCGACAGGCGGCTTGGCCCGCTCGTGCGGCGCCCTGGCCACCGAGAGCTACGGCAAGTTCGTGCAGGTCCAACGCATCACCCGCGACGGCCTGGCCGCCATCCGCGACGCGGTCGAGTCCATCGCCGAGGCCGAAGGCCTGATGGCCCACAAGCGGGCGGTCGAAGTGCGGTTCGAGGAGACCGTCCGATGAGCGCCGCCGCGACCCCGCAGAAACTGCCCACGTACGTCTGGGAGCCGACTACCGACTTCCTGGCAGCCCGCTACGGGCTGCCGCGCGAGTCGATCGTCCGGTTCGACGTGAATACGTCGCCCCTGGCGCCCGATCTCGGCGACGCGCTTTCTCGGCCGTTCGATCCGCCGCTTTGCGAGTACCCGCCAAGCGATTACGCCGCGCTCGTGGCCGCCGCGGCCGCGTCCTACGGCGTGACGCCGGACGAGCTTCTCCCAACCGCCGGCGCCGACGAGGCGCTGGACCTGACCGCTCGAGCCTACCTGCGCGAAGGGTCGGTGGCAGTGGTGGCGGCGCCGACGTACGCCATGTACCGCATCGTCTCGGAACAGCGCGGGGCCCGGGTGATCGCCGTGCCGCGGCTCGGCCCCGAGTCCGCCTTCGGGCTCGACATCGGCGCCATTGCCGAGGCCGCCCGCGGAGCCCAGCTCGTCTGGCTGTGCGAGCCCAACAATCCGACCGGCGCCTTCGAGCCGCCCGAACGGATCGGCGAGCTGCTGGCGGCCCTGGAATCGCAGGCGTTGCGCGATGGACGCGTCGCCCCGGTCGTGGCCGTGGACGAGGCGTACGCGGAGTTCGTCGGCCGGTCCGTGCTGCCGCTTCGGGCTGGCTATCCGCGGCTCGTCGTGATCCGGACTCTCAGCAAGGCCCACGCGCTGGCGGGCATTCGCGTCGGCTTCGCCGTCGCCTGGCCGGAAACCCTGGCGCCCATCGTGTCGTACCGGGCCCCTGCCTCTGTCGGCACCGTTTCCGCGGCCCTGGCCACAGCCTCGCTGACTCGTCCGGAGCTAGCAGCGGCCAACGTCGCGCGCATCGCCGCGCAGCGGGGCCGCCTGGCCGGCGAGCTGGCGGCGATCGGCTGGCGGCCGTATCCATCCCAGGCGAACTTCATCCTCGTCCGCTTCAAGTCGCCCAGCTCCGCGGCCGCGGCCGGCGATGCGCTCCTCCGAAAGGGCCTCGTGCCGCGCACGTTCGGTCTCGACCATCCGTTGGCGGACTGCCTTCGGCTGACCGTTCGATCGGCCGAAGAGAACGGCCGTCTCATCGATGCAGCGAGAGGAATCTCCGCATGAGCAACCAGATCGGCACCGTCGTCGCCTCAGGGGCGCGCTCCGCCACCGTCACCCGAAGGACTCGCGAGACGGAGATCACGGTGACCCTCCGCCTGGACGGCAACGGCGAGACGAAGATCGCGACGGGAGTCGGTTTCTTCGATCACCTGATGAGCTCGCTGGCGTACCACGCCCTCTTCGATCTCGAGGTCGAGGCGTCCGGCGACCTGGAGATCGATGAGCACCACACGGTCGAGGACGTGGCGCTGGTAGTCGGCGCGGCCCTGGCCGAGGCTCTCGGTGATCGCTCCGGTATCGCCCGCTTCGGCGACGCCGCCGTGCCGATGGATGAGTCCGTGGCCACCGCTGTCGTTGACGTGGGTGGCCGCCCCTATGCGGTAGTCGACCTGCCGTTCAAGGGCAAGCGCGTCGGGAAGCTGCCACTGCAGCTGATCGCGCATGTCTTCGAGTCGTTCGCTCGCGCCGGGGGCGTGACGCTCAATGTCCGCGGCCGCGGCCGAGACGACCACCACCTGGCCGAGGCCGCCTTCAAGGCGCTCGGTCGGGCGCTGTGCGGCGCCTGCGCCGTTGACCCCCGGCGGAGCGGCCCTGCCTCCACGAAGGGAACGTTGGATTGATTGCCGGATCTAAGCCCAGGATCGCCATCCTCGACTACGGGGCCGCGAACCTGGTGAGCATCACGCATGGTCTGGTCGCTGTCGGTGCGGACGTGGTGGTTGCCGCCGAGCCGGCGGCCATGGCCGGCGCGGACGCACTGGTGGTGCCGGGTGTCGGGGCCGCAGCCTCGGCCATGGCCCATCTGCGCGAGCGCGGCCTCGTGGAGCCACTGCGCGACTGGGTACGCGCGGGTCGTCCGTGCCTTGGCATCTGCCTTGGGTTCCAGATCTTGTTCGACGCCAGCGACGAAGGCGCTGCCGAAACCCTCGGTCTGCTGCCGGGCCGGACGGTCGGGCTCCGGGACGCGCCGACGCTGCCTCACATCGGCTGGAATGCCGTGCAGGCTGCGCGGCCGCACCCGCTCTTCGATGGCATCGCGGACGGCTCGTACTTCTACTTCGTCCACTCCTTCGCACCGGCACCGGCAGACGACGGCATCGTCGTGTCCCGCACCAATCACGGGCGTCCATTCGTGAGCGCTGCGGCCAGGGGCTCGCTCTATGGGGTGCAGTTCCACCCCGAGAAGTCGTCCGAGGCAGGCCTGCGATTGCTCTCCAACTTCCTACGGCTGGTCGATGCGAACGTCCAGACGAACGTGTCCGCGCCCGTCGGGGCGAGGGCGGCCGATCCGGCCGCCGAGGTGGCGTGATGCTGGCCCGACGGGTGATCCCATGCTTGGACGTGGACAAGGGCCGCGTCGTCAAAGGAACCAGGTTCGTGAACCTGACCGATGAAGGCGACCCGGCCGAGCTGGCCGAGCGGTACGCCCGCGAAGGCGCGGACGAAATCGTGTTCCTGGACATCACCGCGGCCCACGAAGGGCGGGCGACGATGCTGGACGTCGTGCGCCGGACCGCGGGCCGGGCCTTCGTGCCACTCACCGTCGGCGGGGGCGTTCGCAGCGTGGACGAGATGCGCGACGTCCTTCGGGCCGGCGCGGACAAGGTCTCGTTCAACACCGCGGCCGTGGCCGCGCCGGAGTTGCTGACCGCCTGCGCCGGGCGCTTCGGCAGTCAGGCCGTGGTGTGCGCCATAGACGCCCGCCGCCTGCCGCGGACCGAAGGCGCCGCCCAGACCTGGGAAGTAGTCACGCACGGCGGGCGCCGCGCCACGGACCTCGACGCCGTCTCGTGGGCGCTGCGGGCCGTGGAGCTGGGCGCGGGGGAGCTGCTCGTTACGTCCATGGACAGGGACGGAACGCAGAGCGGCTTCGATACGGAGCTGCTGGCGGCCATCGCCTCGCGGGTCCGCGTGCCGGTGATCGCGTCGGGTGGCGCCTCCGGGCCGGCGGATTTCGTCGCCGCCGTGTGCGACGGCAAGGCGGACGCGGTTCTCGCGGCTTCGATCTTCCATCGCCGCATGTACTCGATCGCCTCGGTGAAGGCCGCGATGGCCGCCGCAGGATTGCCAGTACGGCCCGTTGCGGAGGCCGTCGCATGACCGGCAGGCAGTTGCCGCAAGAGAGAGTGGTGTGGGGGCCGAGCGGCCTCGTTCCGGCGGTGGTCCAGGACGCAGCCGACGGTCGGGTCCTGATGGTCGCATACGTCGACGCCGAGGCTCTCGCCGCGACGCTCGCCTCCGGCCAGGTCCACTTCCACTCCCGCTCCCGCGACAATCTCTGGCGCAAGGGCGAGACGAGCGGCAACGTGCTGCGCCTCGTTGACGTCGCCCTCGATTGTGACGGTGACGCCCTGCTCCTCCAGGTCGAGCCAGCCGGCCCCACCTGTCATCGCAACACGCGCAGCTGCTTCGATCCCGCCGGATCGCCGGCGAACTCGGACGCGACCACAGGCACCGCGACGGGAGGCCGCGGCCCGGCGCAGGGTTTCGAGTGGCTGGAGACACTCTGGGCCACGATCGACCAGCGCGCGGGAGCCGACCCGGCAGGGTCATACACCGCGCGGCTCCTCGCGGCCGGTGTCGATGGTGCGGCCCGCAAGGTCGCCGAGGAAGCCACGGAAGTGCTGATGGCCGCCAAGGACGATG
>Ga0187886_1000440_pt1 | contig 50136 bp, 39 predicted proteins | sample June2016WEW_20_1_FD_133001 | JGI IMG/M metagenome (GOLD analysis project Ga0187886, IMG submission 133001) | Peatland microbial communities from SPRUCE experiment site at the Marcell Experimental Forest, Minnesota, USA - June2016WEW_20_150 | ecosystem: Environmental > Terrestrial > Soil >... | reverse complement strand
TCTTGTTTTGTACTTCCCGCTGAACGAGGGAACCTGGGTACCGGACGGTAACACTAATGATCTATCACCCTATACCAACTACGGCTTGCAGAGAGGTAATCCGCTGTGGGTGGCCAGCAGCCCCCAGGGCAGTTATGCGCTGGACTTTAACGGCGTCAATGATTACCTTAGGGTTAATACCTCGGCGAGCCTGCATCCCACTGCTGCGGTTTCACTTGCAGTGTGGGTAAAAACTAATGATTGCGGCAACTACGAATCTAATCCTTATATACAGAACCCGGCTTATATAATACGGCACTCGAGCGGTAATAACATAGAATTTACTATCCATGCACCTACAAATACTGATTACTCAGCAGTTCTTCCTAATGTGGATAGTTCATTCAATGGCGTCTGGCACCATTTGGCTGGAACTTTTGATGGAAGGTACGTCAAATTATACGTTGACAGCGTATTAGAAAATACTGTCGACACTAATGGAACAACTATAGCCACTAATACAACCTGGGTCGGTATCGCAGCAAGCCCTGTAGCACCTGAGTATTTCAGTGGTATGCTAGATGAGGTTCGGATTTACAACAAGGCTCTGTCGCAGACAGAAGTAGCATGGCTGGCCACTAACGGCACAGGCCATTTCCCGATTACGTCGCCGGCGAATCTATACAAAGTTGACCCTAAAATAATCAACTTCAAAGACTTTGCAATGCTTGCAGAGGGCTGGCTTGAAGAGCAACTGTGGCCGTGAGGGGTGGTGATACGAGGTTGAAAGTGTGAGATTGCCGCCCATTCGGCACCTCGCTGGAATGTTACGATAAAACCGGCGCATTCCATAGCAGGTGAAGGAAGCTCTTTCGCCGCGTGGCCCAGCGTTGTATGAAAGACTCTTCCCTTTCCATAATTAACTGTAAACAAAACGGGTCCGTGCTCGCCGGTGTCGTCTCCGGCGGGGTCGGAGTATGCAGTCGCAAGGACGGTCAGGTTTTTAGCCGGGCCACGAAGCTTGTCGTAAAGCGCCAGACATCACCTGGCCATAAGCACGGGTCTGGGCCTGTTTCATTAACTTCATCAATCCGCCAGTAATAAGTCGTGTTTGGCTCAAGGCCAGCAAGATGCTCATACACTGTCTCGGTCTGATTTCGTATAAATTCCGGCGTTAGACCGGCACCGAAGCACACATCGTGCGATTTTGCATGCTTCCCTGCTGCCTACTTCGATGGTCCCGAGGGAACACCTGTGTTACCAGGACGCGGATTAGGCTTGTAGGCCTTACTCTTACTAAGACCGGGCGCAAGCTGAACCGTCCCTATAAGACTCGGATTTCGCCATGCATCTCCTGTAGCATCATGCCAGGCGAGCTGGGTCTCACGGTAACCGCGATCATTATCATTAACCATTACATCAAAACCCAGCAATTTGCCTAATCCAACAACATCAGGCCTACCTGAAACATTCAGAGTCGTCCATGGGAATCTTATTTCGAGAGTATATCCGGTACCTTGCCCGCCAGCTTCTCCGCCAACACCTTTTGTCAATACGACAAAATTCACGTCGGTAACGCTGGCAGGGCTATGGCGTTTCTCCTCCAGGCCCTTTACATTAGGATCAGCGTTCCAAGCAACACGATACTGGTAGTCATCAGGACCCATAGCCTTTAGCTTGTCATTGCCAATATCGATAAAAATCTCTACACTATCATTGTTCCAGGACTCGCCCGCAGAATTGTTACACAGGTTGCTATCGTTGATATCCACGAATACATAAAGATAATTTGAATCCCAAAGGGCCCACCAGCTGCCAGAAAGGTCAGCAGGAGATTCAGAAGGGCTGAAGCCGCCTTTGACGGTGTATGATATCGGGTGTTTCTCTGAGGCCGACCATGCATCGTCTTTAATACCATCGATAACAGGTGGAGTTGACGCTGCTGGAATATTAGCGTCCACAGCGGCGGACGCGTAACCAGCCAGACCCAACGCAAGAACAAAAGAAATTAAAAAAAACAATTTTTTGCACATAATAATTCTCCTTCAAAAATGAACCTTTTTTCGCAATAAAACCATATTTTTTATCTAAAACTGCAGAAAAACAGCACGAGCCATCTCGCGACATCTTCTGTCGCTTTTGTAATTATTGTATAAATCTACTGAATAGTCAAGCTTCGCACTTTTTACCACGAAAAATCGTTGGAAAATAAGGATTTAGGCCCGAGCTGTGTGCGGCATTAAAGTAACAAAACTCTTGCAGGAACAGGGACTTTGAGTTACCTTATTTTCTTCGTTATTACCAACAAAGATGCATTAGAAACCCCTATTACTCGTCGGGGCGGAGCGCCCCGCCGTAGCCCGAAAGGTCGGTAACGATGAAGGTATCTGTAAAAAACCCGGGTCTGTCCGAACTTGATGAGCTTTGCGTTCAAACCATCCGGTTTCTGTCCATTGATGCGGTCCAGAAGGCCAACTCCGGTCATCCCGGTATGCCGATGGGAATGGCGCCGGCGGCATATATTCTCTGGATGAAACACCTTCGGTATAATCCGGCCAATCCGCAATGGCAAGCCAGAGACCGATTTGTTCTCTCGGCAGGCCACGGTTGCATATTGCTTTATTCAATGCTGTATTTAACCGGATACAATATAAGCCTGGAAGATTTGAAGAACTTCCGGCAGTGGGGCAGCAAGACGCCGGGACATCCGGAATACCGCCCACAGCTCGGTATTGAAGTTACGACCGGGCCGTTGGGGCAGGGAATTTCCAATGCGGCCGGAATGGCGATAGCCCAGAAGTATCTGGCAAGCTATTTCAACCGAGATGGTTTTCCCATTATCGACTATAAAATTTATGTAATCGCCGGCGACGGCGATTTGGAAGAGGGGGTCTCCGCTGAAGCCGGCTCGCTGGCGGGACACCTCGGTCTGAATAACCTGATTGTGATTTACGATGATAACCGCATCACTATCGACGGCGAAACAAAGCTTTCCTTTACCGAAGACGTGGCGAAGCGCTATAAGGCATACGGCTGGAATGTGATAATCGTCGATGGCGACGGCAATGATATGGTTGCTTTTGAAAAGGCCCTGCGACGAGCAAAGAGAGAAAAAAACCGTCCGACAATAATAAAACTTCGGACGCATATTGCTTACGGCTGTCCGAACAAGCAGGACACTGCTGATGCGCACGGCGCTGCCCTGGGCGAGGATGAAATCAAATTAGTTAAGGAAAAATTCGGCTGGGACCCTCAAAAGAGCTTCGTTGTGCCGGAGGAGGTTCTCACATATATGCGAAAAGCTGTGGACAGGGGCAAACGAGCCGAGGAAAGATGGAACAAGATGCTTGAAAAGTATGCCCGCAGTTTCCCGGAGCTTGCGCAACAATTCCGTGACGGTGCAGCGGGCAGGTTAGGCGTCAACCTTGATGAGCTATTGCCGAAGTTTGAGGCAGGCAGCTCAGTTGCGACGCGCCAGGCTTCAGGAAAAGTGCTCGATGCGGTGATGCCGAAACTGCCGCTGGTTCTGGGCGGCTCGGCGGATTTGACGCCTTCAAACAATACGAGGTTTGCCGGGGCCAAAGATTTCCAGAAAGATGCGCGGGACGGCAGGTATATTCGTTATGGTGTCAGAGAGCATGCGATGGGCGCTATAATGAACGGGATTTCCGTAAGCGGTCTGGCCAGGGCTTATGGCGGGACGTTTCTGGTATTCAGTGATTATATGCGGCCGGCGATTCGTCTGGCGACCCTGTCGAAGTATCCGACCGTATTTGTGTTCACGCACGACAGCATCGGCCTCGGCGAAGATGGGCCGACACATCAGGCGGTAGAGCATCTGGCGAGCCTTCGGGCGATACCGAACTTGCTGGTAATTCGACCAGCCGATGCTAACGAGACGGCCCAGGCGTGGAAATACATATTAGAGCATCGAGACGGACCCACAGCTTTGCTGCTTACCCGCCAGGGATTGCCCGTGCTGGACCAAAATAAATATAGCTCTGCCAAAAATCTAATCAAGGGCGCCTACACTTTGTGTGGCACGGACAGGCCTGATGTTCTTCTTTTAGCCAGCGGCTCGGAGGTTTCCATTGCTTTATGTGCAGCGGAAGGGTTGGCGAAAGAAAATGTCAAGGCGAACGTGATAAGTATGCCGTGCTGGGAACTTTTTGAAGAACAAAGCAAAGAATATAAAGATTCGGTTCTTCCACCAGCTATTAAGGCCCGAATTGGTATCGAAGCGGGTGTGGAACAGGGCTGGGGCAAGTGGCTCGATGATAAAGGCATCTTTATTGGTATGTCGTCATTCGGCGCATCGGCGCCATATAAGGTTTGCTTCGAAAAGTTCGGGATAACCGCTGAAAAAACAATAGAGGCGGCCAAAAAATCTATGGCAATTGGTAAATGGTGAACGGCAATTACCAATTACCAATGGAGCTTGGTCGAGACAGGATAGTTCGTGAGATAATCTCCCGGCTAAAGACTGCGAAAGGCAATGAGGGGGTGGTTAAGGTCGAGGGGACGTGGGGGTCGTTTGCGCCGCTATTGGTATCTTACATATCAAAGGAACTTGGTCGGCTGATTTTTTACCTCCGTCCGCATATTGACGATGCCGATAAAGCGGCTGATGATTTACATACCTTCGGAGCCGAACAGGTTGAGGCCCTGCCCGCCTGGGAAGGCGAAGAAGAATTGGCGGACGCCACCGATGAAATCAGGGCTGAGAGGCTAAAGCTCGTATCCCGTCTCTCATCACCTTCGGTGGCGAAGACGCCGGTCATTATCGCAGCATCTGTGCAGGCGATTTGCCAGCCGATACCAAATCCGCAGGCCTTGGAGAAAAGTTGTCTTCAATTACAAACAAGAAAAACAGCACCGCTTGAACAAGTAACCGAGTGGCTGGTTGAAAATGGATTTGAGCGAGTGGAACGGGTCGATTTGCCGGGGCAGTTCGCGCATCGTGGCGGCATTGTTGATATTTATGCGCCATTGAGCATCGGAAAAACTTTGTCTGACGAAAAACAGGTGGGTTTATCGCCGCAGGACGCTGAAGCAATCAGAATTGAATTTTTCGGCGATACAATAGAAAGCATTCGCGAAATAAATCTGGATACGCAACGGTCGAGCCAGCAAATAAAAAGCATCAACATTGTTTCAGCAGTGTGTGGGACTGCCGCAGAGGAGAGGGAGCTTTTCATAAATATCCTGCCGGAAGAGACAATAATAATTCTCGAAGAGCCAAACGACATCGAAGAGGTCGCGAAGTTATTTTGGGAACGGGCTGAAGATACGAAGCGGCTTTATCGCTGGCAAGATATTTATGAGGCAATGGCAAAATTCACACAACTGCACATCTGCAGATTTGCCACGGCAGCGCCAGGTGAATTTCTTAAAGTTGATATCAAGAGTGTGCAGCGGTTTCAGCACAAGGCCGCTTCATTGTGGACGGGACATAAGGAGGCCTTGCAGGAATTAATTCAAGAAGCGGAGCAGGGAAAGAAAATTTTACTCTACTGCGAAAGCTCAGCCGAGAATAAGCGCATAACCAAAATTATAACAGAAAGTAAGAGAGTAGTGCCGGCGAATTTTAAGCTGCTGCAGGGATTTATTCATCAGGGGTTCGTCATAAATTCGCTGGATACGATTATAATAAGCCACCACGAGCTGTTCGGCCAATATACGCTCAGGAGGCGGCCGCGACCGGCACAGGCAGGGGCGCCGGTGGATACGCTCGAGGACTTACAGGCGGGCGACTACGTAGTTCACGCTTCATACGGCATCGGCAAGTTCTTAGGAATAAAAACTATACAGGAAAAAGGAGGCGCGTCGGAATATCTCACGATTGAATATGCCGACGGCGTAAAAATCCAGGTTTCGGTCCGCAATATCGCTCTGGTGCAAAAGTTCATAGGGACAACCCCGAAACGGCCAAAATTGAGCAAGGTCGGCTCGAAAAGATGGCAGAGGCAAAAAGAAAAAGTTGCACGCTCCGTCGAAGACCTGGCCGGCGAGTTGCTCGAGGTTCAGGCGCAGCGCCAGGCAAAAGGCGGAATTGCATTCGGGCCGGACTCGAACTGGCAGGCCGAATTTGAAGAGTCATTCCCATATCAAGAAACACCGGACCAAACCATAGCCTCCGAGCAAATCAAGACAGATATGCAAGAGCCAATGGCGATGGACAGACTGCTGTGCGGCGACGTTGGCTACGGCAAAACAGAACTTGCGATGCGTGCAGCGTTTAAGGCGGTGGAGAACGGAAAGCAGGTGGCGGTGCTTGTGCCGACCACCGTATTGTGCGTGCAGCACGGCAGGACCTTCACCGAACGTTTTGCTGATTTCCCGATTTGCATTGAGGTTCTCAATCGCTTCAAGACAACGAACCAAGCGAGGGACATCCTCGCACGGACAAAACGGGGCAGAGTCGACGTACTGATAGGGACACATCGGCTTTTGAGCGACGACGTCGGCTTTAACGATTTAGGGCTTTTAATCATCGACGAGGAACAGCGGTTTGGGGTTGAACATAAAGAGAAACTCAAAAGATTACGTATCAATGTCGATGTTCTTACGATGACGGCTACGCCGATTCCACGGACGCTGCACATGTCACTGCTGGGCCTGCGTGACATAAGCTCGCTGGCAACGCCGCCATTAGACAGGCGAAGCATAGTAACAACCGTAACTGCCTACAACGAAGAGCTTATAAGAAAGGCAATTATCCGGGAATTAACTCGCCAGGGACAAGTGTTTTTCCTGCACAACAGAGTCAGGACGATTGAGAAAAAGGCCTGGGAAATTCAAAAGCTGGTCGGCGACGCCAAGGTTACTATCGCACATGGGCAAATGACAAAGAGCGAGCTTGAGAAGGCAATGATAGATTTTGTAATGGGCGAAACGGATGTGCTCGTATGCACGACAATTATCGAATCCGGCCTGGATATCCCAAATGCGAATACAATTTTTATAAACGATGCAGACCGGTTCGGCCTGGCTGAGCTGCATCAGCTTCGCGGCAGGGTGGGCAGATATAAGCACCTCGCTTATGCTTATATGCTGCTGCCGAGCTCAAGGCCGATTACGCCGGTAGCAGCGAGACGCCTTAAGGCCATTGAAGACTACTCACATTTAGGCGCCGGCTTTAGAATCGCACTTCGAGACCTGGAGATTCGCGGGGCAGGCAATATCTTAGGGGCTGAACAATCCGGTCATATTCAACTGGTAGGTTATCAGATGTACTGCGATTTGTTGGCAGAGGCCGTCAGGAAATTAAAGAACGAACCCGCAGAGGCGGAACCTTGCGCTGTTATTGATTTGGGCTTTGCCACGTATATACCGAAAAATTACATACCCTCCGACAGATACCGGATGGATATTTACCGCAAAATTGCGGTCACAAAAACACCGGAGGACTTAAAACAGATAGAAAGCGAATTAGCTGATGTATATGGCCCGCTGCCGGACGAAGTCGAACTACTGCTGGAGCTGGCCGACCTTCGAATCAAAGCAGGTAAGCGGGGCATAAAAAGTATCATCGCTTCCGGCAAAGATTTGATATTTTCATTTACCAAAGAATCGGGCGTGAAAGCTGATTCTTTGTTCGCCAAGGTGAAAGGGACAGTGCGAATTACCGACCCGAAAACGGTATATTTACGCCTGCCGCAGAGCTACTTTGAGCCGAAGACGCTAATGAACGTTCTGCGAAAGATTCTTGGCACAACTTCATAAAATGACATATAATAAACAGATGACTCCACATCTTCATAGAAGCTTTGAGATGTTTAGCAGGAGATTATGGCTATGCGTAAGTGTGCTTTTCTGACAATACTGGTGCTCTTGTTGATTTACGGCTGCGGAGGCGGCAGTAAGCCAAAGTTCACCGATGAAGAGCTGGCGCGTATCCCTCTTGCGCAAAAAGAAGGTCTGCCGGAGGCCTCAGGCGGATTTGTCCTGGCGGTGGGCGGTGAAACTATAACCTCTAATGAAATAATAACTGAGCCATTATTAGAACACTTCAGACCAGTTGCACAGAAAAATAGCTTTGAGCAGTTCAAAAAACAGGCCGGGTTTGAGCTTGAGCAAATTGTTGCAACGAGAATATCGAATATCTTACTTTATCAGCAGGCCAAAAGGGATGCGGGAGCAGGAGTAGATTTTGAGGATGCTCTGGAAAAAGCGACAGAAGCAGAAGTGAAAAAATTTATTGCCGGCTTCGAGGGCGACTACGCCAGGGCAGAACAGGCCCTGAAAAAAGCGGGAATGGACTGGCGCAGCTTCAGAGAATATCAGAAAAAGATGATTCTCAGCCAGGACTATATTCGAAGGCAATTGCCGGAGTATAGGCCTATCACTTATAGCGAATTAGTGAACTGCTATAATGAAATGAAAGAGGAATTTTTCGCCATACCGGCAACAATAACGTTTCGGCTGATTGATATCCAAATTCCGAAGATGGAATTAACGGACCCGAACGACAGCCGGCTCGAACAGGCCAGAAAATTGGCCAACGAATTGATGAACCGCCTAAAAGAAGGCGAAGATTTCGGCGAACTGGCCAAGCGATATTCACACGACCACAGAGCATCGTTCGGCGGACTGTGGCAGCCACTGCAGCCGGCGTCTCTGGCAAAACCTTATGATGTTCTCGCAGCCGAGGCGGAAAAGGTTCAGCCCGGCCAGGCTGCAGAGCCGATTGAGGCGGGCGAGCATATTTTCATAATGAAACTGGAAGAGAAAAGCCGGAAAAACTTCCAGCCCCTTGAAAACGTGCAAAAAGAGGTGGAGGCAAAAATCATTTTCGACCGGCGGATGAAAGCCGTTGACGAGTTTGGCGATGCCATAGTGCAGCAAGCGGCACTGGCCGAAAGGAACAGGTTTATAGATTTCTGCCTGGGGAAAATTTACCGGATGTGTAGCCAATCACAAACACCCTAAACAAGTGACATAAAATTCAATGAGGTGAATTATGAAAAACGCCAGGATATTGATTGTCGATGACGACCCCGACCTGACTAAGGCGCTGAAGGTAACTCTGGAAAGCAAGCAATACACTGTGCTCACAGCCGCCAACCGTTTAGAAGGAATGAAAAAGATTAAAAATGACAAGCCGGACCTGGTCATTCTGGACATCGTGATGGACACCTGGCAGGATGGCTTCGAAATGTCCAGAGACCTCAAAGCAGACCCTCGATACAAAAATATGCCCATCCTGATACTAACGGCGGCTAAAGACAGAACGGGCATAGACTTCAAACCTTCGGCGGGCGACCCGGATTGGCTGCCCGTAGAGGGGTTCCTCGACAAGCCGGTTGAACCAGAATTGCTGCTGACTGAGGTCGAAAAACTCCTCTCGAAAAAGACCTGATATGGAACCGATGCCTCAGGATACAAGACTGGTTAACCGTGCTTACTGGCTGATTAAACTTCGGTGGATAGCTATAGCAGGCGTGGTTGCCGCCACATTCTTCGCCCATAGTATAATGGGCGTATCGGTACAGGATATCCCGTTATACTGTGTCGCTGCGGTGCTTGTCCTTCACAACATTATTTCACTGCTTCTGTTAAAAAGACTCTTAAAAACAAGAGCCGACGATATAGTCAATCCCATCGAGAAAATAATCAACCTCCAGATATCCGTTGACCTGGTGATGCTGACAATCCTGTTGCACTACTCCGGCGGCATAGAAAACCCCGTCGTTATATATTTTGTATTCCATATGATTATATCAAGCATCCTTTTACCCGCCTGGGAAAGCTACCTGCAAGCTACCCTGGCAGTGGCACTGATATCTCTTTTGGCTGTGTCCGAGTACGAGGGAATCATCCCTCATTACTGCCTGCAGGGTTTTGTGGCCTGTAATATGGGGCATTGGCCTTATGTGCTGGGGACGGTCTTTATTCTCTCTACCACTTTGTATATGGTCGTTTATATGACCAGCTCCATTTCGACACAGTTAAGAAAGCAGGAAGAAGCTTACAGGCAGGCCAATATCCAGCTTCAACAGAAAGACCATATAAAAGACGAGTATGTTGTCCGGCTGACCCATGAAATCAAGGGTCATCTGGCAGCCATACAAAGCTGTCTGGGCGTCCTTGTCAACAAATTTACAGGCCCGCTTAATGAGCAACAGGACGAGTTCGCCGGCCGTGCTTACGACCGCACAAGGAAACTTACTAAATTTGTAAGGGCCCTGCTGAGACTGACACAAATGCGACTGAGCGATAAATTCGAAATGGATATTTTTTCGCTGAAGCACACAATCTCCGGCGCAATCGATGCAGTCAGAACAAAAGCGGAGGATAAAACCCAAACGTTGAGTTTCGATATCGAACCGGCCGCTGAAAAGGCCTTCGGCGAGCAGTTCTCCATCGAAGAAACAGTAACGAATTTGCTGCTCAATTCAATTAAATACACGCCCGCAAATGGAACTATCCGGGTCAATGCCAAAGACAATAAAGAGATGGTTTTAGTTGAAATCGCCGATACCGGCATCGGCATTCCGCAGGACGAAATCGATAAAGTTTTCGACGAGTTTTACCGAGCCAGTAATGCAAGAAAGGTCGAAAGAGACGGCACCGGCCTGGGACTTTCCATAGCAAAACAGGCCATCGAAAGGCACGGCGGCAAGATGTGGGCAGAAAGCCAGGAAGGCAAAGGGACTAAAATAAGCTTCACGTTACCCAAACATTCGTTGAGGCAGGGCAAAAAAAATTCAGATTCGGCTAATCAAATCATTAATTTGGATTAACAGATGGAAACTGTGGCACACGGCATAGACCTTGTAGATTTTCCGCGAATAGAAGAAATGATAAAGCGGCACGGGGAACGCTTCCTGAATAAGGTTTTTACCGCCGCCGAACAAGCCTATGCCGAGGCAAATAAGAACGGAATAGAGAAATTGGCCGGCCGTTTTGCGGCAAAGGAAGCTATTCTTAAACTAATGGGCACCGGCTGGCGGGGCAAAATTGCCTGGACAGACATCGAGATTGTAAATAATCCGGCGGGCCAGCCGGAGGTTATTCTCTGCGGCGAAGTTAAAAAAATCGCCGACAAACTCGGAATTAAACATATAAGTATAAGCATTACACACACGGCTAATTTCGCAATTGCATCTGCAGTTGCCCTGACCGAAATCAATGAGAGAAAATGAGTTTGATTGCATTGTTATAGGCGCCGGTCACGCCGGCGTAGAGGCCGCACACGCAGCGGCGAAAATCGGCGCCAAAACCTGCCTTATAACGATTAGCAAAGACACAATAGCCAAAATGAGCTGCAATCCGGCTATCGGAGGTCTTGCGAAGGGACAGATAGTGCGTGAGGTCGACGCACTCGGCGGGCTGATGGGCCTGGCAGCAGATGCAACGGGAATTCAGTTCCGGATGCTGAACCGCTCAAAAGGACCGGCAGTGCAATCGCCGCGGGCACAGGCTGACAAGTACAAATACGCAGGGTATATGCGAGAAGTCCTCGAACAAGAGAGTAACCTGACCATCGTGGAAGCAATGGCAACAGGGATACTCGTCAACGCCGGAAGTGTTTGCGGCGTCAGGTGCAGGGATGGAAGAGTCCATAGTGCACAGACGGTCATTGTAACAACAGGAACATTTCTTCGTGGCTTGATGCACATAGGAACCAGGCAATTTCCCGGCGGCCGGCTTGACGAACCTGCCGCTTATGAGCTTTCCCAAAGTCTTGGACGCATCGGATTAGAACTGAAACGGCTGAAGACAGGGACGCCGCCAAGGCTGGATGCATCAACAGTTAATTTTGACAAGCTCGAAATTCAGGAGGGGGACAAAGACCCAAAACCGTTTTCATTCTTAAATGAATCGATAGATAAACAACAAATCCCGTGCTGGATTACTTATACCAATGAAAAGGTACATAAGTTGCTCAGAGACAATCTGAACAGGGCCCCGCTTTATACCGGACAAATAAAATCCACGGGGCCACGGTATTGTCCGAGCATTGAGAGCAAGATTGTTCGTTTTGCGGACAAGAGTCGTCATCAGGTCTTTCTGGAGCCGGAGCAGGAAGAGATTTCCACTATTTATTGCAACGGCATCAGCACATCTGTTCCGGAAGATATTCAGGAGCAAATGCTCAAGCTGCTGCCCGGGACAGAGAACGCACGGATTGTCCATTACGCTTATGCTATCGAGTACGATTACTGTCCGCCGACCCAGCTAAAAAGCAGCCTTGAAACCAAAAAAATATCAGGGCTATTTCTGGCAGGCCAGATTAACGGGACCAGCGGGTATGAAGAGGCAGCAGGGCAGGGTATCATCGCCGGCATAAACGCCGCCAGAAAAATCCAATCCAAAGAGCCGATTGTTCTTGGCAGAGACCAGGGGTATATCGGAGTGCTAATAGACGATTTGCTAACGAAGGGAATTGACGAACCTTATCGGATGTTCACCTCGCGGGCCGAGCACCGATTGTCGTTAAGGGCCGATAATGCGGACAGAAGATTAACTCAAATCGGCAAATCGGTCGGGCTTGTGGACGAAAAACGATGGCAAAAATTCCAAAATAAGCTGAAAAACATCGACAAGCTTAAAAGTTATTTGAAAAACACCCGTTCGGGGAGCTTAAACTTATGGGAGCAACTGCGGCAGCCAAACAATCCTGTCGCCGGGCAATTAGCCCAGAACCCTGATATTAAAAACACCGGTTCCAATGATGTCTTAGATGCAGTAATTATCGATGCCAAATACGAGGGCTACTTAGTCAAACAGCAAAGGTTAGTGGCCGGTTTGCAAGCCCTGGAGAACAAAAAGATTCCGCCGGATTTAGATGTGAACAAGATTATGCATCTTCGAGCAGAAGCAAAAGAGAAGCTGCTGGCTTTCGGGCCTGCCACTTTGGGGCAGGCAAGTCGAATAGGCGGCATAACACCGGCGGATATTACTGTGATACAGATACACCTGAAAAAATATTCCCAGGCAGGAACAAACAGCGCGAATATCTCGAAACGCCAGCTATGATGAAACTGTCCGACAACATTTACAACAAAGATGCTGCGCGAGATGAGCCGAAATTTAAGCTGTGGTGCTCGGCGGGGTTGCTGCTCACATACAAATGCAACGCCAGTTGCGAATTCTGTTATTACAACTGCTCGCCTGAAAAAAACGGTCTTATGCCCGTTGATATGGCTGTAAATGCGTGGCAATCCCTCAATGTTCTGGGGGGTGATTCGGCTAAAATTCATATCACCGGCGGCGAGCCATTTTTGTATTGGGACCGTCTTGTCGAAATTCTGCAGGAGGGCAAAAGACAGAATCTCGGCCCGCTCGATATGATAGAGACAAACGGTTTCTGGGCCGACAGCGCAGAAATTACAGCAAAGCGATTAAAGACACTTGATGAGCTTGGAATGCACCGCCTGAAAATCAGCGCCGACCCGTTTCATCAGGAATACGTCGATATAGAACCCATTCGGCTATTAGCAGATATAGCAACGGATATCTTAGGGCCCGCCCGCGTGTTAGTCCGGTGGAGAAAGTATTTGGAAACGCCTGTCAAAATGAAAGGTCTTTCAAGCGAGGAGCTGAAGCAGCAATACCTCAGGGCCATAAGAGACTATCCCTGTAGATTCACCGGCCGGGCCGCCGGAGAATTAGCTAAACCGGGCGCATCAACAGCGACAGAGTCATTGGCCTGTATGAATTGTAAAACGGATTTTCTCGCTGCAAAGGGCGTTCATATCGACCCGTTTGGCAACGTTTTTAGCGGCACGTGCAGCGGCATAATCATCGGGAATATAAACCATAAACCGCTCGAGGAAATATGGAAGCAGTTTCATCCGGCGCAAAGCGAATTTATCAACACACTGTTCGAGCGGGGCCCGGCTGGGCTGCTGGAGAAAGCTGCAAATGCCGGCTATAAAAAAGCAAAAGTTTATGCAGATAAATGCCATCTCTGCACCAGCATTCGGCAGTGGTTTTTCGATAAAGGAATCGGGGGTGAAGTTTTTGGGCCGGCGGAGGTATATGGTCAATTTTCGGAGCAAAAATGAGGGTGTTAAGATAGGTGATTTTCGTAAAATAGCTTGAAAGGGGGTAACGGCACTGGTTTATGAGCAAACGTTCAAGAATATTCGAAAACGTTCGAAAACTATACCCAAACTAACGAAAACTGATACCAAACTGTATAGAAACTATACCCAAACTACATAGAAATGTACGGAAACTATACCGAAACGTTTGAAAATTTCGGAAACCTGCTGCGCTTTTGATTGAAATTTTAATCGCAACAGTTTTGTCACTCGTGCCAAGTTGTTTGTTTGAGCCAATCTTCAATAAGCAAGGCAAGGTCGGAGACGTCAACTAAATTGTTACGATTGAGGTCGCCCGGCTGCTGGTCAGCAGAATTGAGCCAGTCGGCAGCCTGATAGGCGAAATCGGCCAGGTCAATAAGGCCATCGTTGGTTAAATCGGCAAGAAGCGCCCAATCGTAAGGCGGCATAGAAGCCTCGGCGGTGCCGCCGAAGAAACCCATATCGATGCGAAGGTTCTGTCCCCACCTATTCAGAGGGTCTACGATCAATGTAAGGGGCTCATCAGCAAGTGGCGAGCCGGGATTACCCGCATCAATGCATCGGCTGGTAACATCATCCCAAGTCCATTGGTTTGCGTCCGAGTCCCATCGCCAACCTGCGCTTTTTAAATGATAGTCGTTAGCATCTGCATCGACAAAACAAGGGTCGGCGTCGATGTTGCCGAGGCCGGGCCAGCCGCCCTGAACGTCGGAGAAACTAACGGTCGTGGTGCTTGAAGAATTATATATCTGTGCCCCTGTTGTTGCGGTATTGCCCCAGAGTATGCAGTTGGCTACGGTTGGGCTGCTGGAGGAGTAACTGGACATCGCGCCGCCGTAGTTTGCCGAGTTACCGCTGAATGTGCAGTTTGTTATAGTCGGGCTGCTCCGGTCGCAGTAGATTCCGCCACCCTTAGATGCCGAATTGCCGCTTAAGATGCAGTTAGCTATCGTTGCGTCGCTGTCAGCACAGTAGATTCCTGAACCCATTGAGTTACCGGTTATTGTGCAATTAGTAATTGTTGGGCTGCTGCTATAGCCGTAGAATGGATAGCAGTGGATTCCGCAGCCACTGTTATTGCTGATGTTACAGTCGGTGATTTTCGATTTGCTTCCACAGATGATACCACCTTTGCGTGTATTGCCAGTAATAACAGAGTTGGTGATTTCCAAGCTAATGTTGATTACATCGGGAGCATACTCGGGATCTCCACAGATGAGACCCAAGCCGCCGTTATTGGTTATGGAGCAGTTTGTAACCGTGAGGTTACCATTACAGGGTCCGGCGTAAACCCCGCCTTCACTATTATTGCTGATAGTGGAATTGGTGATAGCGGCATCGAGCGTATAGATGAAGGGAGTGGTAAAGCCATAGCAAACTCCATAGCTATAGCTACCGGTTATGGTACAGCCGGCGATTACAGGATTGCTCAACACTCCGCAAGTGATACCACTACAACCGGGGCTACCGCTATTTTGAATAATGCAGTTTTCAATCGTCGGGCTGCTGCGGCAGTCGCAGTAGATTCCGGCGAGGGCCTTTATAATAGTGAAGCCATCAACAACGGAGTCATCTGATTCTCTGTTTTGGAAATGGAAACCGTAACCTGAACGCTGACAATCAATGATGCAGTTATTGGGGCCGTTCTCGGAGCGGACGGTGACAAGTTTTCCGTGGAAGTCAAGATTTTTGTTCCCGGTGCCTTTGTAAGTACCATCGGCTACAAGGACGGTATCGGCATTGTCGGCGGCATCGATAGCTTTTTGAATAGTATTAAAATCCTGCGGAACCAGCAGGACCTGCCCAATGGCCACGTGGACGGTTACCGGATTGTTGAGAGCGTTTATATCCTGTATTTCGAAGCCACAAGTGTACCTACCCGGTGCGAGGTCATTGGGGTCGATTGTTACGTTAACCTCGCTGATTTGGCCGGTACCGCTTTCCGGTGAAATCTGCAGCCAGTTACAGTCCTCGATAATTTGCCAGTTTAGCGGCTCGCCGCCGCAGTTTTTTATAATGAGTGTCTTAGTCTGCGGTTCGGTGTCAGGCCAATCCTGAGTGAAATAAAGGTTTGACTCTGATACGGCAATAAAAGGACTATCAGGAATGAGTTCGTAAGCACCCATATCAGCGACCGCATTTCCATCGCCGTTGCCATCCAGAGGGCGAGGGGTGCCTTCTATATCTGTTGCGGGCAAACCACCGCACGGGTCGTTAGTTCCGGCATCTACACAGGGAGAATCCGGGGTAATATGGTAATCGGTGTCGAAGGCGAGACAGGGGTCGGCGTCGATATTACCTTGGCCGGACCATCCGTCCTGAACATTGGAATAGGTAACGTCAGCGCTGTAAACCTGTTCGGGCCAATTATCCCATATAATGCAATTTGTTACTTTATTCACACTGTAGATTCCTCCGCCACAATGACCATGATAGTCCCCGGCTAATCCGGCTATATTGCCGATTATGGTGCAGTTGGTAACATTGCTGCAAATAGCCAATCCACCACCATAGTATCCAGCATCGTTGTTGCTGATGATGCAATTTTCGATTGTGCCGTAACACATATACATTCCGCCGCCGTATTTAGCTGAATTACCTGTTATAGTACAGTTTGCTATAAGGCTGTCGCATCTAGCCAGTCCACCGCCCTCATACTCGGCTGAGTTATTTGCGATGATACAGTTCGTGATTGGGCCGGTACAGTAATACATCCCGCCGCCATACTCGGCTGAGTTACCAGTGATAGTGCAGTTGGTAATCGGACCATTGCAATCAATGATACCACCGTCTGAATTACCGCTTATCGTGCAGTCGGTAATAGTTGTGTAGCAGCCGGGGCCATCGGCGGCGATACCGCTGCCGATATTATTGCTAATGATGCAGGCGGTGATATTAGGGCTGGATTCCCGACAATATATTCCGCCGATATAGAAGGCTTCGTTACCGGTGATAGTGCAGGTGGAAATAGAGGGACTACTTTGATAGCAATAGATAGCCCCGCCGGCGTCCCCAGCTATATTTTTACTTATAACGCAATTGGTAATCGCCGGGTTACTTGAGGATGAGTTGTACATCCCGCCCCCTTCGCCCGCCGAATTACTGCTGAAGATGCAGTTTGTTACCGTCGGGCTACCAGAGGAGTTATACATTCCAGCGCCGTACCCTTTCGAAGACGAGCCATTGGCTTTACCTGCGGTAATTGTGAAGCCATCCAAGATTGCAGTAGAATTAGTGCCGGAGCCGGTGACGACGTGGTAGCTGTTGTCGCTGTTATTACCCACAGTGCCTATATCGCCACTGAGAATGGTTACGTATGTGTTCGGGTCACGGTCTTCCCAGAGGCCGCCTGAGGGGAAACCGCCATAGAGCGCTACACCATTTTTAAGCTGGAAGGTAGCGTCCCTACTATTGGTGCCGAAGGGATGGGCGGTGTCTTCATCGGGACGGTAAGTGCCTTGGGCAACCCAAATCTCGAAATTTGGTTCTGCAACGGTAATGGCATTCTGAAGATATTTATAGGCATCTTCCCAGGTTAAGCCGTTGTTTGCGCCCGCGGCATTGGCGTCAACATATATAATATTAGAAATAATACCGGGTCGATACTCGAAGGTGCCCATATCAACGAGAGGCGGAGTGCCGAGGCCGGTATCGCGGGTCAGGGGGTCATCTACAAATCGAGGATTGCCATCGAGGTCTGTTACTATCTCTGCAGGCACGGCGGAATTGTAGCCAGCATCAATGCAGGGAGAACGGGGTGAGAGATGTAAATCACCGGCAGCGGCATTGACAAAAAGCGGGTCGGCGTTGATGTTGCCAGTTCCTGTGTAACCTCCCTGAACATCGGAGAAAATAACGACTATGGGCGGAGGGGGTGTCCCATAATTATATATCTGTGCTCCTAATGTTGCGGTATTGCCCCAAAGTATGCAGTTGGCTACGGTTGGGCTGCTGGAGGAGTTGAACATTCCGCCGCCGCGGGAAGCCGAATTGCTGCTGAAAGTACAGTTGGTTACGGTCGGGCTGCTGGAGGCGGAGTTATACACCCCACCGCCATCATCGGAAGCCGAGTTACCTACGAAGATGCAGTTGGTTATTGTCGGGCTGCTGAAGAGATTGCACACCCCACCGCCATCATCGGAAGCCGAGTTACCTACAAAGATGCAGTTAGTTATTGTCGGACTGCTGGAGAAATTATACACCCCGCCACCATCGCTGGATGCCAAGTTGCCTGTAAAGGTGCAGCCGGTTATTGTCGGACTGCTACTTTCACAACGGATGCCTCCTCCCACGGAGGCGTAACCATTTTTAATTGTAAAGCCAGCGAGTATGGAATTTGCATCTTCGCCACCGTAGAAATAAAAGCCGCGGCCCGAATTTTGACAGTCGATGATGGTGGAAGAAACGATGTTTGGGTCGTTGGGGTCAGCGCTGCGAACGGTGATAGCTTTGCCGAGGAAATCTATATCGTGGTTGCCAGAGCCGGTATATGTGCCGGGAGAAACGATGATGGTATCACCATCGGCGGCAGCATCGATAGCCGCTTGGATGTTATTGAAATCAGCGGGGCCATTGTCATCGACGGTGATTGTTCCTGCTACACAAGGAACAGCCAAGAGCAGGTATGCTAAAGCAAAAATCAGCTTTTTCAAATACTCGCCTCCTAAATTAGATAGAAACTAAACTATATGATTTAGACTGAAATGTCAAGAAAAAAAGCTGGGAGTGGTTTAATCTTCCGGTTTTTTGCTTTTGACGACAGTAAAGAATTTATCAATGCCAATGGTGAGGCGGTTTAAATTGGGCGGGGAGAGTCCATAAATTTTCAATGCTTGCCATTTTTTAGAAGGTCAGCTACAATGTGAAGGCAGAAAAATTGACGCTTGATTTGAAGCACTGGTTTTTAGACAAGGAAAAAGTAATGACTAAGAAGATTCGTAAAACAAAAGAAGAAACCAGCAGGTGGTCAATCGCTACCCGTGCGATACACGCGGGAGAGCCGAGAAGGAAATATGCGGATTCACTAATGACCCCGATTGTGCAGACTTCCACGTTCACATTCCGGGACAGTAAGCACATTGAGGATTATACCAAGAAGGGAATAGAGCATTTCGAATACGGCAGATACGGCAATCCGACGGCCAAAGTCGCCGAGAAACGCCTCGCTGACCTCGAGGGCGCCGAGGACTGCGTAGTCTTTACCTCAGGAATGAGCGCAATAACCACGACCATTCTTACTTTGGTCAGGTCGGGCGACCATATTGTCATTACCGACGACAGCTATAAAAAGACGCTGGAGTTTTGCAAGAGTTACCTGAAACAGTTCGGCATCGGATGCACTATTGTCCCGTTCGGGGACTACTGGGGCCTTGAAAGAGCTATAAAGAAGAACACGCGACTTATTTTTTCAGAATCGCCGACCAATCCTTATTTGAATATTTTTGACCTTGTCAAACTCAAGAGAATAGCGAAAAAGCATAATGTCCTGACACTAATAGACAGCACATTTGCTACGCCGTTTAATCAGAGGCCACTGGAATTCGGCATAGACCTTGTTCTGCAAAGCGCGACGAAATACCTCGGGGGGCATAATGACATTTTGGCAGGGGCCGTGCTTGGAAGGGGGAAATTAGTTGAAAGGATACGCGACCTGCATAAATCAATGGGCGGTCTTATCGACCCACACTGCTGTTATCTTCTTTTGCGGGGGCTTAAGACATTTCCGTTGCGGGTGGAAAGGCAAAATGAAACCGCACTAAAAGTCGCCGAATTTCTCGAAGGTCATCCGCGTGTGAAAAAGGTCTATTATCCTTTTCTGAAAAGTCATCGTCATTATAAAGTAGCGACTGAACAGATGGCCGGGGGTGGCGGGGTCGTTACTTTCGAGATGAAGGGAACCATCGGCGATGCGAAGCGCTTTCTGGATAGATTGAAGCTATGTTATATCGGGCCGAGTCTGGGCGGTGTTGAAACGCTGATAACCCATCCGGCATTGGTGAGCTATTATGATTACTCGCGAAAGCAGCGATACAAACTGGGGATAACCGACACCCTTTTCCGGCTTGCGGTCGGGATTGAAGATGTCCAAGATTTGATAGACGACCTCGCACGGGCACTTAGAAAATAAAAGCAGCTTGTGTTTCGCACTTTACATTTCGGCAGACGTAATTTTATATTATGAGCGAATTTATTGTGTCCATATTGACTGATTTCTGGGGGACAGCAGCGGAGATGTCGCCATATTTACTGTTCGGCTTTCTCGCGGCGGGGGTTTTGTCTATGCTTGTATCGCAGCGGCTCGTGGAAAAACATTTAGGCGGCAGAGGAATTTGGCCCGTGCTGAAAGCATCGCTTTTCGGAGTGCCGTTGCCGTTATGCTCGTGCGGGGTGATTCCAGTTTCTATGTCACTGCACAAGCACGGGGCAGGCAAAGGCTCGACCATCGCATTTTTGATATCGACACCTCAGACCGGCGTGGACAGTATCTTTGTAACTTTAAGCCTTCTCGGGCCGGTCTTTGCCATTTTCAGGCCGCTCGTTGCTTTTGTGTCGGGCATTGTCGGCGGCGTATTGGTCGATTTGTTCAACCCGGCACCTAAAGAAGGTCAGCCGGCGCCTCCGAAATGCACGGATGAATGCTGCGGCGGGGCTGAGAACAAAAAAATCGCCAGGGGTTTAAAATTTGCTTTTGTTACACTGCCGAGGGACATCGGCGGCGCAATGCTCCTCGGCCTGGTCATCGCAGCTTTTATCTCGGTTCTGGTGCCGGATGATTTCTTCGCCGAGAAACTCGGAACCGGCATCTTCGCAATGCTGGTTATGATGGCATTGGGCATTCCGATGTATGTCTGTGCAACCGCATCGGTGCCGATTGCGGCGGCACTTATTTTGAAAGGTCTGACGCCGGGCGCTGCGCTGGTCTTTCTAATGACAGGCCCGGCCACTAATGCGGCGACTTTTGTAACTATTTGGAAAATTCTGGGCAGAACAACTGCGCTCACGTATCTTGCCACCATCGCAGGATGTTCTCTCTTAAGCGGCATTCTGCTGGATTATATCGCCGCCGGCATTAGTCCGGGAGCAGTTGCCCACCACCACGGCTGGATGCTGCCGCCGTTAGTTAAAAACATATCGGCAGTGGTTCTCCTGGCAATCCTCATATTTGCTGTCTTGACCCGAAAAAAGCTGGCCAAATAAATATTTTCAGGTGATTATCCCCCCAAATCCACTCAATACCTCAACCTGAGCACTCCGGCATTGCAGTAAAATCAAATTTAGGGTATAATGCCTTTTGGCGTAAGCCATCTTGGTGATTTGGGTAAAGTAGCCCGAAAATGAAAATAGTGAAAAAAAATACAGAATTTACGGAACAGAAGGCGGGTTTTGCGCATCTTATAGGTGGCAGCGAGGCCTTGGGAGCAGTATGGAGTATTCGGACTCGTCCGACAAGTCGGAGCAAAGGTGCAGTTCCCTTGCTGCTCGGCTGAGAGCGGGAAACCGTGCAGCCGCAGTTGAGCTTGTTGATATATACTATGAGCAGATTTATGTGTTTTTCAGAAGGCTTGGCCATAGCTGCCAGGTCAGTGAGGACTTGACCCAGGAAAGCTTTCTGGCGGCCTGGCAGCATATAGGACAGCTCAGAAGCGGAAAAACGTTAAATAGCTGGATGTATCGGATTGCAGGTAATGTTTCAAAGCTATACTGGCGCGGGCACAAGGACAGCAAAGCAGTTAGTATCGAAGGGTTTGATGTGCCGGACGGCAGTGAGCCTGAGTGTGACAAAACCGGAAATTCCGAGCAGGTTGGCCGACTGAAAAACGCCGTTGCAGGGCTGCCAATAAAATTGAGGCAGGCAGTTGTTTTGCATTATATGCAGCACTTGACTATTGCCGAAGCTGCCGAAGCTGCAGGCGTAGGACAAGGCACTTTCAAAAGCAGGTTGAATAGAGCATTAAAAACTTTAAGAGGCCGGATTATCTCTGAAGATGGAGAGCTATTGTGAGAGAAGAGAAATTGGAAAAATTATTGAATGAATTGGCAGATGCAACAGCAGAGCCGGTTCCCCCTCATCTTGCTGAAGATATAAAGCATCAAATCCCGCAGCAGCTTTCACCGCACAGAGGCGGGTTGGATACCGTCAATATTATTGTTGATTTAAGGATAAGCAAATTAACCGCAGCAGCGGCGATAATTGTAACGATGGTTTTGTTTGCGAATTTCTTTGGGGGTCAAAGCCCGGCAGACGGCGGCATATATCAAAACGGCAAGCTGCTTGTAAAATATTGTTTGGGGGGTATTTTGGCCGACAGGAGCAATGTGTTGGCAGCCAAGTCAAGATACGAGTATCTTGCTCAAACCGGCAAGGATGTTATGTATTATGGTGACAGCGTTGACCCGCGAGATAGTAATGCGGTGCTGATACAATGGAAGCTTTCCGATGGTGGGTATAGAGTGGTCTTTGGTGATTTGCGTGAAGAAATAGTCAGTGCCGAGGAGTTAATAAGATTGCAGGCTCGGATGTTGCAAAAAAAGGCAAAATAGTATTATCGCAGCAGGATAAAAATCTGCTATTTATTATTGCTTGACATTAGTAGAAATTGTGCTAAAATAGGTAGGTTTAAGTAATGATTTTTGAAAAATTTATTTTAGAGGCGAAAGGAGAAAATATCATTATGCACAAACGAAGAGGATTTACGCTAATAGAACTTCTGGTTGTGATTGCCATCATTGCGGTGTTGATGGCGGTATTGATACCGGTGCTGAAGAGAGCCCAGGAGGCGGGTAAACGTGCGGCTTGTCTTAACGACCTCAAGCAGTTGATGCTTGCGTGGATTATGTATGCAGATGCTAACGGGGATAAGATTGTTAACGGCGCAGCAGGTAGTGACAGGCCGGCTGATGGTGAGCTATCTTGGGTAGGCAAGTGTTGGGACACTGATTACGAGACTGGCAAAATAATGCCGGCAAACCAACAAATAGATGCAATCAAAGGAGTTCCGCCGAACAGCAGCTTATTATGGCCATATCTTAAAAACATAGGACTTTACAAGTGCCCAAACGCCTATCGGGGAGAGTTGATGACGTATTCTATAAGTGATGCTATGAACGGTTATCCCAGAGACGCAACTAGAAGCCTAGTGATTAAAGTTAGGACGCAGATTAGCAGGCCGCAGAACAGAATGGTCTTTGTTGATGAAGGGTGGGCGACCCCGGACAGTTACGCCGTTTTTTACAATAGTCCGGCGTGGTGGGACAGCCCTGGGGTGCGACATGGTAACGGGAATACCTTCGCTTTTGCAGATGGACACGGCGAGTACTGGAAGTGGAGAGGCCAGGAGACAGTGGATATTGGCAAGCAATCCGACGTGACTCACCCTTCAAACAACATTCACCCGTCAACCCCTGATGGACTGAGGGATTTGTACAAAGTGCAGAGGGCTGTGTGGGGGAAATTAGGGTATACCCCATCGGTATCGGAATAGACCCGGCTTGGATGACGGCATTTAAAGATTACGACTAAAAATAACCGTTGCGCAAAAAAGGCCAGATGATTAAAGCTGGCCTTTTTATTGGTTCACATTTCCTTCGACTACGCTCAGGACGAGTGAGAATAAGAGTGCAATTTGCTAAGAGGTCCTAATAGATAATCGCGGTTGTTTCCTCAATTTCCTTCACCACCTTAGTAATATCGGCGGGGTTGGATATGCAGCCGTCAAAACCCTTCTGCAGTAAGGCAGCGGATTCAGAAGCACTTAACTGCTTTGCAAGGGCTATGACCTTGATGGTCTGCAAATCCTCGCTGCGGCGGATGCTTTTGCAGATGTCCGTTGTGTCTATACCTTCAGCTAAAAGACTTATCAATAAAACGTGCGGAGCAAATTTTTGGGCGATTATGCCGGTTTCAAAATTATTCCGGGCGGTTTGCACCTCGTAATCAGCGTTGGTTCGCAAAGTATCCGCCAAAGCCGAGGCTGCATCGGCGTTGCTGTCCACTATGAGGACTCTGATTTTGCCCGTCGTGGCGGGCATATTATTCACTTTCATAAAGCGAACTAACTCGCTTAGTGGTATTCGTCGGTCCTTGCTGCCCGGTATGCGGTAACCCTTTAGCTGACCGCTGTCAAACCACTTCGAAACCGTTCGCGGAGCGACGTTGCAAATTCTGGCCACGTCGCCCGTCGTCAGCACGTTTTTTCCTTTTGCCATTTTTTAAGTCCCCATTACAACATTTTACGCTGTGGCTGTATTCTTATTCGGCCTTTAACAGGGGTTATTTAACATAGAACCCGCAATTTCCGGCCTGTGGCCAAATAAGCGGTTGTTTCTGTAATACCACGTCCCATAAGTGTCTATTGCTTCCGCTGCCGTTGCGTTTAAGTCCGCGTAATTGCGAGGATAAATTCCTTGCCTGCAGAGAAAGTTGGAATATAATATGGGAGTTTATTTTTGGAACGAAATGCGTAATGAGACGGTAATCTTCATTTAGAAGGAGAGTTTGAGCTATGGCATTAAAGATTTATTACGAAAAGGATGCGCCGATAGATGCGTTAAAAGGCAAGAAGGTGGCGGTTATTGGCTATGGCAGCCAGGGCCACGCCCACAGCCTGAATTTGCATGACAGCGGAATTGAAGTGGCAGTGGCGGAGCTAAAAGGCACGGATAATTATAAGCTCGCCCAAAAACACGGCTTTAAGCCAGGCGACATAAAGACAGCTATGACGGATGCGGCGCTGATTATTGTAACGGTGCCGGATGAGATGCAGGCAAAGGTTTATACCGAGCAAATTGCGCCAAATCTGGTCGCAGGGCAGACCCTCGGCTTCTGTCACGGCTTTAATATTCATTTTAAGTATATCATTCCGCCGAAGAATATTAATGTTGTGATGATTGCGCCAAAAGGCCCCGGCCATTTGGTTCGCAGCGAATTTGTAAAAGGCGGCGGCGTGCCAAACCTCGTAGCTATCCAGCAGGATGCAACCGGAGACGCCAAACAAATTGCCCTTGCCTGGGCAAATGGAATCGGCGGCGCACGAGCAGGCGTTATAGAGACAACGTTCAAAGAAGAAACCGAGACGGATTTATTCGGTGAGCAGTGTATTCTCTGCGGCGGACTTACCTCGCTTATTAAGGCCGGCTTCCAGACGTTAGTCGATGCAGGCTATCAGCCCGAAATCGCCTACTTCGAATGTATGCATGAGGTTAAACTGATAGTTGACCTTATGTATCAGGGCGGGATGAGCTATATGAGATACAGTATTTCCAATACCGCCGAATACGGCGACCTGACCCGCGGACCAAGAATTATCACCGACCAAACCAGAGCGGAAATGGAAAAGATACTGTCGGAAGTTACTTCCGGAGAATTCGCCAAAGAATGGGTAAATGAATACCGGACCGGATTGAAAAAGTTTAATCGGCTGTATGAAGCAGACCACAACTGTCAGTTAGAAACGGTTGGCAGAAAATTGCGCAAAATGATGAAGTGGATTGATTCGAAGGAAGTCTAAGTTTGGAGTTCACAGTTTATGAACTCTCAACTACAAACTTTCGACTTATTTAAGGGGAAATGCTGTGAGAGTTGCAAAATTATTGGCTGTTTTATGCTTTTGCGGTTTGAGCGGCTGTTCTTACATAGAGCCGGCCGGGTCTTTATTGCCGCCCTACGAAAGTGCCGCCACCTACAACCAGATAAAGCTAAAGGAGAGCACATCCGCTGATGTGCTTGCTGTAATTTCCAAACCCAAGGATGAGCTGCTCAGCCAGAGCAAAAGCGTTGTTGCCTCCCAGGGGCAGAAGAAAAACGGTCACAAGCTCTGGCTAAATATGGTTGCCTTCGACGAAAATGAGCCGACCGCTAAACGAAAATGCTTCTTTTTGGTAGATGAAAAGGCCGAGAGTTTACTTATGTGGCCCAAGCGAAGACTTGTCTTCGACAGCGAAATGGTGTTGGAATCGAAAGTGCTTAATGAGCCATACGCCAACGAAAACGCAAGGCGAATCGCAATTCTCAAGAAGGTTTTGGAGAACATCCGCAGAGATGTAGATGAGGTTGCACCGGATAATAAAATAATTAATACCTGCGGGGTGCTTATCAATCAGACATTGGGAACGGTTTTGCAAAAATTAGACGAATCACCTGCGCTGGCATCAAAGCTAAGCGATGCCAAGGGTTTTGATTTCGACCATATCACGCTCGGCCAAGGCAAAATTAAAATGAACGTTACGGACGATATTGTGGAGGTCAAAGTCAGAGTGGGCTCGTATGTGTGGTCATCCGAAGACCCATTTGCTATAGAAGAATAATAGTTCGCAGCAAAATAATAAATTGAAAAGAGCAGGTCGGTAAGCCGAGTTCTGTTTTAGGCGGTCATTTATCTTGACCGGCTGTTGCCAGCCGGCTCTGCCTTTCAGCATGCGACCTACCCGCCGGTATCGCCCGGGCCGAGCACCGGCATACTTGGTCTTGCAGGCGGTGGGGTTTTCCCTGCCGCTGCTGTCACCAGCAGCGCGGTGCGCTCTTACCGCACCATTTCACCATTGCCTTTCGGCTGTGTATTTTCTGTGGCACTATCCCGCGGGTTGCCCCGGGTGGCCGTTAGCCACCACCGCGCCCTGTCCTGCTCGGACTTTCCTCCCCGCACCGAATGATGCGGAGCGACCGCCCGACCCACTCTTTTTAATTTATTATTTACTATTTACTATTTATTATAGCAGAAGTTTGTTTATTTTCCAGTTTTTCAGCGGGTGATTTCTATGTGTTTTTTGAAGCGCTCATCGTCAGTGTCGGGGAAATCGCTTCTGAAGTGGACGCCCCTGCTTTCCTGCCTGGTTTCGGCGGCACGAGCCATCAGCAGGCAAACCGTGAGCATATTCTGGCACTCCCAGCCCGCCGGGTCATCGAAGACTTTGTCCATCACATAACGCTGCCAGAATTTGATAATCTCCTGTGCTTCTGTGAGCGGCTGGGCTTTTCTTATGATGCCGACGTTTCGCCACATAAGGGCTCTGAGTGAGTTTCTAACGTCGGCGGTATCCAGCCGGGAGCGGTTTGAGTGGGGAATCTGATATCGTATCAATGGGTGCTTGATGTGAGACGCGCCTGTTTTTATGTTTTGTGAGGCAGATTGCCCTGCTGATTTGCCGAAAACCAATCCTTCGAGCAGAGAGTTGCTCCCGAGCCGATTAGCACCGTGCAGGCCGGTGGATGCCACCTCACCGCAGGCGTAAAGATTTGTGATGCTTGTCCTGGCTGAGGCGTCGGTCTTTATACCGCCAATCATATAGTGCGCACTCGGGCGGACAGGAATCAAGTCCCGGCTGACATCTATATCAAAACTTTCGCACAATTCGTTAATCGTAGGAAATCTTTTTGCGAAATGAACTTTATCCAGATGTCGAACATCCAGATAGACGTGGGTCGATTTGGTTTTCAGCATCTGGCTGAGGATAGCCCTGCTGACAATGTCTCGTGGCGCCAGCTCGGCGGATTCGTCATATTCTTTCATAAATGCCGAGCCGTTACTATCTACGAGGATGGCCCCTTCACCGCGGAGCGCTTCGGTAATCAGGGCTCGCGAGGCGCCGGCGATGTAGAGAGTTGTCGGGTGAAACTGCATAAACTCCAAATCCTGCAGGACGGCCCCGGCACGGTAAGCCATAGCAATACCGTCGCCGGTTGTAACTTCTGTGTTGGTTGTTTCACGGTAGAGCAGACCTGCCCCGCCTGTCGATAAAATTGTGCTTGCCGCCCAGATTATCTGCAGCCCCCGCTTATCGCAGCCGATTATCCCCAAGCACTGGTTTTCATCGTTTGTGATTAAATCTATTACATAAAAGTTTTCTATTATTTTTACGTTCGGATTTTCCCTGACCTTGTTTATGAGAGTTTCTGCAATTATCCGGCCTGTTTCATCGCCGTGAGCGTGAGCGATACGAGCGTGAGAGTGCCCTCCTTCGAGGGTAGTAGCAATATGACCATCGATTAAATCAAACTCAGCACCCCAGCGAAGTAGCTGCTCGATTAGTTCCGGCCCCTGCCGAACGACTAAATCAACTATTTCTTCATCGCTTATGCCGCAGCCGGCATTAAGCGTATCTGCAATGTGCGATTCAAAGGCGTCTGTTTTATTAAGCACCGCAGCAATACCGCCTTGAGCCTTCCAGGTGTTGCTCTCCTGCAGAGAATCCTTGCAGAGGATAATGACGCTGCAGCGCTGGGCTGCTTCGATAGCGGCACGAAGGCCTGCAATGCCTGCCCCAATCACCAGACAATCGGTGAAAAGCTGGTGAGTTGTGGCAGAATCGACATTTACCAGATGGCGTCTGAATTCCAGTTGCCCAGCCATACTTTAATTCTCAAAAAAACAATAATCTAAAAATGGTAATTGGTAATTACCATTTACCATTCACCATTTACCGTATGATACCCTAATATGTGGTTTTTGTCCACAGGACGCCCAACGGCGGGTTTCACCGCTCGGCTAATTTTGCCCAGTTGCAATCTATTAAAGAGCTGACGATAAATTCCCCCAGGTTCGGCTCTTTGATATTGACAGTTTCATCGAAAGGCACAATCGAAAGTATATCCACGCCGCTGCATTTGGCAATTACTTCCGGGGCGGCATCTTCGGCCATAGTTGATTCAGTGGCTTTGTAGCCGTTAATGACCACGCCGGCGATTTTCAATTCCGCCGCACGGACGCAGTCTATTGTCATAAGTGTATGGTTTATCGTGCCCAGATTCGGCCGGGCAACTATCACCACAGGCAGGGCGAATTCGACCGCCAAGTCCAGCAGGTCAAACTCTTCTGTTAAAGGCACACGCACGCCGCCAATACCTTCGACTATAACTATGTCACTGTTTTGGCATATATCTTTGTAAGCGGCTGCGATTCTGTCGAAATCAATCGCAGGGCCGTCACAAGCGGCACTTACAATAGGCGCTGCCGGCGTATGGTAGCCGACTGGGGTTATTGTCGATAGTGACAGGTCGCTGTTTGCACAATAGGAAAGGAACTCGGTATCGTCGCTTATAAGGCCGTCCCAACTGTGTTTGCAGCCGGTGGCAATCGGCTTGAATACGCCGACGTTGCGGCCTTTATCGGCGAGAATTTTGGCGATGGCGCCGGCTATTAATGTTTTGCCTACGCCGGTGTCGGTGCCGGTTACAAAAAGCCCGGCTTTTTTGGGCAAGTTAAGATTAATCGGCATTAAACTTTTATCCGTTAACCTTGGTTAGGCTTAGTATTATTAGGCTCGTTGGGCTCTTGCTCAGCGGGTTGTTGCCGGGCTTCGGTTTTTTTGCGATTCAGGGCACCCTCTTTAGTAAATACTCTGCTGTCATCGGCGTATTTGAGGACAAATGCCTGAAGTTCTTTGGTCGAGACCGTTAAAACAAGTTTGCCTTCGATTGATGTATGTTCTATCACATTGGGGTCTTCCTTGAGCAATTTGTTAAATTCTTCGTCATCGGTGAGTTGCAATTTTAACTGTGGTTCAATCCCATTTATTTTTATGAATGTATGGACAGGTATGAAGAAGAAAGTGTTGTGTAGCCATTCTACTTTGTTTGGGTCTTTTTCATCCCATGGCGGTTCGCCTGGATAAACATCCAGAAAGAGTCTGTTCTCCAGCTTCACCAAATGTGCGACAAACGAGCCTTTTTTGCCTTCCTTGTCTGTGAAAGTAAGTTTGTATGCGTTTTCGTTTGCATCAGCCCGCTTAAAGTCCCAGATGCTGTTGGAGTCGTCCACCCACGTGCCTAATAACTTGTTTTCAAATACTACTTCTTTCTTCTCTTTGGTATAAAGCGGATGGAGCGACATAACAGGCAGACAGCCGCCTAAAATGCCTGCTAACAAATAAAAAAGAAGTTTTTTGGATTTCATTTTCTGGTCTCCTTAAAGTTTTTTGAAGGTTGTTTATTCACTGCGCTAATACGGCATTTTACCATTCGATGGGGGCAATAGCAATGAATTTAATCGGAGCCGAAAATTGGTTTGCAAAACCGCCGTTTAAAGACGATACTTTTGCTATGAATAGCCGGGAGAGCAAAGACAGATTCGCCAAGGCGCGGGAACGGATGCTCAAGTTAGACCTGATGGGTCGAGGTATAACCGACCCCGGCGTTTTAGAAGTGATGAGTGAGATTCGGCGGGAAGAATTTGTGCCGGCGGCATATCAGTCGCAGGCTTATGCCGATAGTCCACTGCCTATCGGAATGGGCCAGACTATTTCTCAGCCGTATATTGTTGCCCTGATGACCCAGGAGCTGCAGCTTAGTTCCTATTGTGAGGTTTTGGAGATTGGCACCGGCAGCGGCTATCAAACTGCTATTTTGAGCAAGCTGGCAAAAAAAGTCTGGACGATAGAGAGGTTTGCTCCACTATCTGAGTCGGCTCAGACGGTTTTGAGCAGATTGGATATCGGCAATGTCGAATTCTACATCGGCGACGGCAGTTGTGGCTGGCCCCAGCAGCGGATTTTTGACCGCATTATCATTACCGCAGCGGTGCCAAAAATGCCGCAGCCTTTGGTAGAGCAGCTTGCAGAGGGTGGTTTTATAGTTGGGCCCGTCGGTTTCTCGGGGATTCAGGAGCTGATGGTCTGCGAAAAGAAAAAGGGGAAAATCTCCGGAAGAGTAGCTTGTGACTGCCGCTTTGTTAAACTGCTCGGCAAATATGGATTTGAAGAAACGGAAGATTAATTTTCTATTTCCAAGATGCAATCGCTAATTGAAAAACGAAAAGACAAGCTCGATTCGTCGATGCCGGTGCGATTCTTAAAGGGTGTCGGGCCGGTGAGAGCAAAGACCTTTGCGCAGCTGGGGGTCAAGACGGTCGGCGATTTGTTAGAGTATTTTCCACGGGACTGGGTCTTTGTATCTGAGCCGATAAAGATAAATCAGATGCAGCAGGGCCAATCTGTTACCATTGTCGGCTTGGTTGAGTCGGCAGACTACCAGAGCTTCCGTCGGTCGCCCATTTTTGAAGCTATGCTTGCTGACGACACCGGAGTGTGCAGGATTGTGTGGTTTCACGGGGGGTATCTGCGAAACCAGTTAAAACCGGGGGTAGTGATAATAGCCTCGGGCAAGGTCGCTTTATACAAACACCAGCTTCAAATGACCAATCCCAAATTTGTGGTACTCGATGAGGAACACTTAAAGTCGGCTGAAATTTTCAGCGGCGGAGTTTACCCTGCTTCAGCTGGCCTGAGCAGCAGGCAAATCAAGCGGATAATCGCCCCCTTGCTTGATAACTTGAACGAGCTTACGCCTGAGTTTTATGACCTGCCTTTCTTAAAAAATGCAAATCTAATCGGCAGAAAGGACGCATTTAGCTGGATACATTTGCCGCCGGACGAGGAGAAACTGGCACAGGCAAAACGCAGATTAAAATATGACGAACTATTCCTGATGCAGGCGGGATTAGCGCTCCGCCGGTATAAGACGCAGCATTTCTCGACGGCGCTGCCGATGAATTACACTGACGAAATCGACAGCCGAATCAGGAAACGCTTTCCATTTTTGCTTACCGAAGACCAAAACGGTGCAATAGCTGAAATCGTCGCCGATATGGCTAACCTTCAGCCGATGAATCGTCTCCTGCAGGGTGACGTAGGGTCGGGTAAAACGGTCGTTGCGCTTTATGCGGCTTTGCTGGCAGTTGTCAATAAAACGCAGGTGGCGATTATGGCTCCTACGGAAATCTTGGCCGGTCAGCATTTTTTGAGCATCGAAAGATATTTGAAAAACAGCAAGGTCCGGAGGATTTTAATAACGGGCGGATTGACCGGCAAAAAAAGGAAGGAGCTTTTGAATCGAATAAGCAGCGGCCGGATGGATATTGTCGTAGGAACCGTTGCACTGTTGCAGAAAGATGTAGAATTTGCCAAACTCGGCCTGGCAGTCATTGATGAGCAGCATAAGTTCGGTGTTCATCAGCGGCTGCTGTTGCGAAAGCAGACTACGCCGCATTGTCTTGTTATGACTGCTACACCTATCCCGCGGACACTGGCGATGACGGCGTTCGGCGATTTGGATGTTTCTGTTATAAAACATTCCCCGCCGGGCAGAGGCACTGTTATTACACGTTGGGTCAACCCGCAAGACAAACAGAAGGCTTATGAGTTTATCCGCCAGCGCCTAAAGGCAAGAAAGCAGGCGTATTTTGTCTATCCACGGATTGCCAGCGCCGAGGAAGATGCCGTTGTTGCGGCCGCAACCGATGAATGGGAAAATCTTGCCCAAAAAGTTTTTCCGGAATTTACTGTTGAGCTTTTGCACGGCCGGATGTCATTCGCTACCAAGCAGCGGATTATGGCAGAATTCAGAAAAGGTAAAATCAATGTGCTGGTCTCCACCATAGTGGTAGAGGTCGGCGTGGATGTGCCTAACGCAACGATAATGGTTATTGAGGGGGCCGACAGGTTCGGCCTGGCACAACTGCATCAGTTGAGGGGACGCATCGGAAGAGGAGAAGCTAAATCCTATTGTTTCCTGTTTGCCGAGACCGCAAGTGAAACGGCAAAGAGCAGACTTGAGATAATGACCAGAAGCAACGATGGTTTTGAGATAGCCGAGCACGACTTGCGGCTGCGTGGGCCGGGAGAGCTGTTCAGCACGCGACAGCACGGCCTGCCGGATTTGAAAATCGCAAATATTATTGACGATTACGAGCTGCTGATTATGGCGAGGAGAAACGCATTCGAGCTGGTCTCCAAAGACCATACCTTGACAAAGCCAGAGTATAAAAATATCCGCCAGGCGCTGCTGGCCAAGTTCGGCGACTCACTTGGGCTGGTGGATGTAGCATAAATAATTTTCAATTCACGATTTGCAATTTTAAGATTACAATGGCAGTTTGGTTGTTGCTCAATTTTCTAACAGTTTCTTGAAAGGATTTTAGCTTCCTCTAACAAGAATGCCATCGTTGGTATAATTTCTTTTTGAGTTCCTTGTCTAAAAAGAGTAACGAAGAAAATTAAACCCTTATTGGCAATATCACAAATGGAATTCCCTGCCGATACAATCTTTTCTGCAGTGCAAACACAGTATAATTGTGCAGGAATTTTGAAATGAATGAATCTTTAGTAAATATCAACTGCCCGCCGAAAAATACCGCATTGGGGAATCGCTTTATAATATTAGCGGCAACATTATCGATTTCTTCCACAATATCAACGCCGACCGCTGATTTTCCTTCTGCGTAATAATTGTTTCTTTGCATAAAGTCCACATAACGCTTAATATCTCTTTTGACTTTTGCCTCTAAATTTTCGATTTGGTTAACACCTTTAAAGTTACCGGTATCTATCACTCCGACTTCGACAAAAATAAAGTTTTTAAATTCTGTGCCGAATAGCCTGACGATGTTAAAAAGAGTATGCAAACCCATCCCGTTAAAACCGTTAACCAGCAGCACCGCAGTTTTTGCGTTACGGTATATTTGAGGTGGACGCCCCAGAGGGTTTTTCCCTACCTGCGCAATGCTTTTGCCCGAAGAATCCAAGGATGAAACCAAGCCGTCCAGCCTTTTCAAAATCTCCATAGTCTGCCGGTAGTGCCGTTTTATGATTATGGCTAATACGATCAGCATTCCGGTAATAATCAAAGTTATCCATCCGCCTTCGTTAAATTTGAATATAATCATTGAGACAAGAACGAAAGAAGTCAGGATTAACCCTGTGCCGTTTACGGAGAGCTTTCTTATCCATCCTTTTACGCTCTTACGGTAATTCCACCAATGGCGGACCATTCCCAGCTGAGATAGCGAAAAAGTGATAAAAACATTGATACTGTATAGAACGACCAGAAAACGTACAGAGCCTCTGCTTAATATCATCAAAGCAATACTTAATCCGCTCATAATCAGGATTCCGTTTTGAGTAACCAATCTGTCGCTAAGCACAGAGAATCTCGTGGGAAACCAGCGGTCCACCGCCATATTTCCCAATACTCTCGGGCCGTCGATAAAACCCGTCTGGGCGGCAACAAAAAGCAAAGCCGCTTCTGAAACCAGCGCAATGAGAATAAATATATGACTCAGGTTTCCGCCCCATCCGCCGGTTGCCTGCTGAAACAGAATAGCGTTCAATGTTTTACCCGTTTGCGGCCTGATATTATAAAAGATGTAAGTTAACATTAATCCCAAAACCATAAATGCCAATGAAACTGCCATATAACGCATCGTGCGCTTTGCAGTCTGCACCCGAGGTTCCCGCAAAACCGGCATGCCGTTGCTCACTGCCTCTATTCCTGTATATGTGCCGGCTCCCATACTGTAGGCGCGCATAATCAGAAACAGCATTCCGAAAAATCCGACCTCGGAAACAGTGCTGCCGACATCGGTCCTGACTGCAGTAATTACCTGCGGCAGGGCGGGTATATGTGTGGAAAATACATATATGATTATAAAAATGTGGGTGGCTATAAAGATAAGAAAAATAGGCATAAGAAACAAAACAGACTCTTTTACTCCTCTCATATTCAGCAGCGTCAGAGTCAAAATAACAAAAACAGCAAAAGTCAATCTGTAAGTTTGCCCTGACACAGGCAGAAGACTGAATATGGCATCTGCGCCGCTGGCAATTGAAACTGCAATAGTAAGGACGTAGTCTATCAGCAATGCGCAACCAGAAACCATACCTATTGAGGGAGACAATAATTTACTGGCGACCAGATAACCGCCTCCTCCGTGAGGAAATATTTCTATAATCTGGGAATAACTGGTGCTGATAATAAAAATTGTGATGGCCGTCGCCAGTGCCACAAAGACGCTCAGATAAAAATGACCTTTCAATGCCAGGTATGCTTCCTGAGGACCGTAACAGGACGAGGTTAAACCATCTGCACCCAGGCCTATCCAGGCAAAGAACGCTATCAGGGAAATTCTATGGAATATCATTGAATCCCGGGGGTCGCGAGAGCCTCCAATCACTATATTTTTAATAAGTTGCTTTAAGGGCTGTTTTTCCATCATACAGGATTTCCCATATTAAACGCTCGGCTACACAACCAAGCCCTTACAATTCAGCGATAATATCAAAACCTGTCTCACTAAAAAATTGACATGGAGTTATTCCTTTATTTTATCGGCCGGGCGGTTCGTCGAGGACTTTCTGCTCAGAATTCACCGGAACGCCTTATTCTACAGAGTATCTTTTTCCGTTCCCTCAACGCCCAGTTTCTTTTCGAGCTGCTTTATTGACTGCAAAATGATATATGTCTCATCATTTGTTTTTATGTCGCTCGCGATACCGGTTTTCTTAAGCAATTCCGTCATCCTGTTTGCCAGGTAGGATATTGTATTGGAAATATAAAACGGAAAATACCAGAAATATCCAAAGGCCAGTATAATGCATAGTGATGCTGTTACAGCCATGTAGGTTATTATATGAGCTGACTCATCTTTTGTTATCTGGCTTTTTCGCACAACCGCCTGCATATTAAGGTCGTTGATGTTGTGAATAGATTGTTTGAGCCTTTCATAACACGGCAGAACTTCGTTAAAATACATTGAAGTGCTGCCTGCTCCTTTCTTTATCTGTTCGCAGAGGTTCAGGTAAATATTATAATCGCCGTTGAGTGTGTCTACATATTCCTTTTCATGAATCTCTGTTATATTGTTCTTTTCTGCTTTCAGGTTTTTTTCGAATTCAATCCCGCCGGCTTCGAAAAGCTGTGAATAATAATCGGTTAATTTTTTGCTGTCTGGATTGAAGATACTGCTGCTGATGGAAGTTCTCATATCATCGAGGGCGGACATCATGTTTCTTGAATAGACAATGGAATCATAGTTGTCTTTCAGGATGTTGTCGGCTTCGTCGGATAGTTTATCGACATAATAGGCGCAGAAAAATGCCAAGGCAAAAATGATTAAGAACAGAAACCCTAAACCCATCGAAAGTTTTGCTTTAAGTACCATAACGCCTCCTAAATAGAATTTGGTGCGCCTTAAAAGCCGAACAATCATTATACAATCTGTATAAACTCCAGTCAAAGCCTGCTCCGGTCTTTTTGTGCTCCGCCGGAAAAGTTAACTGGAACGGGATTTGCCATTACGTATTCGTATTACGTAGGCGCTCATTCGTAAACGTATGCGAAATCGTATAAGGGGGGTGCGGGGGGAAAAATCAAAACACTTAAATCTTGACAGTTAAGGATATTTGAAGGACAATATTTGTTATTATCGTGGAATTGAAAGGAATGATATCTCTTATGCCTCATCCCTTTTTGAACCAGATGAGAGACCTTGCATGCAAAACGGCACAACGTATTCGTGTGCGGAGCGCGCTCAATCCCATGCTTTGGCTATGTGCGACTATGACTCCTACATTCCTTTACGCCGCCTATCAGTTTCAGGAAGACAGGCTCGTTTGTATTGTACTCATTGTAAGCGGACTCATTCCCTTGGGTGTGACATGCTGTGGATTTGTAGGTTTTGCTATATTCAAGCCGGAAAAGCTACAATCTGAGGACTATCAGCTTAGACATGAGAGTCTTCAAATTATCCAGCAGAAGGCAGGTCGTATGGATATGGATCCCACATCTCTTGAGGGTATTGCAAACCCGAACCAACCATTGCTTGAGAAGGGCGAGGAATAGAATATGCTGAAGTCATATCTTTTGTCAATCGACGGACTTGTGGTGCGAAGGAGCCAGGTTCTAGATTACCTCGATAAATCACCGCAAATTCTAAATTGGTTTGCGATAATGAAAGATTCTATTCTCATCACATCTAAGAATAATGCCACGCAATTGAGAGAGATGTTGCATCTTGCCTTTCCGTTCGGCTGGTTTATAATCACTGAACTTCAGACAGGAAATTACGACGGGTGGCTCCCAAAAGAAAATTGGGATTTTATTGCTAATCCCCGTTCTTCCGGGAGATGGAGTTAAGACTTAGTAGAGTGGGCGGGTAGTTGTTTGTTCAAATCGCAAAATTCCTCGATAATTCCGCGATTGAGTGCGGGGGAAAATGAAACTTTACTTGTTGTTTTGGCTTATTTTTTCTGCTTTATTGCGGAGTATAATATCCCGCGGTCTTTGCAGCTTTTCATACCAAAGCGTAAAGCCTAAAAATATCAGACATCCGCCTATCACAACGACAATAAGACAGAGGGATTTTTGCGCACTTATCATAAGAACAAGATTTTTGTGCTCCTCTATTTTATTGTTAAGTTGTACTAAACTCATTGATTGTTTCCGTTGCATTTCGATATAGTCTGAATGTTTTTTCTTTTTCAAATTATCAATACAAGAAGAGTCCAATTCAATTTCTTTTTTGAGTGTCTCTATTTCTCCCTCCAAACGTATCGCATCGTCCGTGAGTTTATAGGCGTAGAAAATTGATAAGTATGGTGCAATAACAAGAATAAGACCAAATATAGCCATAAATTTGTAAAGATTGTCGGTAGGAATTTCAGGAAATTTCATTATTTTCTCCCGCTAACATAAAATTCAGCTTAATTTTACATCGCACCATTTTAGCGATTGCCGATTTACTTATTGTTTTTGGTAAGTCTATCAATCGACTTTATCCCTTTCGCCAAGAATGTGGGACTTTTTTTAGGTGCTTTCTCCCTGTAGCATCTATTACTATAGCTTTTCGTAGTTCTTTATAAGGAAGCTCCGAGTCTTTTGCAAGATACGTAGTACTCTTACCCTCTGTTATCTCGCGTTGTCCGTGTATAAAAGAATCCTTCAAAAGTATATCTTCACTTTCTGTCGTAAAACCAACGTGCGTGATAGTTATTGGTCTTCGACCTGTATTTGCAATATCCAACATTACATAACTATTATTAGGTTCGCCGAGAATCTTCCAACTTTTATGAAAGATTATCTTTATTTTAGAACGGTCTTTTAAGGTATTCATAATATGCACAGCCACGCTTATAGTTGCGATAATAGCAGCATACCAAGCAACTGTATCGGCTGTGATTTCTATAGTAAAATCTGCCATTTTGCTACCTTTCAAAAGAGTCCGCTTTCGCCGAACCATTTTAACGATTGCCTGTTCAAGTGCAACCGGCAAATTTTCAATCAAAAGCACGGGTAGTTATCTGCTCAATCCTGAAAATTTGTAAATTTTTTTTACTTCTTTAATTTCAACGGCTTATCTCCGGCAGAACAAGTCTATCCAGTCTCATTTTTCGACTCAAACGCGCAGGTTCGTCCAATTACGAGAGAACGATAGTCCGTTCTCGAAACAGAAACTCTTCAGAGGAATTACCAATGAGCGGTTACCGATAACCACTTAATACTTATTTATAATTTACTTCTCTGTGTTCTCTGTGGTTGAAACTGCGGACACGGAGATTTTCTATTTATAGCGGAAAAATCAATCAAAAATGAATCAATTATGCGAAACAAAGCCAATTTTAGAAAAGCCAAAAATGAACTTAAACCCCTGTTCGACAATGACTAATAACGAAAAACAACGAACTACAAACTATTCAAAACAAACCCAAACGAACCCAATTTTATCGGCTTTTGGAAGAAGGCTTGCCCGCCGTAGCCTTGGCGAAGGCGGGTCAGATTTTTCGATATTTTCGCAGCATATCAAGCAGGTGTTGCATATCTTCAGGCAATGGGGCTTCGAATTTCACCGGCTTTTTAGTCGTTGGGTGCTTGAATTCAAGAGTCCAGGCGTGCAAGGCAAGGCGGTTTATAACCGGTTCCTGCACTGCCGGTTCGCCCTCTGCCAGTTGCCAGGGGTAAACAAGTTTGCCGCCATACATATCATCACCTACTATCGGATGCTTGATATAAGATAAATGAACGCGTATCTGATGCGTTCTGCCGGTCTTGGGGGTGAGCTTCAAAAGGGAAAAGCCGCGAAAACTCTCAATGACTTCATAGAAGGTAATAGCTTCCTTGCCGATTTCAGGACGAATGGCGTATTTTTCCCTTATTTTCGGATGGACGCCGAGCGGTGCGTTTATTCTGTCGGCTGTTAGTTCAGGCGTGCCGTGAACAATAGCTAAGTAGCTTTTCTTGGTCTTACGCTGCTCAAATTGTTTGGCGATTTTCCACTGAGCGGTGTCGTTTTTGGTGATGACCATAACCCCGGTAGTGTCCCTGTCGAGCCGATGCACGATGCCGGGTCGAAATTCGCCGAGCCCGCTCGATAGCTTATCTGAGTAAAAAGCGAGGGCATTTACCAAAGTGCCATACGTGTTGCCGCGGGCAGGGTGAACAACCATATCGGGCTGCTTGTTAAGCACGATTATGTCATCGTCTTCATAAATGATATTCAGTGGAATATCCTGGGCTAAAATCTCTTTGCTTGGCAGCTCAGGCAGCGTCAGCTCGATTTTATCTCCGGGACTTATCTTAAAACTGGGCTTGACTACTTTGCCGTTGACTTTGACGCCGCCTTCTTTGATTATCTCCTGGAGCATAACGCGGCTGAAGTTACTGAACCGGCCATGGAGATATTTATCAACCCGGCGTTCTTTGATTGAGTTTCCCACTTGAACTGTTAAGCGTCCGCTGTCTATATTCGCATCTTGCATCTCGCTGCGCTCATATTTATTGGCTGGGCAGATTGAGGTCGGGGGCCTCAAGTTCTCCCTTTTGAGTTTGGAAACCCTCAGGTGCTTCGAGTTTAATCTCGGGTTGTGTCAAAGCGGCAGGGGCTTGTTTTGGCGACAGCTTAAGGACCACCTTTGACTGGTAATCGGCCATTGTGTGGAGGCGCTCATTTGCCTGGGCAGCGGCGACGGTGCCTTCGAAGTCGGTGTTTGCGATTATTTCGCCGTATGTTTGCCGTGCCTGCTCGAAATTCCCGATTTCTTCTTCGCACAGTCCCAGACCTAATTTAGCCGTTGCCGCCAGCGATGGGTTAGTTGAGGATTTCTCGATTGCTTTCGCATAACTATCCTTTGCCCGGTTTATCTGAGCTGTTAGGTCCTTACTGCTTATGCTCCCGAAGCGGTAATGCAGCTCCGTCCGCAGAGCTTCTGCTTGTTTAACCAGCGCCAGAGCAGCCATTTGCTCCTCTTTCGCATTTTGGGCGATGTTTTGGAGATTATCAGATGCTTGGATGAGAGTATAAGAAGTATCTATACCTTGAGATTGAGCCTGAAGGATTTGAGTTTTGCCCTGCGATATCCCGGCGATTAAATTTGTAAGCTCGAACTGCTCTCGGGCTAATACTATCCTTTTTTCATATATCTTCCAGAGATAAACCCCTGCGACCACGGCGACGAGCACCGAAACGTAAATAATCGTTTTGGCATTTTCCTTCGCCCATTGCGGGAGGTTCACTATCCACTCGGCTAATTCGTTAGTTTTTAATTGGTGGCGATGTTCAGTTTTCATTTCTTTTTCCCGTTCCTGTTCCGAAAGAGACTCGTGCTACGTAGCGTAGCTACTACGCAGAGTAGCATTAGCGTCCATAGTATTCAATTATAAACTCAAATCGACATTATAACAAAGATTGTTTTATCTTGCAATGGATTCATCTGCCGACTAAAATTCCAATTAATAGTTGATTGAAAGGTCATAAATGCTCAGAATTTTTGTAAAACCAAAAGCAGGTTTTTTTTTATTTTCGCTGCTAGTCTCGGCTTGTTCTTTTTGTTGGGCCCAAAATGCGGTAGAGGAAGCTTGGGACCCGACAAAATATATCGGTATTGATGAAATTCGCCCTGGGATGGAGGCATATTGCCTCACCACGTATAAGGGGACCGAGGTAGAAAAGTTTGGTCTGGAGGTTTTAAGCGTAGTCCGCAATATAAGGCCTGGCGGAGATGCGATTTTGGTTCAGGGCACGGATGAGCGTTTTATCCACACCGGCCCTGTGTGGGGCTGTAGTGGTTCGCCGGTTTATATTGATGGCCGGTTGGCGGGGGCGTTGGCCTTCGCCGCATCCTTCAGTAAAGACCCCCTTTACGGCGTGACACCGATTAAAGAAATGCTCAGAGCAGGACATCAGCGGAATGAGACGCAGAAGCCGGGGACAGCAAACACTACAAGGGATGTTTGGAAACCCGCTTTTGGGTTTGATTTCTCTAGGCCGATTGATTTTGCTGAAATTGACAGGCAGATGACAACCAGCCGCTTTTCAGCAAAAAATATCCAGAGCGGTCTGGCTTTTTTGCCTTGTCCGTTGATTACCTCTGGGTTACCAGCCGAAGTTTGCGAGCAGCTGAGTGCATCAGTTGAGCCTTTCGGCCTTTTAGCCGTTCCCGGTATCGCCGGCGGAGGGACATCAAACTCCATAAAAAACGCTTGGCAGCCAAATGACGTCCAATTGGCTCCTGGCGCTTGTCTTGCCGTTCCGCTGGTAACCGGTGATATAACAATGACTGCGATTGGGACGGTAACAGAGGTTGCAGGTGATAAGGTGTATGGTTTTGGGCACGGTTTCCTTGGCGGCGGAGTGATTGATTTGCCGATGGCCACCGGCCAGGTGCATACCGTAGTATCGAGCGTGATTCGCTCTTTCAAAGTTGCCAGCGCAATCGAAATTGTCGGCGCCTTGACTACGGATGAATCAACAACGGTTTGTGGACAAATCGGTGTAAAGGCCAAAATGATACCGCTGGTGATAACGGTGGACCGCTACAATGACAGCGAGAAGCGCGTGTACAACTGTTACGTAGCCGACAATCGGCTGCTTACTCCTCTTGTGCTTCGCTCGGCTGTGGCCGGCGCAGCTCTTATGCTCGGCAATCTGCCGCCGGACCATACAGTCGAGTATAAGGTAATTATTGGTATAGAGGGAACCGCCCCCATTACTTTTGAAAATGTCTCAACTGGTATCGGCCTGGATGAGATGTTGGAAGAAAGTGCCGGCTCCGTTGCGATACTCTTAAGCAATCCATACAAGAAAGTGAACATAAAATCAATTGATTTAGATGTTCGCATAGCGCCGAAAAATATCTCTTCGAGAATATGGTCGGTCGATTTGTCTGATTCGAGAGTAAAAGCCGGCCAGCAGCTGGATGTTGCTGTGGTTGTGGAATCTTTCCTGGCGGAAAAGAAAAAATACCAGTGCAGCTTGAAGATACCCCCGGAACTGGCGCCGGGTAAATACGATTTGATTGTGTGCGGCGGCTACGGTTACCAGAAGTTTCTTATGAAGACGGCGCCGTATAAATTTGTTCCACAGAGCATCGAGACTCTTGTTGAGGCGATGAATAATCTTCTTACTATCGGCAGAAATAAATTGTATTGTCTTTTGGTTCTGCCGGCCGGCGGCGTTGCGGTGGAGAATGCCGAGCTTCCTGATTTGCCGGCCACTAAGATATTGCTCCTGCAGGATGGCAAAAGGACGTTGAGAAGCCAGCCGCACCCACGCTGGCTTGAAGAGAGTTTGACAACCGGCACCATTATTATCGATGAAAAAGTTATGCATATAACAGTAGAAGAATAATTAGGAGTGGAAGATGAGAATCGAAAAAGCACACAAGAGCATAAGAACACAAGAACACAAGACTTATGGCTTACGCCACTTTACACTATGGTTTTGTATTTTTAGTTTTTCGCTCGCAGGTTATTTATCAGGCCCATATTGTTGGGCTGTTACCAGTAAGGTTACACGCCACAGCAGCGGTGAAGATTTGTTAAAAGGCCGGACAAAGAATGTCGTGGTCGGCTCAGAGGGAACTCTTCAGCTCGGCCGAGCAGCGGAAGTGGTAATTGAAAACTTTGAAGACCTCTGCCGGACCACAAACGCGAAAAAGAGCGTTTCGGAACCCTGGTCGATAAACAGCATTGTTGTAAGCGGCGGAACCGTCTACCTCGGCACAAGCCCAAACGGCGGTATTTACAGATACAGTCTCGGCAAACTGACAAAAATTTACCCACCCGAATCAGGAGAAAGCGAAAATGCAAAAACCGCTGATAACGAGCCGAATGATTCAACTAAACTTGATAGCGAGATTGTTGAGGCACAGCAGTATTTGGCGAACCAGCATATTTTCGCGATGGCAATCGATGTGGCCGGCAGGCTCTTGGCCGCTGTAAGCGGCGACAGGTGCGCTCTCTACCGCTTCGAAGCGGACAAAATAAAGGAGCCCGAAGTGATTTTTGAGCCGAATGACGCTAAGTATATTTTCGCGATAGCTGTTGATGGCAGCGGTAACATTTATTTAGGAACCGGACCGCAGGGGAAAATCTACAAGCTCGATTCTTTCGGCAGGGAGCCGCAGCTTCTTTATGATAGTCGCGACAAGAACATACTTTCACTGGCAATCGGAAAGGATGGCTTTGTTTATGCAGGTAGTGACAGCCGCGGACTTGTTTATAAGATAAACCCTCGCGATAAGACGGCAACGGTTTTATACGATAGCGACCAGACGGAGATTACTGCACTTCTATTTGCCGGGGACGGTAATTTGTATGCTGCGGCAACATCGGCTGAGATTGTTCAGGCCCAGCCGGAATTTGTCGCGCATCTGCCTTTGGCTGGTCGCCCTGAGGGCGAATCAGAGGAAAATGCCCCTGAAAGCGAAGGGGAGTTGAAACTGGAAATTGCAAATACGAAGGAAGACGTCAACAATGAGTTGCCACAAAGACAAATACCTCCGCCGAGGCCGTCTAAACCCGCTGAAGCCAGTTATGTATACAAGATAACCAAAGATGGTTACGTGACCGATATATTCACAGAGACTGCGGTCCTCTTTTGCCTGGCAGAGCAAGAGCGGGAGCTGCTTATCGGGACTGGAAATGATGGCCGGACTTTTACCGTTGACCCCGCCTCGGAGCAGCATGCGGTCATCTATCAGGATGAGCACGCATCGCAAATAACCGCCATAGCTGTCGCTGGCGATGATGTCTATCTTGGAACGGCGAATCCTGCGAAGCTGATAAAGCTGGCCAAAAATTTTGCGCCGGAGGGAACTTATACTTCCGACCTTATAGATGCCGGCCAGCCAGCCAACTGGGGAAAGCTGCAAATCGAGGCCGACATTCCACAGGGCTGCAAAGTCAAGATGGCTTCTCGCAGCGGAAACGTTAAGGATGTGAACGACCCGACTTTTTCAAGCTGGACCGAGCCGGCCGAAGTTACCGAGCCGGTGCAGTTGCAATGCCCGCTCGGCAGATTCTGTCAGTATAAGCTCATTTTGCAAACCGAAGACCGCCGAAAAAGTCCGCTTGTAAGGGAGATTGCTGTTGCCGATACTATCCCTAATCTGGCGCCGAAAGTTGAGTCGGTCGGCGCCGAAAGAATCAAATCGGCGGACAAAATGGGCGTGTTCAAAATCAGCTATAAAGCCAAAGATGATAATGGCGACAAGCTGATTTACAAGATAGATTTTAGAAAAGTTGGAAGAGAAAATTGGATTGAGCTGGAAAAAGAGCTGGAAACAGACAGCTTCGAATGGGACGGCAAAACCGTTGAGGACGGGCGCTATGAAATCAGAGTAACCGCAAGCGACGAGAGAAGCAATACCCCAACAACCAAACTGACAGGCAGCAGGATAACTAAGCCGGTTGTTGTTGATAACACCGGGCCGGTTATTAAAAAGTATTCTATTGAGAGCAACAAAAAAGCCGTAACGCTGAAGATGCAAATATCGGACCAGCTAAGTGCAATCGGCAGGATGGACTATACCATTGACAGTAACACCGACTGGATAAGCGCTGTGCCGGACGATTTAGTCTATGATACTACCGATGAGGATTTCACTATCGTTATCGAGCAGTTGGATATCGGCGAGCATATAATCGCCGTTAGGGTCTCTGATGATGTCGGCAATACAACCTATAAAACCTTCGAGGTTACCATAACGGGCAGTTAATCATTGTGCGATATATCGAATTTGAAAAAATAGCCCATACTGTCGAGTCCCTTTGCATAGCAGCCGGATACGAACTTCCATCCGACGTTCTGGCTGCTCTTGAGCAGGCAGCACAAAAAGAATCCAATCCGGCGGCAGCGAAAATATTAAATCAACTCGTCGAAAATGCCCGCATAGCAAAGAACGAAAAGATACCGCTCTGTCAGGATACCGGCTTGACGGTGGTTTTTGTCGAGCAGGGCTGCGAAGTGTTTGTTAAGACAGATGGAGGGCGGACGTTATTCGATGCGATTAACTCCGGTGTTGCAGCCGGTTACAAAAATGGCTATCTTCGAAGCAGTATTGTCGCTGACCCTCTGAATAAACGCGAGAATATCGGCTCAAATACGCCTGCTGTAATTCATTACTCAATCGTCCCCGGCGATAAATTAAAGATAACAGTTATCACTAAGGGGGCCGGCTGTGAGAACAAAAGCCGGTTCAGGATGTTCAATCCCACAGCCGACAGAGAAGAAATAATTGATTGGATTGTCGATGTTGTAAAGCAGGCCGGCGCCGATGCCTGCCCGCCGCTTATCATCGGGGTAGGAATCGGCGGCAATTTCGAGCTAAGCTGCCTGCTGAGCAAAAAAGCGTTATTGCGAAATCTTCGGCAAAAAAATAGCGACCGGTTTTACGCTAAACTTGAGGAGGATTTGCTTTCCCGGATTAATGCGCTCGGCCTGGGGCCGCAGGGCCTCGGCGGCGACACCACCGCACTGGCTTGTTTAATCGAGACCGCCCCCTGTCATATTGGCTCGCTGCCGGTAGCCGTCAATATCGAGTGCCACAGCCATCGACACAAATCAGCGGTCATCTAAGATTTCATACTGAAACTTCTACAATTCAGCTTTTTGACGTCAGGTATTCGTGGCATAGGTTTGAGATGGAGATGAAATCTTCCGGCTGGAGCTGTTCGGGACGATTGTGCGGGTCTATGCCGCACTTTTCAAAAATTTCGGGCCAGTTATTAATTTCTGCAAGCTTACCGGCGACAAATCTCGTGCAGGCCTTTATCATTTTTCGCCGATGCTGCATAAAGAGATTTATCACCTCGCCGAGAAGCTCCATACTTTGAATCCGGCTCCCCTTTTCGGCTTTGCGAACAAAGCTTATCATTGCCGAATTAACCTGCGGCTGAGGCCAAAAGACCGTCGGCTTCAAAACTCTTTCTGTTTTTACATCGCCTGTTGCGGCTATATGTATGCTCAATGTGCCGTAATGCTTGTCGCCGGGCACTGCTGTCATTCTGTCGGCCACCTTCTTTTGAACCGTAACGTGCATTGCATCTGCAACTGTCGAGCCTGTAATCAGATTCATCATCAAAGGCGAAGCAACACTGTAAGGCAAGTTCGAAACCAGAAGGAATCTACCTGGCCGGTTTTTACGGGCCATCTCAACAGCGCCGCTTATAGTCCGGTTGATGGTGTTCTTGCTCTCAAGAATATCGGCATTGATGACCTCGACATTTTTGACTGTGGCTAATTCTCTTGCAGCAATTTTTGCCAGCGTCTTGTCCATCTCAACGGCGATGACCTTGCCGGAGCGCTCAGCCAAAGCCCCTGTCAGAGAGCCGGTGCCACAGCCGACTTCGAGAACAATATCGTCATTGCTTATGTTCGCAGTATCTACCAGCAGACGCATCAGATTAAGGTCGATGAGAAAATGCTGGCCGAGCCGTTTGTTCGGCTCGACGCCTGCCGATGCGAGCAGTTGCTGGATTTGCTGCTTAGTCTGCATCTGCTTCAGCCGTCCGTTGCACAAGTTGGCAGGATTTTTTTGTCGTTGCCATTTGGATTGCTGTTGTTATGGCGAATTTCATACTGGTCGGACTGGCCAGGTTCTTGCCGGCGATGTCAAAAGCTGTTCCGTGGGCCGGTGATGTTCTGATTATGGGTATGCCGATAGTGATATTGACCGCCTCCTCGAATGCAAGAAGTTTTACAGGTATCATCCCCTGGTCGTGATACATCGCAACGACGGCGTCGAACTCGCCGTGTGCGGCCCGCAGGAACAGCGTATCGGCAGGGAAAGGCCCCTGGCAGTTTATTCCCTGTTCCTGCGCCAGCAAAATCGCCGGCGATATTATCCGCTGCTCTTCATCTCCGAATTGTCCGCCCTCTCCTGCGTGAGGATTCAGTGCGGCAACGCCGATTTTGGGGCTTTCGATTTCGAAGTATTCCTTCAACGCACTATTTAATAAATCTATCGGCTCGAAAACGCAGCCGATTGTAAATTTATGCCGAACGTCAAACAGCGCTTTGTGAATCGTTGCCAGAGCCACCTTTAGTGGACCGGCGACAAACATCATTGCCTTTCGCGCCGATTTACACTTATCCGCCAGCATTTCGGTATGGCCGGGCCACTTTGCACCGGCTAATTTCCAGCTGGTTTTGCTGATTGGTGCTGTTACTATCGCATCGATTATGCCGGCACGGGCCGCATCGATAGCATCTAAACAAAAATGGATGGATGCTTCGCCGCCGACCCTGCTGGGGCCTTTAATCCAAGGCGGAACCGAATACTCATCATAATCGGCCACTACAACTTTATGTGGATAGTCTCTGCTGATTTTTTCGTGCTGATACCTATCCCAGAACGGCTCTATCTCGGCTTTATCTGCTGCGTAACAAAGCTGCTCATTCATACCAAATATGATAAACTTCGCTGCTTTTCTTATCTCCGGCTCCACCAGCGCTTTTACCACAACCTCCGGGCCGATGCCGGCCGGCTCACCCATCGTTACACCGATTACCAGCTGTTCACTTATCGAATTGTTGCCGTTGCTTTTGTTCATCTTTTTGTATTGCGTTTTAAAAACCCAGTTCTTTTAATCTTTCGGCTGTTAGCGATTGTTTCTGTGGCAAAATCTTTTCGAGTTGTTTCTTTATCGTCTTTACAAGTATATCAGTTTCGATATTTACCGTATCGCCGATTTTTGCTGCACCCAGCGTGGTTTTTTTCAGCGTCTCAGGAATTATCGAGACGCTGAAACTGTCTTCATTCATATTTGCTATCGTCAAACTTATTCCGTCAACAGCAACCGAACCTTTGACCACCATTTGGGCGAGCAATTGGGGATTGGCTGCGAATTTTATGTCGGCAAATGGTTCGACTCCGCTCACCATAAATTGCCCCTGCCGTTCAATTGTCTTAATCGTTGCAGTGCCATCGACGTGGCCGAGAACGAAGTGTCCGCCGAATCGGTCGGCGGCCTTCATAGCCAATTCCGTATTGACCGGCGAAGAAGATTTCAACTTGCCCAGCGTTGACTTTGTTAATGTTTCGCCACTGACATTGAACTCTGCGAGACTACCTCGCAACTGGGCAATAGTTAAACAGACCCCGTTTATGGCTATGCTGTCGCCGATTTGGCACTCCTGAGCTAATTTGCCTAAATCTACGGCCAGACGCATTCCGCCGCCGGTTCTGTAAGCCGACTTTACCGTGCAAATTGCCTTTATAAGCCCTGTGAACATCTGAAATTGACTATTTACTATTGACTATTTATAATTGAACCGGCAAAATCAAACGCTGAAATCGATTATAAGCAATTGGTTGGCAACAATCAATAATCGCTATTGAAAGGCAGATTACCTATATGAATACATTCTGGCTGAAAATTGCGGCTCTTGCGATTGTCGTTGTGGTTGTGATTGTCCTGATAGGTGTTTTTACGTCTTCTGAAAGGTCTCACCCGGCCGCGGAATCGGCGCCGGAGACCAAACATAAAACCTTCTACGACCAGGCCGAAAAAGATAGAGAGAGGTTTTTAGTCGAGCCGCGGTCGCTGGAGGAACTGGCAGAGGAACCGGTGAAGGAGCCGGTAAAACAGCAGGTTCAGGAGCAAAATCAGCCGCCAGTTATCCAGACACCACCACAGCCCGTCCAGCCGCCTGTGGCTAAGCTACCTGCGCAACCAGCCCAGTTGTACTTTAGACCGCTTTCCGAGATAGACAAGATAGAAGCCGAACGGCTTCTGAATGTGGCCGTGCCGGGCCGCAGCATAGGACGATTGCCGATGACCGGTTTCAAGCTTATGGTTGATTGCTGTCGGCAAATTATTAGCAAATGGCCGGACAGCTGGTATGCCTATAGAGCAAAACAGTTACTTATTGATATGCCGGAACGATTTCGAGAGCGGTATAAGATAACAAAAGAAGAGCTGGATATAAGCGAATTTACCAAACAAAGACCGGGAACCAAACCTTTTAACGGTACCGTTGAGGAGGAATCTCCTTAAATGACTCCCGTTCTAACCGCAGGTTTTATACCGGCAATTTCAATTACTGCTGATTGTTTGCCGCAGGCGTGGGAGAAAGCCGTCTTGGCGGTATGGGATAACGGCCTTGATGTCAAAACCCAGTATGATAAGCCCAACGACCCGCCCAGCAAAGATGCAACGGTCATAATTACCGTTACTGACCCCTTTGCTGAGCCGAGAATTCATAAGAATTTCCCCGGCGGGCCCGCCGAGCTTGAGGCATATCGCCAGGAGGTGGTCAATGGTATTCACGACCATTGGATTGACCCTGCTGCCGGCAAGTGGACATATACATATCACCAGCGGCTCTTTGCCTACTGTCCGGTAGAAAATCTGCGAGACCCAGATACGCCAAAGCCCTTCAAAAAAGTTGACCAGATTCGATATATTATCGATAAACTCTCTGATGTTACTCACACTCGAAGAGCACAGGCGATAACCTGGATGCCGACCGCTGACCCTGACACCGATGACCCGCCGTGCTTGCAGCGGATATGGTGTCGGCTGGTCGCGGCTCGTGATGGCGCAATGTCGCTTAATATGAATACGCACTGGAGAAGCAGAGATCTTTACAAGGCCTGGTTTATGAATGTCTATGCTATTACCGACCTTCAGAGAATAATTGCCGAGGAGATTTCCGGGAAAATCAATCGACAGGTAACTGTCGGTAGATACGTTGATATAAGCGACTCACTGCATATCTACGGCGGCTATTTTAACGACGTCAGTAAAGAAGTGGCGAAGATGCGACAAAGCCCTTTCACCGAGCGCTCCTGGCCAAGCACGCATCCTGCTTTTGAAATGATGACAAGAGAGGCCAGAGAAAATCTGGCCAAAGACCCCGACTGGTACGCAAAGCCAAGAGACGCAAAATAATCAAATCAGGTCGTAAATGCACAAACCGGATGTTCTTGCGAGCTTGTTCGCCTCCGGCGAATTTGGTTTTATCGGGCTGTTATAGAAATTTAAGAAAACGAGTCTCCTGATTTGTCCTTTTGCGATTTTTGTGTTAAACTTTGATTAGAGTCAGGCAAATAAAGAGGGCGATGTCAGCTTATCTTT
>Ga0187886_1000439_pt1 | contig 50162 bp, 32 predicted proteins | sample June2016WEW_20_1_FD_133001 | JGI IMG/M metagenome (GOLD analysis project Ga0187886, IMG submission 133001) | Peatland microbial communities from SPRUCE experiment site at the Marcell Experimental Forest, Minnesota, USA - June2016WEW_20_150 | ecosystem: Environmental > Terrestrial > Soil >... | reverse complement strand
CGACGCCTTCCACCCGCGCCTGCCGCGCGATCTCCGGGTACACCGGCTCCACCGAATGGACGAGCTTCGGCGGCTTGATCTCCCCGATCGCCCGGACCGGGGCTTCCACCTCGCCCACGACACTGCCCAGGACGCCGCCCACGACGCCCCCCAGCACGCCGCCCACGACGCCGCCTTCGACGCCGCCCTCAACACCGCCCTCGACCCCGATGTCCGACAGCTTCTCTTCGGCGATCTGGTCCGGGATCTCGACGGGCGCCACCAGACGCCCCGGCTCCACGGCCGCCTGGGCCTGGACCGGCTTGATCCGCGCCGTCTTGGCCGCGGCCTTCTTCTTGGCCGGCGGCGGCGGTGGCGGCGGTGGCGGCGGCGGCGGCGCCAGGAACGCGCTGTACACTTCGACCTTCGGCAGCTCTCCGGTTTTCATGAGCGGAATCATGATGAGAAGCAGGATGATGATTACATGCGCCGCGAGGGACATCGGAAAAACGGCGGCCCTCAGCCCCGTATTCTTGTCCGGCTTAAAAAAGACATCTTTGAACACTCGGCCCTCCAAGACCTGGATTGCGGGGGCCCCGGCCTGCCGGCGGGCGATCCCGGCCCGGACGCGGCCGGAAAAGGAAGCCCAGTATTCCGCTTCCTGCGGAACGGAGGGAGACGTTCTCGGGACGGCATCGAGAGCGCGGAGAAACTCGAGGTCGCGGCGGCATTCCGGGCAGGACTTGAGGTGCTTTTCCGCCCGGTCCCGTTTTCCGCCCCGGAGCTCGCCGTCATGGTAGGCGCCGAGGAGTTCCTGGAGTTTTCGGTGACTCATCTCAAGCTCTCCTCTCCAGGGAATCCGCCAGGAGGGCCTTCAGCTTCTGCCTGGCGCGGTTGAGCCGCGACATGACCGTGCCGTGCGGCACGCCAAGAGCACGGGAAATCTCCTCGTAACTCAGGCCCTCATAGAACCTCAGGACGAAGACGCTCTTCTGGTCCTCGGGCAAAGACGCCACGGCGCGCGCGAACCTCTCTTCGAACTCGGCCTGCTCGAGCCTCGCCTGGGGAAGGTTTTGGGGCGGCCGCGGGCCCGGCCCACGGACGGCCATCGCCTCGTCGTCGAGCGGCCTTTCCCTGTTCCTGACCTTCAGGTAATTGAGACTCGTGTTCACGGCGATCTTTCGGAGCCAGGGATAGAGGGGCCACCGGGTGTCGAACTTGGCCAGAGCGAAGTAGGCTTTGATGAAGGTCTCCTGGGCGAGGTCGTCGGCCGATTGGTGCGCGCCGGTCAGGCGCCGGCAGAGAGCATAAATCGTCTGCTGGTATTTCCTGACCAGGCTTTCAAAAGCGTCCACGTCTCCCTCTTGGGCTTTCCGAATCTGGACGGCATCCTCCGGATGTCCGTTCGGCTTGTTCGGAGCTCCCATAGGGTTATACAAGTCCCAGCGCCATTTATTCCCTTCCGGACCTCAGGCGTAGCTGTGGAGGCCGGACAAAAGGTAGTTCACGCCGAAATAAGTGAAGAGCGCGGCCAGGAAGCCCACGATGGCGATGATCGCCGACCTCCTCCCCTTCCAGCCCATGACGATCCGGGTATGCAGGTAGAGGGCGAAGACGAGCCAGGTGATGAGGCTCCAGACCTCTTTGGGGTCCCAGCTCCAATAGGTCCCCCAGGCTTTGTAGGCCCAGACCATGCCGAAGACGAGGCCGCCCAGCGTGAACAGGGGGAATCCCACGGCCACGCAGCGGTAGCTCGCGGCGTCCATCTTGTTTTTCTTTTCTTCCGTATCGGCGGTCAGGTAAAGAATGCTCGTGACGAAGGCCACCGCGAAAAACGCCTCGCCCAGGAGCGTGACCGAAACGTGGAGCCAGAGCCAGTAGCTCTGGAGCGCCGGGACGAGGGGCGTCGCCTCCTTGGGCATGAGGGGCGAAGAGGCCAGGGCGACGAGGCCGACGACGATCAGCATCAGGTAGGGCCCGATCCGCGGGATGTTGGATTTGCGGTCGATGAGAACGTAGGCCAGGACCATGCCCCAGGAGAGGAAGGACAGGGACTCGTACATGTTGGTGAAAGGCGCGTGCCCGCTCTGAAACGTCCTCATGATCAGGGCGGCGGTGTGAAATGCCAGCCCCGCAATGGCCAGGGCCCGGCCGGTCTTCGCCCATTTCTCCTTCTTCGTGAACAGCATGGCCAGATAGAAGAACGCGGCCACGATATACAGAATGAACGTTACGGTGAACAGGGTCGATTCGTTCATGCGGACCTCCTTAGGGAATCCATCAGATCATCAAATTCGGCCTGGAAGCTCTCCCGGCTTTTCGCGGCATGGCCTCCGGCCGTGACCTCGGTGCGCTCCCGGCCTTCCTCGATGACAGCCCTGATCTCGAAGGGCGGCCAGTAGAAGGCCAGAAAGAACCCGGCGGTCACGAGGAGGCATCCGATCCAGATCAGCCAGACGCCCGGGTCCCGGGCCGCCTCGATGACGGAATATTCGGAGCCGCGGTACGACTTCAGGACGAAAGAGAGGTCCGTCGGCTTGCCGGCGTGCATCTGTTCGAAATCGGGGTACTTGGCGAAAACCCAGCCGGAAAAAACCTGCTCGGCGCCTTTCCAGCCTTCGACCTGGGCGGCCGGGTTGTTCGGCTGCTCGGACCTGGTCTCGACCTGCCCGGCATCCCCGATCACGAAATCGGGGACGAAGCGCTTGACCGAAATCTGGCTGACGTCCTTATCGTCCACGGCGGCCCGTTCGCCCACGTTCAGCGTGACGGTGCGGGAGAAGGACGGGTCGTTTTTCTTTTTGACCGTGACCTCGAGTTTCGGGTTGTTCCAGTCCGAGCCGTAGCTCGTCTGGTAAAAGGAAAACCCCTTATAGGTCAACGGCTTGTTGACCAGGATGGCCTGGGTCAGGACCCCGGTTCCCCCCTCGACGACGGTCACGGTGCTCTTCCAGGCCTTGACCATGCCTTGGGGATAGTACTCCGTTTCGAACCGGTCGAGCCGGATTTCGAAGGGGGCCCTGGGGACCGGGGACGTTTGGCCCTCCGTCAATTCAAGCTGGGCGCGGGACCCGGCCAGGCCGCTGACGATCCCGCCGGCGATGACGACCAGCAGCCCGAGGTGGACGGCGTCCGGGCCGAAGTGGCCAAACTTCCGTTTCTGGGCCAGGACGGACACCCGCTTCTCGGCGGACTGGCTCTTGACGCGGTAATGGCGGGAGGCGAGGAGCGCTTCGAGCTTCGCCCGCGCCTCGGCAACGGGGATGTTTTTCCCGAACCGGCTCTTCACCTTGAAAGCCAGAAGCGCGGACGGCTCGGCCTCGACCTTGGGGCTGAAGGCGCGGCGCCATTTCGCGGGAAGGCGCGACACGGTGCAGACGATCGTGTTCAGCGCCAGGAAGAAAAGCAGGACCAGGTACCAGCCGGAATGGTAGAGCGACGTCAGTTGAAGGCCGGCGAATAAGCCGGCCAGCTGCCCGTAGCGGGCGGCGTACTCGGCCGGGGGCCGCCCCTGGGGAATGAGCGTTCCTATAACCGAAGCCACGGCCAGGAGGATCAGAAGGACGATGGCCAGCTTGACCGACGCGAAGAATTTCCAGGCTGATTTCATGTCCACTCCCATCGCGGGGCCATGCCGGGGCCCGGGCTGAATCGGCATCAATAATATCGGATTGCGGTGTTCTTGACAACTCATCAGGGAGAAACATGCCGCGACGGGGATTGACACCCAATAGCGGAAGGGATAAGAACGTTTCTTATGCCGCAACCAACCCTGGCCGCTTTCTGCCTTCTTCTGGCCGCGGGGGTCCTCTCGGCGGCCGAGGCTCCGACGGGAAAAACGGTGACGGCCATCCGCACGGCCGGCCCGATCCGCATCGACGGCCGGCTGACCGAAGACGTGTGGCAGGGGCCGGGGTTCGGGGGATTCACCCAGTCCGATCCCCGGGACGGCGCGCCGGCGTCGGAGGAGACCACGGTCTGGATCGCCTACGACCGCGAAAACCTCTACGTGGCCGCCCGCTGCCGGGACTCGCGGCCGGACGGCATCATCCGGCTCCTGGCCCGGCGCGATGAGGAGGTCGAGTCCGATTGGTTCTACTTCGCGATCGACCCGTACTACGACCGGCGGAGCGGCTACTATTTCGGCATCAACCCGGCCGGTTCGATCAAGGACGGAACGCTTTACAACGACGAGTTCACGGACGCGACCTGGGACGGCGTCTGGGAGAGCGCGGTCAGAACCGACGGGCAGGGCTGGTCGGTTGAGATGAGGATTCCGTTCGACCAACTGCGCTTCAAGAAAATGGATGAGTACGTGTGGGCCGTCAACTTCGAGCGCGACATCAAGAGGAAGCACGAAATCGATTATTACGCCTGGAAGCCCAAGGAGGAGAGCGGCCTGGTCTCCCGGTTCGTCGACCTCGCCGGGGTCCGGGATATCGACCGGGGCAGCCGGCTCGAGGCCTATCCTTACGCGGCGGGGCAGGCTGCGACCAGCCCCGAGCAGCCCGGAAATCCGTTCCAGACCGGGAGCGACTTCAGCGGGAACGCCGGCTTTGACCTCAAGGCCGGCTTGAAGAGCAACCTCACCCTCGACGCCACGGTCAATCCCGACTTCGGCCAGGTAGAGGTTGACCCGGCCGTCATCAACATCAGCGACCAGGAAACTTATTATCTCGAGAAGCGGCCCTTTTTCGTCGAGGGGTCGAGCATCTTCAATTTCGGGATGGGCGGCCTCAACGTGAATAAGGCTTACGGCTGGACGGACCCCCAGCTCTTTTACAGCCGCCGTATCGGACGCTCGCCGCAGGGCGCCGTTTCCGGGCCGGGCTTCGTCGACACGCCGGACTGGACGACCATCCTGGGCGCGGCCAAGGTCACGGGGAAGGTCGGCCAGGCCTTCAATATCGGCGCCATAACGGCCCTGACGCAACGGGAATACGCCCAGGTCGATTTCGAGGGGACGAGGTCCAGCGCCGAGGTCGAGCCGTTTTCGAACTACAGTGTCGCCCGCGGCCTCAAGGAGTTCTCAGACGGTCGACAGGGCCTCGGCTTCATGGCCACATCGGTCGTCCGCGACCTCCGCGCCGGCTCGCTTGAAGACCAGCTGACCCGGAGCGCCCTCGCCCTGGGCGTCGACGGCTGGACGTTCCTCGACCGGAACAGGGGCTGGGTTGTTTCCGGCTGGGCCGGCGCGACGGAGGTCACCGGGACGACGGCGGCCATCACCGCGCTCCAGCGCTCCTCCCTTCACTACTTCCAGCGGCCTGACGTGGACTACGTCCACGTCGACGAGACGGCGACCTCCCTCGAGGGCTGGGCCGGCCGCGTCTTCGTCAACAAGCAGAAAGGCAACGTCATCTTCAACGCCGCCCTGGGGGCCATGTCGCCGGGCTTCGAGGCCAACGACCTCGGTTACCACACGCGCGGCGACCTCATCAACGGCCATGCCATGTTCGGCTATCAGACGTTCCACCCGGACAGAATTTTCCGGAAATGGAGCACGACGGTCACGTATTTCAGGAATTATGATTTCGGCGGGAACCGGATCGGCGAAATTATTTATCTCGACGCCGCCGGCCAGTTCCTGAATTATTGGAGCGCCGCGCTCCACTACGACTACGAGACGCCGAAGTACAGCCATTACCTGACGCGCGGCGGGCCGATGGCCTATTACCCCGCGGGCACGACGTACAGCGGTACGATCGGGAGCGACAGCCGAAGGCCCTTCGTCTTCAAGCTCAGCGGCCGCCTGCGCACCCACCCCAGCGGCGGCTATAACTGGACGGTCGAGGGCGGCGTAACCTGGAACCCGCGGACCAACATCAGCCTGTCGGTCGGGCCGAGCTACACATGGCGGTACTCCAACGGCGAATGGGTCATGGCCGTCGTCGACCCCCTCAAAGTCGAAACCTACGGCACGCGCTACATCCTCGCCGACATCATCCAGAAAACGCTCCCCGTCGAGATCCGGCTGAACTGGACGTTCACGGCGCGGCTGAGCCTGCAGGCGTACCTTCAGCCGTTCGTAGGGTCGGGCGATTACCGGAGGTTCAAGGAGCTGAAGGCGGCCAGGACATTCGACTTCAACTTCTTCGGCGAGTACAACAGTTCGACCATCACATTTGCCAACGGCGTCTACGCGGTCGATCCGGACGGAGCCGCCGGCCCGGCCCCGTCGTTCACGTTCAGCAACCCGGATTTCCGTCTCCGGTCGCTGCGCGGGACGTTCGTCCTTCGCTGGGAGTACAGGCCGGGGTCGATGCTCTATTTCGTCTGGACCCAGAAGCGGGCCGACACCACCCTGGACGGGGAGCACGACCTCTGGGACGACCTCGGAGCCATATTCCGCGCGCCGGGCGAGAATATCTTTCTGCTCAAATTCTCCTACAGGTTCCAGCTGTGACGCGGACTGGTGCGCCGGCGCGCCCGTTTCAGCGCAGGCCCAGCCAGAAAATGCTGAACAGCAGGACAGTCAGGACAAAGATCGTCACTGCGGTAAAAAGGTAGTCGCGCTGGCGGATGAAGGCCAGAACCGAAAAGGCGACCCGGGCCACGGGCGTCGCGATGAGCAGGACCAGCCCGGCCATGATGAAGCCCCGCCCACGGAACCGGGCCCCCGACCCGAAGATGTTTTCGACGAGGCGGAAGTCCGGCGCATTCCGGTGGAAGACATGATACATGGCCGTCTGACCTCCGTGCCGCGCCAAATATATCGCGGCGCCGATAACCACGACGGCGGCCGAGAGGACCAGGCCCAGACGCAGCAGGTTGCCGATGATCCGGTCGACCTGGACGCCGGTCCAGCCGTGGCCGGACTCGGGCTTAGAGCTTTCCGGTGAGTCCATTGAGAATCATCTCCACGCCGAGCGCGAATATGACGATGTCAAAGAGCAGACGCAGGCGCCGGGTCGGCGTCCGGACCAGGACCCGGGTCCCCAGAATGGATCCGGCCAGCACGCCGAGCATGACGGGCATGGTCAGGCCCGGGTCGATGTACCCCCGGTGAAGATAGATGCCCGCGCTGCTCGCCGCGGTGACGCCGATCATGAAGTTGCTGGTCGCCGTCGAGACCTTGAACGGAATTCTCATCACGCGGTCCATGGCGATGACCTTGAGCGCACCCGAGCCGATCCCGAGCAGGCCCGAAAGCACCCCGGCGACGGACATCAGACCGAGGCCGGAAAGAACACGCTGGACGCGGTAAGCGACGATTCCCCTTAGCGACGGATATTCTCCGTCGAGCCGCAGCCGGGCCGCCAAGCGGTCGGACGGAGCGGGAATATCCGAGGCGGGACCGGGATGCTTGGCCAAGGAAAAGAACACGTTGACGATGAGGACGAATCCGAAAATGACGGCGATCACCGGAGGGCTGACCACAGCGGCCAGGAAGGCGCCGGCGATGGCGCCGAGGGTCGTGCCGACCTCGAGGAACATGCCGACCCGGATGTTGCTGAAGCCTTCCTTGACATAGGCGGAGGCGGCCCCCGACGATGTGGCGATCACGGAAACGAGCGAGGCGCCGATGGCGTAGCGGATGTCAACGCCCAAGGCCAGGGTCAGGAACGGCACGATCACCACTCCCCCGCCGAGGCCCGTTAGGGCGCCCAGGAAGCCGGCCCCGAGCGAGACGCCCAACACGATCGCGGTGAGCGTGAGGATGGTCATGCCGCGGCCCCCATTTTTAGTATCATAGCCGAGAATGTTCACGCCCGGCCGAGGCGCTTGACCTGATCGAACGGGTCAACCGCGGCGGTGGGCTTAGCCGAGACTGCCAACACGGTGCTCCATACAACCAAGAGAAATCCAGACGCCCACGCGGCTCTCCGTGAGTATTTCTTGATGACCGGCATGCTCTCCTCAGAACGAGGGTTCATCATGCAAGCCACTCGAGAAGGGCGCGAACACTGCCGGTGGCTAGGGCAATGCTCGAATCAGCCGCTCCATAATACAGTTTGATGGTGTCGCCATCGGGGGCAATGGTGCAGCCACAGGGGAAAACGACGTAGCCAACATCCCCGTGCTGTTCGTAATGTGCTTCCGGGCCAAAGAACCACTCATCACTGCGCTTTAGGCAACGCTCCGGTGCGTTCAAATCAAAAAGAGCAAGCCCTAGCCGATAAAGCGAGCCGGCCGCTGTCTGCCGCACACCGTGGTAAATCATCAGCCAACCCTTCGGGGTTTCGATGGGTGGGGGCGAGAGGCCGATTTTGTTAGCATCCCACCACCCCCCGCGGCGGGATTCCAACATCAGCTTGTGACCGCCCCAGTGGCGCAGGTCGGGCGAATAAGACATCCATATATTTGCTCTAGGAGAACTGACCGGGCGATGGATCAAAGCCCAATGGCCGCCAATCCGATGAGGCAACAGGGCAGCATCTTTATCTTCTGGCGGCATGATCACGCCGTAGCGCTCGAAGTGGTGGAAATCTTCCGTGAGCGCCAGAGCCACGCCCGGACCCTCACGTGTGTAGGCGGTGTAGACTATGGCATACTTGCTTAATTCGGGAAGATAGGTGATGCGTGGATCTTCAATGCCCCACATCTCTTCTGGAAAGTGCTTGGGATCAGCCAACAGGGTGGGCTGAGGGTCAATCTGCCAATCACCCTCGCCATTGGTGGAGCGGGCCGCGCAGAGATGAGATTGCCCACGGCGATCCTCTACACGGCACAAAAGCAAAGTCGTGCCATCGGGCAGCAGCGTGGCGCCGGGGTTAAACACGCTATTGGCCGGATAGGTCCAATTGGCGGCGGTCAAGATGGGGTTGAGCTTATGACGGCGAAAGAGCTCGGGGTGATGATTATTCATTGAGATCGGGCCTCCATAGATAAAAGCGTATTCTCAGCCAAGCGCAATTCCAGCAGGGCCTGCAGAAAGGCTAGTGTAGATTCCGCACCCTGATTCTCGTTCGGGCGGTCGGGATGTAGACCGTCTCGACAACCGCCGGTAGTCGGGTCGTAGATAGGGAGGTTGAGGTCGTTGCGCCCGATGAACCAATCGAAGGCACGGCGGGCTTCTTTGTTCCAGCGTTTGTCTCCCGTAACCCGGTAGGCTTCGAGGCAGGCTGATACCATCGCTTGGGCTTCCACCGGCTGCTGATCGAACCGGGCACGCTCACCGCCGCGCTGATAGAAGCCGTTGGATCCGATAGGGACAAAATGCCCCCCACCCGCGTCCGAGCGCTGCAGATCGGCCAGCCAACTGAGTGACTCCAGTCCAGCCTCGGCCATGGTCTTATCCGTTATCGATTGGCCGCACATCAGCAAGGCCTGCGGCAGCGCGGCGTTGCAATAACTCAGCCCATCCTCGAACCATCGCCATTCGTCCGAACGGTGGCTTTGATACAAAGTCAGCAGCCCCCCGGCCAATTTCTCCCGGACTTGGCTTGCCCTCCGGTCACCGGCATACCGCCGTAGATACTCATGGATGCCGATGAGCGCGAATGCCCAGGCGCGCGGACTGGTCGTGTCGCAAATTGCAGGCAAGGCCTGCTCGAATAACCAGCCAGCCATATTTTGGAGGGCGGGTGTGGTAGCATGGCCCAACACAGTGCCTAACGCCCATAAGGCACGACCGTGGCTGTCGTCTGATCCGCTTTCCCCCTGCCACTGGCGCTGGTAATCCATGAAGTTGCGAAAGCGCCTGGTCTCAGTATTGAAGGCATACCAGAGGAAGGCGAGATAGCGTGATGCCAGTTCGAAGGACTCTTTGATGCCCAGCGCCTCCATGAGCGCGCTCACCATCAGCGCTCGGGCATTGTCGTCGGTGCAGTAGCCCTCGCGATAATTGGGGACTGTGAAAATGGCATGCTGCAACATGCCGGTTTCGTCTGTCATGTGGCGCAAGTGATCCAGCTTGAGAGGAGGCAGATCCCCCGGATGTTTGTCCAGCGCTTTGGCTGTGAAGCCTGGGGGAGTGAAATGCCGGCGTTCTGTGCGGGCGCGGTCAAAACTCTCCATGTAGCGTCGCGCCACCTTCGGCCAGATCATCGCCCGTCCAAACATGTAAGCCCGCTTGCGCATGGCGTGGCGCTCGGCCTCGTTTTCCAATAAGTAGATTATCCGTTCGGTTAAGGCTGCCGGGTCACGGAACGGGACCAGCACGCCTCGTCCTTCGGACAGCAACTCTTCCGCATACCAGTACGGGGTCGAAATCACGGCTTTGCCCGCTCCGACTGTGTAGGCCAGTGTTCCAGAAGTGATCTGCTGCACGTTCAGATAAGGAGTGATGTAAACGTCCGCTGCGCCGATGAACTCAACGAGCTCCTCCAGACTGACGAAGCGATTGTAGAAGATCACGTGACCTTCCACGCCCTTCTCTTGAGCCAGCCATTGTAGCGACAGCCGATACGTTTCGCCTTCGTGCAGGATCACATGGGGATGTGTGGCGCCGACAACTATATACACGATATCAGGATAGCGGGCCACGACAGCGGGAAGGGCAGAGATAACAGTTTCGATCCCTTTGTTCGCCGATAGCAAACCGAAGCTGAGCAAAACGATCTTGCCCTCGACGCCAAAGAGGTCTTTGTTGAAGCTCGGGTCGACAAAGGGCACATCAGGGATGCCGTGGGGAATCAGATCAATCTTCTCCGGCGGCACATGATAGACCGCCTGCAAGAATTCGGAGCCGCGTTCGCTCATGACGACCAGCCGATCTGACAGTGCGGCGACTTCTTCCAACACCCGGCGCTGATCAGGGTCGGGCTCGTTTAGAATGGTATGTAAGGTTGTGACGATGGGCATGCGCAATTCACGCAAGAGGGCCAGGATGTGGCTGCCCGCCCTTCCACCGAAGATGCCGTATTCGAATTGCAGGCACACCAGATCGACGTTGTTGATATTCAGGAAGTCGGCGGCGCGGCGGTAGGACTCAATATCCTTCTCCGTCAGTTCAAATCGAACGCGGGCTGGATAGTCATAGCCAGCCTCGGTGTCGTTGACAGGCAGGGCGATACAGGTCGTGCTGGCATATTCAGCAGCGATAGCCTCACATAAATCAGTCGTGAACGTAGCGATGCCGCACTGCCGTGGCAGGTAGTTGCCGATGAAGGCGATGCGCTTGATGGTTGAATTGGCTGAGCCATATTCCATGACGAGTATCTCCTGCCTGTCCCCTGTTCTGATCTCTCGGCCAATGAACGCAAAGAGGCGGCCACTCCAGCGCTACCGCCTCTGCCATGTCCAGGAAAGACTGGGACCGAGTGTTTTCTGTTTGGAAGTTGAGCCGTTAGTAGTTACATCGATAACCAAAGTATACCACAATCCGACGGGCGGCATTAGAGCTAGCCCGTGCTCCCCGCCTGATCTGCCCAGCGATTGCGGGTTCGCAGGCCGCTATGAAAGGAACGGCCTCTGGCAAAAAGCCCCTGCTATAACTTGTCCATCATCATGGACGGCTTCTTTTAATCGAGATTTCACGGCGGGTCAGGGAATCGGAGCGACCTCGACATAATTATCGACAGCAAGACTTCTCGTCCAGGGCTATCCGACGCACACCGAATCCGAAGGTCGGGTCACTTGCCTTTCCCGCCGCCGGGGCGGTAGCCGGGGCCAAAGAGCGGCCGGCCGGGACGCGCGTTCGTGATCTTCCCGCCGTCGACGACGAGCTCGCCGTTGACCGCCACATACGCGAAACCCTGGCTGTAGTGGTTCGGGTCGGCATAGGTTGACCGCTCCTGGACCGTGTCCGGGTCGAAGGCCACGATGTCCGCCGCCATTCCCGGCCGGAGGAGGCCCCGGTCGCGAAGGCGCATCCGCGAGGCCGGCAGCGAGGTCATCTTGCGGATCGCCTCTTCGAGCCTGAGCAGCTTGACCTCGCGCACGTAATGGCCGAGGATGCGGGCCGTCGTGGCCCAGCCTCGCGGGTGGGATTTTTCCTGCGAAAAAATGCCATCCTCGGCCGAAGTCTCCGAGTCGGTGCACATGGAAACGAGCGGGTGCTTGAGGGCCGCCTGGACGTCCTCCTCGCTCATCCCGAACGTTACGCGCATGGTGTTCGCGCGGTCGGCGAGCAGGATGTCCATGATGGCGTCAAGAGGGTCTTTGGCCTCGTCCCGAGCGATCTGGGCGATCGTCCGGCCCTCGTACTTCTTAAGTTCGAGATTGAGGACGCTCGTGATGAGGATGCGTGAGGCGCCCTCGGGCCAGTCGGGATTTTCCGCCAGGAATTCGCGTCTGGCCCGAGTACGCATCGCCGGGTCGCGGAGTCGCGCCAGGAGCTGCTCGAGGCTGCCTTCCTGAAGCCACGAGGGCAGACTGTCCACGAGCCCGTTCGAACTCGCCGTCCACGGATACTGGTCGGCGGAGACATCCAGGCCCTGCACCCGCGCTTCCTCCAGCCTTTTGAGGACGGCCGGCATGCGGCCCCAGTTTTCCTTTCCGGACGTCTTGAGGTGGTAGATCTCCGCAGGGATCGCCGCTTCACGTGCGATGCGGAACACCTCATCCAGGCTGGCGTCGATGCCGCCACTATGGTCGTTACCCTCGTCCCGCTGGTGTGTGATGTAACTTCCCCCGTAGGAAGCGGCGACGCGGGCGAGGGCGATGATCTCCTCCGTCGAGGCGTAGCGGTCGGGCACATAAATGAGCGCCGTCGAAAGCCCGAGGGCCCCTTCTTCCATGGCCCGGGCCACGGCCGCCTTCATAGTCTCGAGTTCTTCCGGCCGGGCACGGCGGTTTTCCTTGCCGATGACGAGGTTGCGAATGCCGCCTGCGCCCACGAACGTCCCCAAATTGACGGCGGACCGCGTTCGCTCGAACTCTTTCCAATAACCGGAGAGCGTCGTCCAACTGGGAGTCACGCCGTACCGCCTCCAGACGTCCCGCCCCTCTTCGATCATCCGGTCGTTCAGGGGGGCGATCGACGACCCCTCGCCCGTGATTTCGGTCGTGATGCCCTGGGTGATTTTGCTGGCCACGCGATTATCGACCAGGACCCTGTATTCGGATTGACCCATCATGTCGATGAACCCGGGGGCGACGACGAGTCGGGAAGCGTCTATCCGGCGCGTCGCCGGGGATTTTGAGAGGTCGCCGACGGCGACGATCCGGTCACCGACGACGCCGACATCGGCCCGAAACCAGGGCGCGCCCGTCCCGTCGACCACGCGGCCGCCCGCGAAAATCAGATCATATACGGTTTCCCGGCCCATGCCGAGGCCTGCAATGAGAGCCAGGCCGATGACCAATATCAGGAATATCCTTCGTCCGGCAACGCGGCCCATGCGGTTCTCCTTGGCCGGGGTTACGGCTGGATATCTTCCGGCCTTTTCTTCCAAACCCTGCGCCGGGGAAAGTATAGGCGGCGAGTCGTAGCGAAGTCAACAAGCTTCCGTGGTGCGTCAAGACAACGCTCCTCGTTTGCCTTGACATCTCTTTTCGTCATGATTTAGCATACTTGCAAGCCGGAGGAAAACGAAGGTCGGGAAGAGTGTCCACCGTGCCAGCCCGTTCAGCCTGGCAAATTTTAGAATTTCGTACTAGGCGGCCTTACGCGATGCCGCGCCCAGGCACAGTTCCGGCCAGACCGGAAGGAGGAGTCCCATGAAACACGCCCCAATCAAACGAATCAGAAAAAATGTGGTCTCCATTCTTATCAGTGCGGGGATTGCCCTTTCGTCAGCTTCAGCGGCCGCCCAGAAAGGCGCCGTTGGCGCGCCATCCGCTGGACCTCAAAATGCGACAGCGGCCACTCTCCTCATCCCGGCGCGGGTGTTCGACGCGGAGGACGGCAAGACGCATGAGGGTTGGGTCGTCCTTGTAAAAGGAGATAGGATCGCCGCCGTCGGACCGAAGGCGCAGGTCGCTGTCCCTGGAGGCACAAAGACGATCGAGCTGCCCGGAATGACCCTGCTGCCGGGCCTCATGGATATCCATTCGCACATTTTCCTCCACCCATATAACGAGACCCTCTGGAACGACCAGGTTTTGAAGGAGCCGCTCGCCTATCGGACCATTGAGGCGGTGATCCACTGCGAGCGCACCCTTATGGCCGGATTCACTCTTCTCCGGGATCTCGGCACCGAGGGCGCCGGCTACGCGGATATCTCCGTTCAGAGGGCCATCCGCGAGGGGTTAATCCCAGGGCCGCGCTTGTTAGTGGCGACGTTGGCGATCGTCGCCACCGCGAGCTATGGGCCGGGGCCGGCCGGCTTTGCTCCCGACCTGATCCTGCCGAAAGGCGGACAGGAAGCGAGCGGGCAGGCCGAGATCCTAAAGGCGGTCCGCGAGCAGGTCGGGCATGGCGCCGATTGGGTCAAAGTGTATGCGGACTACCGGCATGGGGTAAGCGGGACGGTTCCCACCTTCAGCGAAGAGGAATTGCGGGTACTCGTCGCGGAAGCTCACTCCGCCGGACGGCCGGTGTCCGCCCATGCCACGACCGCGGAGGGGATGCGCCGGGCGACCGTAGCCGGCGTGGATTCGATCGAACACGGCTATGGCGGCACCGAAGACGTTTTCCGCCTTATGGCCCAGCACGGCGTGGCCTATTTACCCACGCTGACAGCCGAGGAGGCCTATGCGGAGTACTTCGAGGGGTATAAGCAAGGGCAATCCCCAACGCCGGGGATGCAGCAGGCCTTGCGGGCCTTCAAGACGGCCCTCGCGGTTGGTGTCACGATGGGGCTGGGCAGCGACGTTGGCGTCTTCGCTCACGGTGCCAACTACCGCGAGCTCGAGTGGATGGTGCGCGGAGGCATGACTCCAACGCAGGCCCTGTTGGCGGCCACCGCGGTCAACGCCCGGATCATCCGCATGCAAGATCAACTTGGCCGGATCCGACCCAATTTGCTGGCGGATCTGGTGGCCGTGGCCGGCGATCCAACACAAAACATTTTGGCCGCCCGTGACGTGCGCTTCGTCATGAAAGGCGGGGTGGTCTATAAACGGCCATAACGGATTGCGGTCGCTCATCCGCCGGGATTCATCGAGCGGGGATCGGGCTTCACTGTGAGCGGTTGGGCATAGGTCCTCCCATCGACTGTCAGTCTGACCGTGTAGGTCCCCGGCTGAACGAAGGCGCCTCTTCCTCGGGAAAAGCCACCGCCGCCTCTCTCTTCGCCGCCGGCAGGCGCTGGGCCACGCAAATCCCAGACCCAGCGATGCATCCCCGCCGCCGTCGAAAGCGGTTCGGGCCCAGGCATCCAAATGGCCTGGACAGTGAGCGTGTCAGGATTGCGCGGAGGCGTCCGATTGTCGCTTGAGTAGCGGCGCAACGTCTGGCCCGCCTGATCCAAAATCTCCAGCGTGACTGGCTCGGTGGCGGCGGACTTCAGGAAGTAGTCAATCATGGCGCCATTCGGCGGATTTTCGGCGAACGGCTCGTCCTTGGGGAGGGGCGTACCATACTCGCTTCCGGGCGGCATGTTGACGGCGTCGGCCGGTTTGAAGAGGATCGCTTCGGCATTCGCGGCCGTGCCGTCGATCTGACGCAACACGGTGATATCGTCGAGGACCCAGAATCCGCGTCCGTGCGTGGCAACGGCGAGATCGTCGCCGTGCATGGCGAAGTCTCGCATCGACGTCGGAGGCAGGTTGAGCTGCAGGGACTGCCAGGTGTCGCCATCGTCAAACGACACGTAGACTCCGAGCTCAGTCCCCGCGAAGAGCAGCCCCCGTCGTGACGTGTCTTCCTTGACTGTTTGCACGTACACGCCCGCGGGCAATCCATTGGTAATCTTCTGCCAGGTTTTGCCGCCGTCGCGCGTGCGATAAATGTACGGCTCGTAATCCTCGAGCTGATGCCGTTCCACAGCGGCGTAGGCTTCATTTGGATCAGAGTGCGATGCGTCGATCATCGTCACCTTACTCCACGACGTCAAGGCCGGCGGCGTCACATTCTGCCAGGTCTCGCCGTCATCCGGCGTAACCTGAATGAGGCCGTCATCGGTGCCAATCCAGATCAGCGGCGCGCGGACCGGCGACGGCGCGATGGTGTAAATGACGCCGCGACGAGTGCCCCCGCCCGGCGGAGCATCCGCCGCAGCCGCCGCGTCCAAATTGGGCGGCACGCCGGGATCTTCCCGCGTCAGGTCAGGGCTGATCTGTGTCCAGCTGTCACCACCGGTCGTCGTTTTGTAGAGATACTGATTGGCGAAGTAGAGCGCATGCCGGTCAGCCGGGGAGAACACCAGCGGCTGGGTCCAGTCATGCCTGAACGGTCCCCCCTTGGCGCCTCGTTCGGGAGAGACGTTTTGGGATGAACCCGTCACATTATTCCAGCGCGTGACGGCACCCCCATACAAAATCTCGGGATGCAGCGGATCGGGCGCGGTGTAGCTGCTCTCGCCGCCGGCGCCCACGCCTGTCCAATCATGCATGGAGATCACGGAATGGAAGCTTCGCACCGGCACGCCCACGGGGCCGCTGTCCTGCTGGGCGCCGATGAGCCAGTACGGGAATCGATAGTCGGCGGCGATGTGATACAGCTGGGCGGTCGACTGGTTGTACCACGAACTCCACGTCAGGGCGCCGTCGATCGTGACGATGGCCCCCTGATCACTGGCCAGGATCATGCGCTTGGGGTCCTCGGGAGCAATCCAGAGCTGATGATAGTCATCCCCGCCGGGCGCCCCCTTGATCGGGGCCCAGCTCTTGCCCCCATCGACGGATTTGTAAAGCGCCGTATTGGACACATAGACGATGTCCGGATTCTCCGGGTCGACCGCGAGCTTGCCGAAGTACCAGCCGCGGCCCCAGATTCGATTGTCGCCCGACATCCTTCGCCACGTCGCCCCGGCGTCATCGGAACGGAAGAGCCCGCCACCCTTGGCATCAATAATGGCATACACCCGCTTGGAATTCGTTGGCGCCACCGCGATGCCGCTGCGCCCGAAGTTTTCGGCCGGAAGGCCCATCAGAAGTTGTTTCCACGTCGTCCCGCCATCGGTGGATTTGAACAGGCCGCCTCCGGGGCCAAGGGACGGACCATAGATGTACCATGGGGGACGGCGAGTGGCCCACATCGTCGCGTATATGACCTTCGAATTCCTCGCATCGAACGCAAGATCGACGGCGCCGACGCCGTCACCCCTGTAGAGGACCTTCTGCCAGGTCGCGCCTCCATCGCGTGAGCGATAAACGCCGCGGTCCGGACTCGGCCCATAGGCGTGGCCCAAGGCCGCGACAAAGACAATCTCGGGGTTTTTCGGATCGACCAGCACGCGCGCGATCTGACGTGTGCTCTCCAAGCCGATGGGCCTCCAGGTCGTTCCGGCGTCTGTGGATTTGTACATCCCGTTTCCGAACGAGATCGAGTCGCGCATATCGCTTTCACCGGTACCGATGTATAAGACGTTCGGATTCGACGGGGCGACCCCTATGGCGCCGATCGAGGCGACCGGCTGCCCATCGAATATAGGAGTCCACGTGCGACCTGCATTCGTGGATTTCCACACGCCCCCGCAGACCGAGCCATAATAGAATGTGTTCGGTTGTCCAGCCACGCCGCTCACGGCGTTCACCCGGCCTCCGCGAAATGGTCCGACCAACCGCCACCGCAACCCCGAGAAAAGATCCTGTGGAAGAGGCTGCTGGGCGAAGACGTTGAACAGGCCGTTTGCAGCGATCAACGCGATCGCAAGACAGGCGGCCATTACGGTTCGCCGGATAGCTGACATTGTCGATTCTCCTTTCGGGTGGCCCCATTCTCATGCGCCGCGCGCCATCTGTCAAGAAGCACAGGATGGCGGTCAACGGCGGGCGGGTTCATTGACTCCGGCGGCCTCAAAGAAATATGATTGGCGGAGAATTCGGCAACAGCCAACGGGATTTCTTCGTAGGAGGAGGCACCGTGAAATTACCGCGTCGTTTCTGTCGAAACGTTCTCCTGGCATGTCTCGGGATGGCCCTCACGACCGGACCGGGGTCGGCGCAGCGGCAGAGCCCGGAGGTCCGTCCGCCCGAGGGCTTAAGGTTCCGCTTCATGGGTCCGGCCGTGGGCAACAGAATCTCCGCCGCCGCGGGCATTCCCGGCGACCCGAACACCTACTACGCCGGGGCGGCTTCAGGCGGCGTCTGGAAGTCCACTGACGGCGGCAACCGTTGGAATCCCATTTTCGACGACCAGCCGGTGGCCGCGATCGGTTCCTTGGCCGTGTCCCCGTCCAATCCCAGCATCGTCTGGGCCGGGACCGGCGAGGCCTGGGCCATCCGCGATGTGGACATGATGGGCGACGGGATCTATAAGTCGACCGACGCCGGACAGGCCTGGACGCACATGGGGCTCGACGAAACCGGGCGCATCGGCCGCGTCATCGTCCACCCGACCAATCCGGACATCGTTTTCGCCGCCGCGCTCGGCCGCCTCACCGGTCCCCAGCAGGAACGCGGCGTGTTCCGCACGACCGACGGCGGCAAAAGCTGGCAGCGCGTTCTCTTCGTCAACCCGAATACGGGCTGTTCTGGCCTGGCCATGGACCCGAACAATCCCCAAGTGCTGTTCGCCGGCATGTGGCAGGTGGAAATGCACACCTACGGCCTGTTCAGCGGCGGGCCCGGGAGCGGCGTTTATGTTTCCCGCGACGGCGGCTCCACCTGGAAGCGGCTGGAAGGCCACGGCCTGCCCAAGTCCCCCGTCGGAAAAATCGACGTGGCCGTCGCGGCCAAGGATTCCAAGCGCGTCTATGCGCTCATCCAAACCGCCGACCAGGGCTCCATCTGGCGCTCGGACGATGGCGGCAACAATTGGAAGGTCGGGAGCTGGCAGAGGGCGCTTATCGGACGCGCCGGCTACTATATCCGGCTTGCTGTTTCACCGACGGACCCCAATGAGGTGTTCGTGGCCAACAGCAGCTTCCACCAATCCACGGACGGAGGCCAGTCCTTTCGCGCCCTGCCCTGGGGCGGGGACACCCATGACATCTGGATCGACCCGACCGACGCCGGCCGCATCCTCGTCACCGACGACGGCGGGATGTATATGACCACCGACCACGGAAAAACGTCGCATCGGATCTCGCTCCCCATCGGCCAGATGTACCACGTCGCTGTCGACAACGATGTCCCCTATCACATCTACGGCAACATGCAGGACGACGGAACGATGCGCGGACTCAGCACGACCCCCGAAGCCACGCCCGGCACCCCGGTCGCCGGAGGTGGCGGCGGTTTCGGGCGCGGAGGCTCGGGCCCGACGACCGGCGTCTGGGACCATAGATTGGGCGGCTGTGAATCCGGATTCACGATTCCCGATCCCACCGATTCGAACATCATCTGGGCGACGTGTTATGGGCTTGAAGTGACCCGCTATGACCATCGGACCAAGCTCGCCCGCTCGGTCAGCCCCTGGATGCACACGCTCGACTCGGAGCCCAACAAACTCAAATACCGGGCCCACTGGACCCCTCCCCTGGCCATAGATCCTTTTGACCATAACGCCGTCTTTTTCGGCGCCCAGGTCATCTTCAAGACGACGAACGGCGGCGCGAGCTGGAGCGTCATCAGTCCCGACCTCTCGACGCAGGACCCCCGCCGCATCATCTCTTCAGGAGGGATTGTCGGAGACAATCTCGGTCAGTTCTATGGCGAGGTCGTTTTTTCCATTGCGCCCTCGGAGATCCAGAAGGACCTCATCTGGGCGGGGACAAACGACGGAAAAGTCTGGTATACGAAAGACGGCGGCGGCAACTGGAACGATGTCACCAAGAATATCGTCGGCCTGCCCGCCTGGGGCGTCGTCTCAAAAATCGAGCCGTCCCACTTCGACGCCGGCACGGCCTATATCGCCGTCGATTTTCACCTGATGGACAACCGCGACCCGTGGCTCTATAAGACAACGGACTTCGGCCAGACGTGGACAAAGATCATTGGAGATCTTCCCAAAGGCACGCTCGCCTATGCCCGGGTCATCACCGAGAACCCGAACCGCAAGGGGATGTTGTTCGCGGGGACGGGCAACGCGCTCTATTACTCGATGGATGACGGCGCTCATTGGATCCGGTTCAAGGAGGGTTTGCCGCCGGCGCCGGTGTCTTGGATCGTCGTCCAGAAACAGGCTCATGACCTGGTCGTCTCAACCTACGGCCGCGGGCTCTATATCCTGGAAGATATCACGCCTCTCGAACAGGGAGTCGTCGGAGGGGTTTCGAACGAGGCCGTTCAACTCGTCGCGCCGCGCCCCGCCTACCGGACGGCCCGGGGCGGACGTGCCCTGGTCAGTTACGTGCTCAATGCGGCGCCCAAGAATCCACCTCAGGTCGAGATCCTCGATCAATCCGGAACGGTCATTCGCAAGATCCCGCAGGCCGCAGGGACCGTCGGACTCAACCGCATATTTTGGGACCTGCGCTACGGGGAAGGGGCGCGGCAGGTTGCGCTCCGCACGACACCTCCCCAAAATCCGCATATCTGGGAAGAGCCACGCTTCCGTGGCGCCCAAACCCGGCCCATCACGCACTGGGGAGTCGTTCCGATCCAAGGTCCGACGGCCGCCCCGGGATGGTATAACGTGCGCCTCACCGTGGACGGCCAGAGCGTAGCCCAACCTCTCCAGGTCCTGCTGCCGCCCGACGCTCATGCCACCGAAGCCGAAATTCAGGACATCGTGAAGCTTCAGCTGCGTGTGCGCGACGACATCAGCGCCGTCGCCGACATGACGAACACGATCGAGTGGCTGCGCCGGCAAATCGAAGACGCGCAAAAGTCGCTGGCCGGGCAGAAAGGCAAGGAGGCTCTCATCAAGACGCTGGCGGCGTTCGACAAAAAGATGCAGGACATCGAGTACACGCATCTCATCTCGAGGTCGGAGGCCCTCAGCGACGATAAATACTTTGTCGAGCGCTACAAACTCTATGTCAATCTTATCTGGACCAATCAGGTGATCGGCCAGGGTGGAGGCGACGTAGCCGGCAGCGCCGATTACGGACCGACCGAAACGGCGGTCGGCCTCGTGGCCGATTTCGAAAAAGAAATCGGGGAGGTTCAGGCGCTCTATCGGAACCTGATTGACAAGGAACTTCCAGCTTTTAACGCCTCGATCGCCGGAAAGGGCATCGGTCCACTCCAGACCACGGGCGCTCCTCCGGCCAGCGTCCCGGCGGGCCGTGATCGGTATTAAATGCAGGGGCCTCGGGCCAACAGGGGGAAAGTCGCGAGAGCCAGCGAGAGGGATTGAACCTCCGACCTACTGATGACACGGGTGTTACAAATTGTGTTCAATCTCGCCTGACTTGGCTGTGCGGACGGCAAGCCGCTAAAGCCTAATCCCGGCCAAAAGGCAGATGCGGGCGCCTCCCAGCTTGAACCTGACGTCCCCGATTGTCTCCGAGGCGGAGATATAGCCGACCTTGACTTCCGCAAAAACGATCTTCCCGGCCACGAGCAGACCCGCCTCGGCTTGATAACCGAGCCTCGATCCTGAGAAGCTGGACTCCAGAGCGTCTTCGGTGTACATCACATCGGCCAGGCCCGCCTCGAGCTTAAACATCAGTCTTTTCCATATCCTATCGACGAATGCGAACCCGGCCGAAAGGAAACTCTGCGTTGACCGGGCGTCGAAGCCGAAGTCCGGGATTTTGCCGCTCCTGCTGACGGCCCCGTACCCTCCCATCACATAGAGGCTCCGGTAGATCCTGAAGCCGAGCTCAAATTCAGACTGGACGGCGCCGCTGCCGTAGGTCGCGCGGTAATTGGCATCCGCATGCTTCATGTAACTTGCCCCGGCCGAGAGCAGCAAACGGTCGGCAGCTCGACCCGGACCGGACACGCACAGGAAGACAAGAACGAGAGCCGCCTTTTTCATGGCCTTCTACCTCTTCACGATTCTACGCAGGGGATCCTTCTCCAGCTTCTGCTGCTGAGGAAAAGGCGAAATGTCAAGCCCCTGCGAGGCATAGATCAGGACGCCCCGGCAGTCCACTGCCTCGATCTTATAGGCATAACTCATATTGCTCGCGAGGAACATGTCGGTGTACGTCCAGTGACCTGCCACGATGTCGGCCCACGTGAAATGCTTAATGGCCTGGTAGGCAGCGCTGCCCGCCTTCCGCATCAAGCGAAAGGTGACCGCGCTCTGAGGCGCCGACAGAGTGACCTCTGCGTTGATCCGGGCATATTCCATCCGCGCGATCCAGCCCCTGACGAACCCGCGCTCGACTTGGAGCTGCGCCGAGACGGAAAGACCCATGCCTTGGCCGGTGGCCGTGAAGGGGGCGCTGCCGTTCACGGGATCGTTCGAGTGGACAACAAAAACGGCCGACACCGGGCCTCCCGCGGAGGGCCGGAACCCGATCCCAATCTCGATAAATCCTCCCGGCGGGATGGAGAACGGCGTGGGCGGGCCCAGGTAGCCGAAATCAGAGGACCCGGAGGCCAATATAACGCTGCCCACGACCAGGGGAGCGTCACCGTCGTTGTAAAGGAACGTCGTTTCGTAGACGCCCGTGCACACGTTCACGTAACCGAAGCTGAGGTCCCAGATCGGCAGCCGCAGGACGGGCCGGTAGGCCGGGGTCGTCAACAAGGCCTCGTTGGAATACGCGGAGTCTCCGGCACTGTTCGCGGCCCGGACCCGGAACGAGTACATGGTCTCCGCGGCAAGGCCCTCGATTATGCAATTTGGGTAGCCGTGTTGGGTGAGCTGATACCAAGTCCCGGCGCCCGTCTTCTGCTCGATCTTATAGTAGGATTCGTTGTAAGCATTGTCCTCCCACGTTAACAGGACACGGGTCGCGTCCAGGGCAGTCGCCTGGAGATTCGTTGGCGCGGCCGGAAGGGTCAGATGCGGCGTCGTCACCGTGACCTCGTTGGCCGGGTCCGAGTATCCCTGGAGGTTGGCCGCCCGAACCCTGTAGATGTACGTCGTGTCCTCGACAACGTAGACGTCCCGGAATGTCGTCACGTTGGCGTCCGTCATAGCGAAACCTTGCCAATCGAGCCACGGGTCTTCGGGGTTGAGCTTGCGTTGCAGAGCGAAGGATAACTCGGTGTTCGAATGGTCGACCCAATAGAGGTCGACCTCCCGCTCGTTGATGACGGTCGCCTTCAGGTCCGAAGGCGCGGTCGGCCGCGTCCACACCAAGAGCTCGGCGGAAAAGGCGGAATCTCCGATGTCGTTCCAGGCCATGACGCGGTAATAATGGTCCGACCCTTCGCCGAAGCCGGATTCGTGGAAGGTCGTTTCGCCGGTGCCGGTTTGGCCGACCTCGGCCCATGTCCCGTCCTCCCCGTCCTTGCGCTCGATCCTGAAACCCTCCGCGCGCCCAGAGGGGTCGGTCCAGGCGATTTCGATGTCCGAGGCCGTTACTGTGCCGAAGTGCAGACCCTCCGGCACCGTCGGGGGCATCTTTTCGAAGATCCGAGCAACGAACGCGTCCGTCGTTGCGCCGGCCCCGTCCCCCGGGGTCAGGATCGGCCCCACCAAAACGGGGAAATCCGTGGAACGGGTCGTGCCGGCCACAAAGACATTTCCCATGCCGTCCGTAGCGATACCAGCGGCCGCATCATCCTGGCTCCCCCCCAAATAACCGGAGTATATCAAGTCCGCGCCCGTATAGCGCACGGTCGCGACGAACGCATCCGTCAGCCCGGACGGGACGACCTGGGGCCCCCCCGCCACCGGAAAGCCGATCGCGGAATCCGTCGTGCCCGCGACGTAGGCATTGCCCGCAGCGTCGACGGCGATGGCCGTCCCGCGGTCGTTGCCGACGCCGCCGATGAACCCCGAATAGACGAGTCCCGTTCCCGCCGGAGTCACCTTGACCACGAAGACATCGTCTCCCCCGGAGTGTGACGCGCATGGACCCGCTTTGGTCGGGAACCCGGCCCCGGAATCTGTCGTTCCCGTCACATAGGCGCTGCCGGATTTGTCGATCGCGATCCCGGTCCCGCCGTCGATCCCGGCCCCGCCGAGGTATCCGCAGTACAAAATCTCGTAACCACCACTCTGGATGTTAGCCACGAAGGCGTCCTGATTGCCGGAATAATTCAAGCCGGGCCCACCGACGACGGGGAAACCGTCTTCCGGCGCGGAGTTCGTGCGCCCTGTGATATAGACATTGGCATAATGGTCGACCGCGATCGCCGTCCCGAGATCCGAGCCCAGACCGCCGATGCAAACCGAATACGATACGGCGAGGCCATCGCGCCAGATTTGGGAGACGAAAGCATCCTCCGCGCCCTGGTATTGGCGGCGATAGAATCTCTCGGGCAGATCGTCCGATTCCGTCGATCCTGTAATGACGGCGTCGCCCATGTCATTCACGGCGATGGCCAATGCCTTGTCCGTTTTGGACCCGCCGACGAATCCCGAGAAGATCAGGGCGGTGCCGGTAAAGAGGATCTTCGTCACAAAGGCATCGCTAAATTCGGAGATATTGGGCTGAGGAGTCAGCCCAGGTCCGTAGGAGACCGGAAAGTCGGGGGAAAACGTCCACCCCGTGATATAGGCGTTTCCGGACGGGTCGACGGCGACGCCGCTGCAGACGTCGTTCGCGGCCCCGCCGAGAAAACAACAGTAAACGAGATCCGTCCCCGCGGGATTCACCTTGGCCACGAAGGCGTCGCTCCCGCCCGCCGGGCCGTTGAAGGTCGTGTCGAGACCGGCCTCAACGGGAAAATCGAGCGAGGCGGTCGTCCCTGCCACATAGACGCTGCCGGAGCTGTCGATGGCCACGCCCGCGCCAGCATCGTCGGCCGAACCGCCGAGGAAGCCGCACGAGATGACAATCGCGGGGTCGATCACGAGCGGCAGGCTCCGGTCATACGCGCCGACCACAAAGCCAAAGGCGCCTGATGGGACCGCGGATTCCTCGATCCGGATAGCGGCGGGGACGGGCACTCTCTCTCCGTAACGATCCTGATACGCCATGGGCGCCTGATCATGGAAACCGCCCAGGGGCGTGTCCACCTCGAGTTGCCCGCTGGCGTTGACCGCGACTCGCGAGGCCCCACGATAGGCCAGCCGGATCGTCGAAGGGTCGACGCCCGGCTGGACGACAAACTCGTACTTGAGACAATCGGTGCTGCCCGTATACGCCAGGTCGATTCCAGGCCAGAGGTCCTTATAAACGATCCGGGAAAAGGCCGGGAGGCCTGACTTCCATTCATCCGGACGGCCCCTAAAATAGGAGATGACCGATTCGGTCTTCTTCTCTCCAGAGGGGCGGGCATCCGCGGCGGCCCCGACGAAGTCCAGTTTGACGGTCCAGCGGCTTTTCTGGTTTTGTTTATCCCTCAAGAGTGGGACAGCCGTACCGTAACCTGGCGCGGCGTTCCCGGGAGCGGCAAAACGGATGAGAGATATCGAAATTCCCGTGGACTCAAAATAGATACACGTGTCGCGGCCCGCTGCGTAATAGATCACGCCTTTGTGGAGCTGGCCCTCGTTTGGGATAAAAGAAAGCGGCATCCGCCCGAATTTGGCGTCTGTTCGTGGGGCGACGGCGGCATGATTCCACCCCGCCGTATTTACCGGCTGCGGACGTTCGGCGATTGAGCCTACAGAGGCTCCGAAAATAAGACAACCCAAAACCGACTTGATAACGGTCTTCATGGTCGCTTCCTTATTCCCACCCAAACCACGCTCACTTTTAAAGACTGGCAGCGGTCCCCGTCTCAGCTAACGTATCTCCGGTCTCTGTCCCATGTCAAGAGCCTGAGCCCGGGTTAAAATACAGACGGCATTTCGAGGAGCCAACGAGCGGCTGGCCCGACGAGGCTCGAACCGGCGACCTCCGGCGTGACAGGCCGGCGTTCCAGGTAGCCTCCCCCGCCCTGACTGTGCTCAAATTGTGCTCAGCAGAGGCCTAAAACGGTATAGAGTTGTGCAAAATTGCGATAGGTTTAAAGCGCTGGGAATGATGACTAAAGGCTCGGTTTCTCGAGGCAGATGATGGAGCCAGCGAGAGGAATTGAACCTCCGACCTACTGATTACGAATCAGTTGCTCTACCAACTGAGCTACGCTGGCTTCAGGGGGCCGAGGAAAGTATATAGAAATTAAACGATTTGGCCCGGTCTGTCAAGGCAGGAGCGGGGGGGGACACGATCCCGATTCCGGCAGGAATCGGGTCATGTCCCCCCCCGCTCCTATTGAAGCGCAGAAACCGTAGTCTTACTTGAGCTCGAAGCGCAGCGTGACCGTGAAGACGACGCCGCGTGGCCTGCCGTTGACCACCATCGGCTCGTAGAGCCATTGACGGACCGCGTCGACCGCCGCCTCGTCGAGCAAGGGGACGGAGCGAAGGACCTTGACGCCCGCGACGCGCCCATAGGTATCTGTGGTCGCTTCGAGGATGACCGTCCCCTGGATATGGGCCTGGCGGGCGATCTCGGGATAGGCGGGCTCGACGCGCTTAACGAGCCGCGGCATCCTCACCTCCCCCGCCGCCCTGATGGGCGCGGCCTCGTCGCCGATGATCCTATAGAGCGCGTCGCCGACGAGGTTCTTCGGATACCCTCCGGCCGCTCCGTAATCCACGCCTCCCGGAATGCCGTACTCCGCACCACCCTGATCGAGGGGCTCTTCGGTGATGGCATCCGGAATGACCACGGGGGCCGTCAAGATCGCCGAGGCCCCTAAGCCGACAGCCGCCACAGGCTTGATCCTCCTCCCGGCTGTGCCTGCGTGACCCCTAGCCTTGGGGGGCGGAGGCGGCGGGGTGGGCGGCGCGGGCGCCACGAAAACGCTGGTGAGGTCAACCCGCGGCACGTCTCCGGGCCGCATGATCGGGATGGTCACCAGGAGAAGCGCCAGAAGCCCATGCGCCAGGGCCGCCAGCGGCAGGACCACCGCTCTCAGGCCGGCGTTCCTTTCCGGTACGAAAAGCACGTCTTGGAACATGATCGCCTCCTTTCGACCGGTTCCGGAAGCTTTCGCTTCCATTCATAATACAAACCGCGCCGCCAAATATTCCCTATTTGCAAACGGAGGCGAATCGCATACAATAGCACTCTGTTTCAGCCGGACGGTTGAAGCCGCTATTCCGCATGCGCCGCGAGTACCAAGACTCATGAGTATGATCATTAAGAAGCTCGAATTGCAGGGATTCAAGTCCTTCGCCGATAGGACCAAGATCGTTTTCCATCCCGGTATCACGGCCATCGTGGGCCCCAACGGCACCGGCAAGAGCAACCTCGTCGACGCCATGCTCTGGGTCCTCGGGGGCCACCACCAGAAAATTGTCCGCGGCGACCGGACCGAGGACGTCATTTTCAACGGGAACGCCAAGAAGCCGGCGCTGAACATGGCCGACGCCGTTCTGACCCTGGGCGGCGACGACCAGGAGCTCGCAATATCGCACCGCGTCTTCCGGACGGGCGAGAGCGAGTACCGGATGAACGGCAAAACCGTCCGCCTCAAAGACATCATGGACGAGCTCTGGAAGCACGCCATCGGGGAGAAGGAATACTTCGTCATCGAGCAGGGGGCCATCGGGAATTTCGTCACCTCCAAGCCCAACGAAAAACGGGCCCTCATCGAGGAGGCGGCCGGCACGGCCTATTACAAGGACAAGAAAAGGCAGGCCCAATCGAAGCTCGAGACGACCGGGCAGAACCTCATCCGGCTCGAGGACATCATTATCGAGGTCGAAAAGGCCAAGAACTCCCTCCAGCGCCAGGCCCAGGCGGCCAACCGGTACCGCAGGCTGCGGGAGCGCATCCGCGAGCTGACCTCGCATCATTACCAGAGGAAGTTCGCCCATCTGGAAATCGTTCAAAGGGATGCCGCCGCCCTTTACTCCGAAAGCCTCGCCCGGGAGCAGGCCATGACGGCCCGGATCCGCGGCGAGGAAAAGGACATCGCCGCCAAGCGCAAAGAGCTCTGGGACCTGGAAAAGTCGCTCAAGGATAACCAGGAGCGCCTCTACGGCTTGAAATCCCGCATCGCCCGGCTCGAAAGCGACATCGAGCGGGAGTCCAAGAGGACCGAGTTCTTCGAGGAAAAGAAGAAAAGGTCCGAGGCCGACCGGGACGAGCTCCTCGAGGATGTCATTCTCCTCGCGCAGGAGCTCGAGGAGACGAGGAGCCGGCTGGACGAGCTGAACGTCGCGTTCGAGGCCAGCCGGGTCGAGTCCGGAGGGACCGAGGACGAGCTGGGACGGGCGCGCGAAGAGAAGGAGCGGGCGGAGCAGGAGATCGAGGGCCGCCGGGAGGCCTATCTTCGGGCCTTGCAGGACCTTACGGAAACGAAGAACGAGCACGTCAGGGCCGACAAGGAAATCGAGCTCCTCGCCCGCCAGGAGGAGAAGCTGGCCGGGCAGTTCGACGACCAAAGCCGGGAGTTCGAGGAAAACGGCGCCCGGACGGAGGAGCTCGAAAAAGATATCGCCGGCCACCTCGCCCTCAAAGGGTCGGCGGAGCAGAGGTCGCAGAACCTCAGGACCACGCTGGACGCCGCACGGACCTCCCTCGCCGAGATCCAGTTGGAACTCGACGCCCTGAAGATCAAACGGGACGAGGCGGCCTATCACCTTCAGGCCCTCAGGAAAATCGAGGACAAGGAACGCGGCGAGGCCGCCACGGAAGACATGCCCGGCGGGCTGGGGCTTCTGGCCGACCTCATCCGGACGAGCCCTGAGAACGCGCCGCTCTTCGACGCTTTCTGGAGGGAAGAGGCGAAATCGCGCGTTGTCCCCGCGGAGGAATTCCTGAAGGGCGTGCCGGAGGGGCTCAGGGGAAGCTACCTGCTCATTCCCGCGACGGCCAGGCCCGGCATCCCGGACGACGTCCTGCGCCGCCCGGAAGTCGTGGGCCTCCTCAAGAGCCGGCTCGAAGCCGACGACCGGGTGAGGGAAGGTTTGGCACGCCTGGAGGACGCCGTCATCGTCAAGGGGATCGGCGAAGCCGTCAGGATCTGGCTCAAGCACCCGGAACTGAACTTCCTGACGCCCGCGGGCGACCTCCTCCTCTCCTCCGGTCTCCTCAAGGTCGGCCAGAAATCGGAAGGCATGATCGCCCTGACCTCGGAGATCCGGAAACTCATGGACGAGACGGCCCGGCTCGACGCCGAGATGGCCCCCCTCGTTTCGCGCATCGGCGAGAGGGCCGGGGAAAGTGCCGCCCTCGAAGCGGACATCGAAGACGAGAAAGACCTGCTCGGGCGCGCGGAACGATCGCTTCAGGACCGCGAAAAAGAGCTCAAGTTCAGCCAGGCCGAGGGAGAAAGAATCCAAACGGCCCGGGACGTCCTGCGGAGGGAGATCGATCTTCTGCGCGCCGATAGGGATGGGCTCGGCCGGAGCCTCGTCGGGCTCGAGGCAAAGGTCGTGGCCCGGGAAGCCGAAGCCGCCGCCCTCAAGGAGGAGATCGAGGAGAAAGGGCGCGCGCTGGCCGGGCATCTTGAAGCCGTGACTGCCGTGGAACGCCGCCATTTCGAGACCAAGGCCGGCCTCGACCTCCTCCAGGAAAGGATGAACGGCCTCCGCGGCCGGATCGAGGGCGTCGAGAAACGGAAAGAAGCCGCCGGGGCCAAGATCAACCTGCTCGAGGAAGACGCCCGCCGCAGCGACGAGGACCGGGCCCGGCTCAAGGAGGCCATCCAAGGCCTGCGGGAGAACGTCAAGGCCCTCGAGGCTGATCAGGCCGCGGGGGAGTCCGCGCTGGCCTCGTCCGAAGCCGGGCTCCAGAAGATCCGCAAAGAGCTCGAGGAATCCGAGGCCGCGATCCAGGGCACGAGGGCGGAAGAGGAAGCGGTCAAGGACGAGAGGGTCAAGCACGAGATCCACAAGGCCGAGGTGGAGCGCGATCTGGTCAACTTAGACGAGATGTGCTGGCAGGAGCTCAAGAAAACCCTGGCCGAGCTCAAGGCCGAAGCCGAGGCCGGAAAGCAGACGCCGGCCGCCCCCCCCGCCGCAACGGAACCTGAGCTCGAGGACCTCGGCGAGGCTCCGGAAGAGGAAGCCGGGGAGGCCACGGCCGAAGGCGAAGTGCCGGCGGAAAAAACCGGAGCTCAGCCCGAAGGCGGAAAGCCCCGCCGGGCCGCGAAAAAATGGAAGCCGCTCGCCGAGATGGCCGACGACGAGGTTGAACGGGAGCTCGAAGAATCCAAGGAGAACCTCAACCGTTACAAGGCCGTCAATCTCATGGCCGAGGAGGAGTACCTCGACCAGAAGAAGCGCTACGACTTCCTCGCGGAACAGCGCCAGGACCTCCGCGAATCCATCCATTCCACGGAGGAGGCTATTCTCAAGATCGACGAGGAAAGCAAAGCCCAGTTCCTCAAGGCGCTCGAAGAGGTCAACAAGAACTTTCAGGAAATCTTCACGGCCCTTTTCAAGGGGGGGAACGCGGAGGTCAAGCTCCTCGAGCCTGAGAACGTGCTGGAGAGCGGGGTCGAGATCATCGCCCAGCCGCCGGGAAAAAGGGTCCAGAACCTCAACCTCCTCTCGGGAGGCGAGAAGTCCCTGACGAGCCTGTCTTTCCTATTCGCCCTGTTCCGCTACCGGCCCTCCCCCTTCTGCTTCCTGGACGAGGTGGACGCGGCCCTGGACGACGTCAACCTGGCCCGCTTCCTCGACCTCCTAAAAAAAATCAAGCACCAGACCCAGTTCGTCCTCATCACCCACAACTATAAGACCATGGAAGTGGCGGATTACATCTACGGCACCACGATGTCGGAGCCCAACATGACCAAGCTGCTGTCCGTGAAGCTCGAGAAAAAGGCCGGCGGCGAGGTCCTGAATGGTGAATCGTAAGAAATAGCCGCGAACATGGCGGACGCCGCAGCTTTGGAGAATCCCGGAACATAGGAGGAGGGTATTATGTCGATCTATCTCTGGATCATCCTGGCCTATCTCCTGGCCCTCACGACCCTGAACTTCATCCGCTCGCGGCGGATCAAAAGCCAGGAACAGTTCATGGTCGCCGGCCGCAGCCTCAAGTGGCAGGTCATGGTCTTCACGCTGATCTGCACGTGGATCGGTTCGGGGACATTCATCAGCGGCGCCGAGTTCGCCTCGAAGTCCGGGTTCTCGGCCCTGTGGCTGTCGGGCGGCGCGTGGGTGGGGATCATCATCATCTATTTCCTCGCCGCCAAAATCCACACCTTCGGGCAGTACACGGTCGGCGACGTCCTCGAGGTCCGCTACGGACCCGCGGCCCGGCTGTTCGGAGCCATCGCCCTGATCATGTCCTTCGTGTCCATCGTGTCCTACCAGTTCGTGGCCGGCGGCTTCATCCTGAACGTCATCACGGACGGCAAGATCTCCGAGTCGACGGGCACGTTCATCGCCGCGGCCTTCGTCATCCTGTTCACGACGCTCGGCGGCATGGTGGCCATCGCCTACACGGACCTCCCGAACGGGATCATCATCGTCCTGGCCTGCCTCCTGGCCGTGCCCTTCGTCATCACGGCGGCGGGCGGCCTGGCTGGGGCCAAGGAGGCCCTCCCCGCCGGCTACTTCGCCGTCGTCAACAATCAGTTCGGCGCCCACCCCTGGCTCAAGGCCGTCGGGTATTTCCTGTCGACGATGTTCCTGCTCATGGGCGTCCAGAGCATGTACCAGAAGTTCTACAGCGCCAAGTCGGGCCGGGACGCCAAGAAGGCCGTCGCCTGGTGGACGGTCGGGACGATCTTCGTCGAGACCATCGTGGTCGTCATCGCCGTTTTCGCCTACAGCAAGTTCAAGGGACAGATCGACCTCAGCATCCCCAAGGCGGGCGGCAAGGTGGTGCTCATGGCGGCCCGGAGCCTGGTACCCTGGCCCGTCGGCGTCCTGCTCCTCGGCGCGGCCTGCGCCGTCGTCATCTCCACGGGCATGAACTACCTCCTCTCCCCTTCGACGACCCTCATGCGGGACATCTACCAGCGGTTCATGAAAAAAGACGCCGACCCGAAGAAGATGGTCGGGCTCCAGAAGGTCCTGATCGTCGTCATCGGCGTTCTGGCCTTTCTGCTCGCGACCCAGCTCAAGAGCGTCCTCGAGATGAGCTTCTTCGCCTACACGATTTACGGCGTCGCCATCACCCCGGCCCTCATCGCGGCCCTGGCCTGGAAACGGGCCACGAAAGCGGGCGGCCTGGCCTCCATTATCTCGGGCACCGTCGTCTGCCTCTTCCTGGTCGTCCTGTCCAAGGTCCTGCCGGCGGCCCAGGTGCCCGACGGCGACCCGTGGGGCATCCCGCTCATCTATCCGGCCCTCTTCGCCTCGCTCGGCGCGCTCGTCGTCGTCAGCCTCCTGACCCCGAAACCCAAGCCCGAGGAATTGGAAAAGTTGTTCCCGAAAAAATGAAGCCTGGCGTTGTCTTTGACCGCCGGTTCGCCGACCACTCCATGGGCCCTTACCATGTCGAGAGCCCCGAGCGCATCCTGGTCCTAAACCGGATGCTCGAAGAAGAGGCCGCCGGCGGATTCCTCAGCGCGCTCGACGCGGTCCTCGAGGGACGCGCGCGCAACGCGATAGCCCTCGTCCGGCCGCCCGGGCACCACGCCGAAGCCTCCCAAGCCATGGGGTTCTGCTTCTTCAACAACGTGGCCGTCGGCGCGGAGTATCTCGTCCGCAGGCACGGGCTCCGGCGCGTCCTCATTGTCGACTGGGACCTCCACCACGGCAACGGCACCCAGCACGCGTTCTATTCGAGGCGCGACGTCCTCTACTTTTCGACTCACCAAGTTCCCCTTTACCCCGGGACCGGAGCGGCGCGCGAGACCGGCGACGGCCCGGGGAAGGGTTATAACCTGAACGTGCCGCTGTCCGCGGGCAAAGGCGACGAAGATTTCCTGCATATTTACCGCAGGATCCTCTCCCCCATCGCCGCTCAATTCAAGCCGGAGTTCGTCCTGGTGAGCGCCGGATTCGATATCGGCCGCGGCGATCCGCTGGGAGGGATGTTGGTCGACCGCGAGGGGTTCGGCCTGCTCGCGGACTCCCTCCTCGCGATCGCCGGACAGTTCTGCCCGGGCCGGGTCGCCCTGGTTCTGGAGGGCGGTTACGACCTTCCGACGCTCCGGGACGGCGTCCGGGAGTGCCTCGAAAGGCTCTCTCGCAAAGTCCCCGCTCCCCTCCCCGACCCCGCGGTCTCCACGGTTACGGCGCGCGAGCTCGAGCCTTGTTTCCAGACTTTCCGGGACTTCTGGGAATTCTGAGTCTCGGCCCCGCGGCCGCCGAAGCCGGCCTGACGCTTTGCGCCCCTGGACTCAAGGAGTGTCCTCCAGGGGGAAAAGCGTCCCTTTTATAGGACAAAATCTGAGAGGCGGAGGCCGTTTTACAGGGGAGGCCTTTGGCATACTTCTTGCTAATATAGGTATAGAAAGTGTAAAGGAGACAATCCATGAGAAGAGCATTCATCATCGTCGCCGCTCTCATTCTAGTTTTCTCGGTCGCTTGGGCCCAGGATCCTCAGCAGGCCCAAGAAAAGCCTCATGCGGCCCAGCAACCCAAGCCGCAGCAGCCCCAGGACGCGAAGTACACGAACGATTCCGTCGCCCGCCTGAGCTTTGTGGAGGGCAAAACGTTCATCCAACGGGCGTCGGACCTCGGCTTCGAGGACGGCGTCCTGAATGCGCCCATCAGCGAGGGCGATCGCCTCGGCACGGCCGAAGGCCGGATGGAAGTCCATTTCGGCCGCGGCAATTATATCCGTCTCGATAACGATTCCAAGCTCGACATCCTGAACCTGCCCAAAAAGGGCGATGACATCGCCCGGATGCGCGTCTGGTCGGGCAGCATGTACCTCGTCGTGAGCAACCTGGCCAAGGAAAAAGGCATCGAGATCCATACGGCGGACTCATCCTTCTATGTCCTCGACAAGGGCATCTACAGGGTTAACGTCCGGGAGAACCGCGACACCGAGGTTCTCGTTTTCCGGGGCCTCATCGAGGCCGCCGGGGAAGGGGGTTCAACCCTGGTCAAGGCGGAGCAGAGACTCGAGGTCGCCGAGGGCCGGTTCGACGGCAAGCCGTCGGCGTTCATGGCGGTCCCCGACGACGGATTTGACCGTTTCAACACTTCGAGAAACTCCCAGCTCGGCGAGCAGTTCGCCAAGAACAACGGCAAAAGGCACCTGTCCGGCGATCTCGAGGACTATGAATCCGAACTCGACCAGAACGGCCAGTGGAGCTACCTCGCTCCCTACGGCGATGTCTGGGTGCCGTCGGGAATGGGCGAGGATTGGCGGCCCTATTACGACGGCCGCTGGACTTATCTGGGCATGAGCGGCTGGACGTGGCTCCCCTACGAGCCGTGGGGTTGGGCACCTTACCACTATGGCCGCTGGAACTGGGGGCTCGACCTCGGCTGGTACTGGATCCCGAGCTCCATGTGGGGCCCGGCGTGGGTCAACTGGTGGTGGGATGACTTCTATTTCGGCTGGGGCCCCATGAGCTATTGGGGATACCCGGGCTTTGGATTCGGCTTTAACCTCTTCGGCGGATTCTACGGCGGGTATTACGGCGGTTTCTACGGCGGGGGCTACCCCTTCTTCGGGAATTCCTTCCGTGGCGGTTTCCGAGGGATGACCGTCGTCCACCGGAACCAGCTCAGAGACCCCAATATCTCCCGCGTGGCGGTGAGAGACGCGAACACGCTGAGGAGCTTTTCCAGGATGACCCCCTCCGTCCAGGCGCCGAACGTGCGGCCGGTGGGGGCCAGGCTGACCGTCCAGCCGCTCAGCGGCAACCGGGTGATGCTCCGCAAGGGCGCGGATTCGGGCGGTCTCGTCCCCGGCCGCGGCACCGGGCTTAACTCCGCGGGCCGGTCGGCGGGTCAGGGCGCGGGCGTTAACCGGGGCCAGGGCCAGACCTCGAATTCCCCCAGCGTCAAGAAGAGCGGCGGGTCCGAGAAAGCGGCGCCCGCCAGGTCCTCCGGTTCCTCGGGATCGAAGAGTTCGGGGAGCTCCGGGGCCCGCAAGATCCGGAAAAAGGACGCCGGGTCCTCGCCGTCTTATGATATGTCCAGCGCACCCCGCGGCTCGTCCGCCTCGGTCGCCGGACCCGGCGCCCAGCAGAGCCCGGGAGCGAGGTCCATCCGGACCTATCCGTCCTCGCCGAGCGTCAGCCGCCCCCAAAATTACGGTGACGGCGGCGCCGCAAGGGCCGGATCGTTCACGAACCGGGGCGCGGGCATCCGCTCGTACGGAGGAAGGAGCGTCGGGCCGTCGAGGTCGACGCGTTCGGGAGGCTCGTCCTCCGGGCGGGTCTCGCCCCGGTCGGGGAGCTCTTCGGGCCGGTCCTCGGTCTCCCGGGGTTCTTCCTCGGGTTCGCGCTCGAGCGGGGGCGGGTCCCGAAAAAGGTAATTGACCCCTTTCCCATAGGGGGGCGCCTCTTTCGGCTGAGCCGGTTTGAAAGGGGCGTCCCCTTTTTTTATCAATCCCCTTCGCGGGATTCCACGGACGCCATTAAGAGGCCGCCCTCGGCAGCCTCTTGATGACTGCGGGGTTCAAGCCAACACGCCCCCCCGGCTGCAAATCCGTGGAACTTTAGTGCTCTTCGCTGGCCTTCTGGGCCGAGTAATAATCCAGGCACCGCAGGTGGTCGGCGTTCGTGCAAAAACGGTTGGGCTCGGTTCCGGGGAAAAAGACCTCGCGAAACGGGTAGAGGCAAATGGGGGTCGCCAGGAGGCCCGTCTTCCGGTCGATATCGACGAAAACGAGGTTGGACGGGACGTCAAAATCCTCTGGGACGACCTCTTCAGCGCCGGAGGCCGCGGCGGTTTTTTTCTTGTCCTCGATCACCCGGCTGAAAAAATCCTGCCAGATGGGCAGGGCGGCCGAGGCCCCGGTCTGCCTCTCACCGAGCGAGACCTGCTTATCGTTGCCGACCCAGACGCCCGCGCAGAGGCTGGGCGAAAAACCCACGAACCAGGCGTCCGAGTATTTGTCGGTCGTGCCGGTTTTCCCGGCCAGGGGCCAGTTGAGGATGCTGGCCGCGATGCCCGTTCCTTCCTTGACCACGCCCTGCATGAGATAGGTCATGACGTAGGCCGTCTGGGGCGAAAGGACTTCCTCCGACTCCGGCCGGGTTTCCTCGAGGACGTTACCGTCCTTGTCTTCGATCCTGGCGATGAAGTAGGGCTTATAGCGGAGGCCTTTCGCGGGGAACACCGAATAGCCGGAGACCAGCTCGGCCAGTGTGATCTCAAAGGCCCCCAGGCTCAAGGCCAGGTATGGGTAGACAGGCGAAGTGATGCCGAACCGCCGGCAATAGTCCACCCCGACCTGGGGAGACACGTAATACAGCAGTTTGGCCGTGACGACGTTCCGTGATTCTTCGAGGCCGAGGCGGACCGTCACGGCCCCCTTGTACTGGCGGTCGTAATTCCGGGGGGACCATGGTTCTCCGTTCCATGGATCGATGAAGGTCGTGGGCTCATCGACGATCACGCTGGCCGGAGTGAAGCCGTTCTCGATAGCGGCCGTATAGAGGAAAGGCTTGATGGCCGACCCCGTTTGGCGCGGCGCCTGGGTCGCCCGGTTGAACTGGCTCCCCCGGAACGAATAGCCGCCGACCATGGCCTTAATTTGGCCGCTCTGGGGTTCGATGGCCAGGAAGCCGCCGTTCCGGATGGGATTCTGGTCGAGGGAGACCTGGGCCTCTTTGTCCGTGTCGTCGACGGCGTTGATTTTCACCTGGACCACATCGCCACGCCTGACAAGCGCGTTCAGGGCCGTCGCCTTGGTCCAGGCGATGTCCTTGTTCGTCATCTTGCCCGTAAAGTTCTTCACGCGGACCGTCGCGTCCGTCCGGCCGGAGGAGAGAACAATGGCGTCGTAGACCTCCTGCGGCTCGAGCGCCTGATTCCCCCAGCTTTTGAGCCACTGGACCTCGAGCTCGCTCTGCGGCTTCTCGACGAGATTCTTTTTGATTTCGGGGGCGGCCGTGAGCAGGCTGACTTTGTCCGCGCGCCAGCCGTTTTTCTGGTTCTCGATGTCCCGGAGGCCCTTCCGCAGGGCCGATTCGGCGTATTTTTGAAGCGTGGGGTCGAGCGTTGTGTAAACGCGGAGGCCGCCGGTCTTCAGGGCCTCGGCCCCGTAATTTTTTTCGACATACTTGCGGACTTCTTCGAAGAAATAGGCCCCGAATTCTCCGCCCGTTTTCCTGGGGGGCAGGACCTTCATGGGCGCCTTTTTTGCTTCCTCGGCCCGCTCTTTGCTGATGTACCCCTCTTCGGCCAGCCGGTTGAGGACATGGTTGCGGCGGGCTAGGGTGAGCTTGGGGTTGGTGTACGGGGAATAGCGGCCGGGCGCCTGAAAGATCCCGGCGATCAGGGCGGCCTCCTCAAGCTCCAGGTCCATGACGTTCTTGCCGAAGAAAAGATCGGCCGCCGACCCCACGCCGTACCCGCCGTCCCCGAGGAAAAAGGAATTGCAGTAGAGTTCGAGGATCCTCCGCTTGGAGTACTGTTTCTCGATCTCGCGGGCCAGGAACGCCTCCTTGAGTTTCCGCCGCAGGCTCACGTCCCGGTGAAGGAACAGGTCCCGGGCCAACTGCTGGGTGATCGTACTCGCGCCCTGGGGACGCTGGCCCCGCAGGATCCTCGGGACGTCATCCTTGATGGCCCGGAGAATCCCCCGATAATCGACGCCCGAGTGGCTGAAATACCGGTTGTCCTCGGTGGCGACGATGGCCTTGATCAGGATGTCGGGCATCTGTTCGTAGGGGACTTCGATCCGTCGCTGCTCGGCGAACTCCTTGATGGCCTCTCCGGAGGCCGCATAGACGGTCGTGATGAGTTTGGGCTTCATGCTCTCGAGCTCGGTGATTGAGGGGAGGTCGTCTTTGATGGCGATATAGGCGCCGAAGAGCGCCCCCAGCGCGGCGGCGGTCCCGGCGATCGCCAGGATGAGGAGCGCCCGGAGAAAGTCGCGCCGGCGAAATTTCCGGATGGTGATCTTGAGGGACGTGATGGCCATGGATATCAGATGTCAATCATAGCAAATCAGGCGGCAAAAGACAAAAACGGGTTATTTTGGTGACACACAACTAATTACCGAAATAGGCGGAAACCCCTATTCAGCGCGTGGAGCGGTTTTTAGCCTTATCTGGCCCATCGTATGGGTGGTCAGACAGGGAAGCTAATTCGGTAATTAGTTGTGTGTCACCGAATTAAGGGCGCGGGAGGAGAGTCGCGACTCGCGTCCAAATGGCCCGGCCGACCGACAGCCGGTCGCCGCGGCCGTCCAGGTGAAGGATGCCGGGACCCCGGAAGCTCTGGAAAATCTGCCCGACCCTGGCCAGATAGTCCTCCCGCTCGAAGAGCTCGTCCCGGGTTTTCCGGCCCGCGATCCGCGCCAGCCCCTCCCCGGCCGCGACATCGAGGATGATGACGAGGTCGGGCTTCAGGGCAAAGGCTTCGTTCATCCGGCGGATGCGCCGGGGATCGATCCCCTTGGCCCCCTGGTAGGCGATGGTCGAGAAATAGTACCTGTCGAGCACGACGACCTTTCCTTTCCCCAGGGCCGGCTTCAGGTTCTTTTCGATGTTTTCCCGGCGGTCTTTGACGAAGAGATCGAGCTCTTCCGACGGGGTCAGAGAATCCGCCCTGGCCGCCTTCCGTTTGATCTCTCGGCCCCATTTCCCCCTGGTCGGCTCCCGGAAAAAGACGGCCTCCCATCCCCGGGAGCGGAGCCGCCTCAGAAGAGACCTGGCCTGCGTGGTTTTTCCGGACCCGTCGATCCCTTCGAGGACGATGAGGAGACCGTGGCCAAGCTTCATGGACGTTCCGGCTCATATTAACCTCAACCCCGGGGAAACGCAACTTTCTCCATGCCCGCGGAGTTAAGAGGAGTCTGCGAACGGGATTGAATTTCCAGGGTGGATATGATATTTTAGAATCTCTCGTCCCGGAGGTACAATATGAAAAAATACGTCTGGATTGCTTTATCCAGCTTCTTCCTGGGCCTGCTCGTCGCGGGATACGTTTTCGTCTATCTCCCCGAGAAGAACGCCCAAAGCGCCGGCCCGTTCGAAAAAGCGCCGTCCGCGGGCCCGGCGACCGCCCTGTTCGCGTCGCCCTCCCCCGAGGTCAAGGCGAACCTCGACTTCGTGACCATCTCGGAGAAGGTCGGCCCGGCGGTCGTCAAGATCGAGGCGATGCGCAGGGAAAAGATGAGCGCGTTCGGGATGGACGAGGGCGACCCCTTCCAGGACTTCTGGGACCGGTTCTTCGGTCAGCCGCGTCCCCGGCAGCAGCAGGAACAGCCCGTGACCGCCCAGGGAACCGGCTTTTTCATCAGCTCCGACGGCTACATCCTGACGAACAATCATATCGTCGAGAAGGCCGAGAAACTGACCGTCAACACGGTCCAGGGCAAGGAATACGCGGCCAAGGTCATTGGCGCCGACTCCGTGACCGACATCGCCCTCATCAAGGTCGAGGCCAAGGACACGCCCTTCGCCGAGCTGGGGGATTCGGCCCAAATGAAGGTCGGAGAATGGGTCCTGGCCATCGGGAACCCCTACGGCCTTGACCACACGGTGACCGCCGGAATCGTCAGCGCCAAAGGCCGGGATCTCGGCGATTCCTCGACCTACCAGGACTTCATCCAGACCGACGCCGCCATCAACCGCGGCAACTCCGGCGGCCCTCTCATCAACATGAAGGGGGAGGTCATCGGCATCACCTCGAACATCTTCACGCCGACCGGCGGGAATATCGGAATCGGCTTCGCCATCCCCTCCAACATGGCCAAAAAGGTCGTCGTCCAGCTCAAGGAAAAGGGGCGGGTGACCCGGGGAAAGCTCGGCGTTCAAGTCCAGGACATCTCCGACGGGATGATGAAACAGCTCAAGCTCAAATCGAAAACGGGGGCCATCATCGCCACCGTCGACCCCGACTCTCCGGCTGAGAAGGCGAAGCTTAGGCAGTACGACGTCGTCACCGAGATCAACGGCGAGCCCGTCAAAGACCGGACCGACCTCCGCAACAAGATCGCGGACATCGAGCCCGGCAAGAAGGCCGTCCTGAAAATCATCCGGGACGGCCAGGAGACGACGGCCACCGCGACGGTCGAGGACCGGGAAGCGACACCGGAGAAGGGCCAGGTCGCTGCCCCGGACAAGAATATCGGGCTTTCCCTCCAGCCCTTGACTCCGGGCCTGGCCCGCCGTTACGGCCTCCGGACAACGGAAGGGCTCCTGATCACGGAAGTCGAGCCCCTCAGCGAGGCGGCCCGGAAGAACCTCGAGCCCGGCATGATCATCCTCGAGGTCAACCGCATCAAGGTCACCACGGTCCGGCAGTTCGACGACATCCTGAAAAAAGCCGGCCCGGACGACGAGCTCATCCTCCTCGTGAGGTACGAAGCCGAGAACAGGGCTCAGGACACGATCTTCACCCTCAAGGTCCGGTGATGAGGTTCAGCAAGCTGCACTCGCTCGGCAACGACTTTCTGGTCATCTGCCCGAACGAGGAACTGGACATGACCCGGATCGGGGACTTCGCCCGCCGGATATGCGAGCGACACACGGGCGTCGGCGCCGACGGCCTGCTCCTCGTCGCCCAGGACGACCCGGCCCGGAACGAAGGGAGCTTCCGGATCTTCAACGCCGACGGCACCGAGGCCGAGATCTCCGGCAACGGTCTGCGCTGCGCCATGGCCTGCCTAGTCCACCATCAGAAGGTCCAAGGCACCCGGGTCGTATTCCAGACGCCGGCCGGGAGCCGGACCTGTGAGGTCATCGAGGTCAAGGGGACGCTCTACGAGATCAGGAACGATATGGGCATGCCGCGACTGCGCTCCTCCGATATCCCGTTCGATGACGGCCAGTCCCTGGAACGCGTCATCGACTATCCCATGCCCATCAACCAGAAAGTCTACGACATCACCTGCCTGTCGGTGGGCAATCCGCACTGCGACATCTTCGTCGACCGTTTCCCGGCCCGGATCGAGTGGCACCAGATCGGCCGGGAGATCGAGTCTCATCCTTTTTTCCCCAACCGGACGAACGTCGAGTTCATCCGCGTCCTCAACCGCGGCGAGATCGACGTCCTCTTCTGGGAGCGGGGGGTCGGCGAAACGCTGTCCTCGGGCAGCGGCTCGTCCGCCGCGGCCGTCGCGGCCATCCTCAAGGGCCTGACGGACCGGAAAGTCAAGGTCTGGACCAGCATGGGAGCCCTCACCGTGGAGTGGCCGCCCGACGATCAGGTCTACCAGACCGGACCGGCGGAGATCGTCTTCGAAGGGGAATATCCAGCTATTTAAGGGTAGAGCAGGGCTTCGGGAATAGCCTCCACTCCAGAGCACGGTTCTTAACGCCCGAGAATCACGCCCTTCTCGGCGTCAAAACAACTCGCTTGGCGTACGCTACGCCAAGCTCAGACAAGTTTTGTCGGTTGCCCCTGCAACTTCCCTCGAAGGACGCAATTCTCGGGCTAAACCGCGCATGACGTTTCGGCCATATCCCGAAGCCCTGCTCTACCTAAAGTGTTCATACCCCCTAATTGGCAACGGCTTTAGCTTGCCGGCGGGATCGAGGGCAAAAATGGTCTTCCCGGCGGTGACGCGGCCGATGGGCGTGATCGGGAACCGCCGCGCGAGCCGGAGGAGGCGCGGAACGTTTCGCGGCCGGACCGTGAAGAGGAGCTCGAAATCCTCTCCCCCGTTGAGCGCCAGAGGCAGGGGTTGCTTCCGGAAGCGGCGTAGCGCCTCAGAGATCGGGATCCGGGCGGTTTCTATCACGGCCCCCACCCCGCTTTCCTCGCAAATGTGCGCCAGGTCGACGGAAAGGCCGTCCGAGACGTCGATCATGGCCGAGGCGAGCTTCCGGCGGGCCAGAATGGCGCCCAGCTCGAGCCGGGGCTCGGGATCGAGGAAGGCCTTGAGAAGCCGGCCCGCGGTCCTATCCCGTCCGGGGCGAAAGCCCTTTTCCAAAAGCCGGAGGCCCTGCGCCGCGTCGCCGAGCGTTCCAGAAACGAAGATCCAATCCCCGGGCTTCGCACCGCTTCTCGGCACGAACGACTCCGCCCCTCCCGTGACCGTCACGGAGATGAGGATCCGGCGGGCCCGGGAGATGTCCCCTCCGATGAGGACGACCCCCGCGCGGCGGGCGGCTTCCCGGAATCCGGCCAGGAAATCCGTGAGCCACGCCGCCTCGAGCTTCCCGGGCAAGGCCAGGCCCAGGACGGCGTGGAGGGGCCGTCCACCCATGGCCGCGACGTCGCTCAAGTTGACGTTGAGGGATTTCCGGCCGAGGAGCCGGGGCGGATAAAGCGTCCGGCGGAAATCCACGTCCTCGACCAGGAGGTCGTTGGTGATCAGCAGTTTTCCCGGGGCGCGCACGACGGCCGCGTCATCGCCGATGCCGAGAATGACGTCGGACCGCCGCCGGGTCGACAGGCTCCGGATCCCGGAGATGATGCCGCGTTCGCCGAGGTCCTTCAGCCGCATGAGCGGACCGCCGAGTTATTTCCTTTTCCGGACGGCTTTCTTAATGACGGATTTTTCCAGGGCGTGATAGAGGACTTCCTTGACGTCCTCGACAAAGATGAATTCCATGTCGCGGAGGACTTTCTTCGGGATCTCGATCAGGTCCTTCTGGTTGGCCGCCGGCATGATCATCTTCCTGACCCCCGCCCGCTGGGCCGCCAGGACCTTCTCCTTGACGCCGCCCACTGGCAGGACGTTCCCGCGCAGGGTGATCTCGCCCGTCATGGCGACGTCCCAGCGGACCTTGGTGTTCGTGCAGACGGAGATGAAGGAGGTGGCAATGGTCACGCCGGCCGAAGGCCCGTCCTTGGGAATCGCGCCCTCCGGGATGTGGATGTGAAAATCGTTCAGGTAAAACATCCGGCTGTCGATGCCGAAGTCGGAGGCGTGGGCCCGGGCGTAGCTCAGGGCCGCCTGGGCCGACTCCTTCATGACCTCGCCGAGGGAGCCGGTCAGGGAGAGGTTCCCCTTGCCCTGCATCTTGGTGGCCTCGACAAACAGGATCTCGCCGCCCGTCGCCGTCCAGGCGACGCCCGTGGCGATGCCGACCTGGTCCTTGTGGAGGAGCTGGTCCTTGAAGATCTTCGGCGGCCCGAGGTAAGTTTCGATGTTCTGGGACGTGATGAGGGTCCGTCCCTTCTTGCCCTCGGCCACCTTCCGGACGACCTTGCGGCAGACCGAGGCGATCTCACGCTCGAGGTTCCGGACGCCGGCCTCCCGCGTGTAAAGCGAGATGATCTTCTTGAGCGCCCCGTCCGAGATACGGATGAGCTTATCGCTCAGGGCGTTCTCGGCGACCTGCTTGGGGATCAGGTGCCGGACCGCGATCCGAAGTTTCTCCTCCTCGGTGTAGCCGGGGAGCTCCAGGACCTCCATCCGGTCCCGGAAGGCCGGCTGGATGGGATCGAGGAGGTTGGCCGTCGTGATGAACAGGACCTTGGACAGGTCGTAGGGCACACCGAGATAATGGTCGCGGAACTGGTTGTTCTGCTCCGGGTCCAGGACCTCGAGCAGGGCCGATGACGGGTCGCCGCGAAAGTCCGAGCCGATCTTGTCCACCTCGTCCATCATGAAGACGGGGTTGTTGGACCCCGCGCGCCGGACGCCCTGGATTATGCGTCCGGGCATGGCCCCGACATACGTCCGGCGGTGGCCCCGGATCTCCGCCTCGTCGTGGATGCCGCCGAGGGAGATGCGGACGAATTTCCGGCCTAGGGCCCGGGCGATGGACCGCCCCAGGGAGGTTTTGCCGACGCCGGGAGGCCCGACGAAGCAGAGGATGGGCCCCTTGATCGTCTTGGAGAGCTTGCGGACACCCAGGTATTCGAGGATCCTCTCCTTGACTTTCTGAAGCCCGTAGTGGTCGTCGTCGAGGATTTTCTTGGCCTTGTGGAGGTCGAGGTTGTCGACGGTCCCCTTGTTCCATGGCAGGGAGAACATCCAGTCCAGGTAGTTCCGGACGACGGCCGTTTCCGCCGACTCGGGATGCATCTGGGCCAGGCGGCTGATCTGCTTGTCGAGCTCTTCCTTGACCTCGTCGGCGACCTTGATCTTGCGGAGCTTGTCCTGGTAGGCCTTGAGCTCTTCCTGGATCTCGGTGCCCTCGCCGAGCTCCTTCTGGATGGCTTTCATTTGCTGGCGCAGGAAATACTGCTTCTGGAGCTTATCCATCTCGCCTTTGGCCTCGGTCGAGATTTTGGACTGGACGTCCAGGAGCTCGAGCTCCCGCGTCAGGAACTCGTAGACGCGCTTCAGGCGCTGGAGGGGGTCGAGGATCTCCAGGATGTCCTGGGCCTCCTGGACTTTGAGCTCGAGGTTGCTCGCGGTGAGGTCCGCCAGGCGGCCTGGTTCGTCGACATTGGAGGCGATGATGAGGACCTCGGGAGGGACGCTCTTCCCGAGGGAGGTGGCGCGCTCGAGGCCCGACCGGACGTTCCGGATCATGGCCTCGCTCTCCAGGGACTTCTCGACCTTGTCGGTTTCATTGACGACCGCGACCTCGGCGTTGATGAATGTGCCGTCCTCCTCGAAGGACTCGACCCGGGCCCGGACCAGGCCCTGGGCCAGGATCCGGACGCGGCCGTCCGGGAGCTTGAGCATGCGCATGATCAGGGCGACCGTACCCGTGTCGTAAACGTCCTCCCGCTTGGGCTCTTCGACCTCGACGTCCTTCTGGGTCAGGAGGAGGATCATGCGGTTTGTCGAGAGCGACTGGTCGATCGCGTTCTTCGATTTCTCCCGCCCGACGAACAGGGGGGCGATCATGTAGGGGAAGATCACGGTGTCCCGCAGGAGCAGCACGGGAAGCTTGGTCGGAATGTGCAGCTTCTGGCTCTGCTCCTCGAGAAGCCCTTCGAAGGGCTCGCCGTTCTTATTGTCCAGTTGGGCCATGAGAGTTCTCCATTCCTATCCCGCGTGCTTGCGGCTCTTGATGTCCACGTCGCGCGTCTTTTTCGCCGGCTTGCGGAGGACGACGGTCAGGATCCCGTTTTCGAGGGAAGCGTACGTCTTCTCCGGGTCGACGGCGCAGGGCATCACGACGTCCCGCCGGAAGGCGCCGAACTCGCGCTCCAGCCTGATGTACCGGGCCCCCCGGTCGTTGACGTCCTCCCTTTTGAGGCCGGCGACCTCCATCCGGCTCGCGTAGAGGAGGATTTTGATGTCCTTCTCGTGGACGCCGGGCAGCTCCATCTCGACGATAATCTCCGCCTCTTTTTCGTAGATGTCCACGGCCGGCAGGGTCAGCTCGCCGAGACCCGGCAGGGGCCGGCGCTCGGGCGGGGCGGCGTTCTCCGTCCTCCGGACCTCGGTTTCCATCTTCCGGCTGCGGGAAACGGGCTTGATGCGGCGGACCATCGGAGGGACCGGGGCTATTTTTCCTTCATGAGGTTCTCGAGTTCCTGCTTGAACTCGGCGACGTCCTTGAACTCGCGGTAGACGGAGGCGAACCTCACGTAGGCGACCTTGTCCATGGCCTTGAGCCTGTCCATGACGAGCTGGCCGATCTCGGAGACGCCGATCTCCTTGTCCGGCCGCTCCTGGAGGAGGGATTCGATCTCCTCCACGATCTCCTCGAGCTGGCTGATCTGAATGGGCCGTTTTTCGCAGGCCTTCATCATGCCCCGGAGGAGTTTCTGGCTGTCGTAGGGCTGGCGCGTGCCGTCTTTTTTCACGACCATGTAGGGGATCTCCTCGATTTTTTCGTAGGTCGTGAAGCGGCGCTTGCAGGACAAGCACTCCCGGCGCCGGCGAATGGACAGGCCTTTTTTGCTCTCCCGGGAGTCGATGACCTTGCTTTCGAGGAAGCCGCAATACGGGCATCTCATGGTTTCGCGCTCTCTCCCATCTTCTTGATCTGAAAGAGGGATAGCCCTTCTTTGCCTAATATAACATAACCCGCGGCGCATGTCATCAGGACCTGGAGGGCGTGCATGACCAGGGTCATCCCGACGGCCTTGTCGGGGTTCAGGTGAAGGAGCGAGACCATGCCGACCTTGCTGAAGTAATCGTATCCGCCAGCCATGCCGGGCGTCGGGATGGAGGCCCCGATCATGGTCATGAACACGTAGGGGACGAGCAGAAAATACGGGACGTGGACGCCGAAGGCGAACATCAGGACCCAGTAATAGAAGATGATGCCCAGCCAGACGACAAAGGACAGGAGCGTGTACATCACGAGGTTGCCGGCGGAGTGAAAAAATTTCAGGCCGTCGATGAACTCGCAGGCGAGTTCACGGACCCGGAGCCGGATCCGTTCGGGGAGCGGCTTGAGGATGAAACCGAGGACGCCGAGGGCCCTCTCTCTCATGACGCAAATGACGACGATCAGCGCGAGAAGGAGGGACGCGATCCCCAGGCCCACGATCCCCCAGAACGTCAGCCGGCTGTAGGCCTCTGGAGCGACATCGAAAAGCCCCGGGAACAGGGGCCGGGCGAGGAGAAAGAGCCCCACGAACAGGACCATCGTGAAGATGTCGAAAATGCGCTCCACGACCACGGTCCCGACGGCGAAACCCTTCCGGATGCGCTCCTTCTGAGCTAAGTAAAGCGGTTTGACCACCTCTCCAATCCGGCCGGGGAAAATGAACGTGACCGTGAAACCCACAATGTTGGCGTTGACCATGTTCGAAAATCGGACACTCTTTTTCTCGTGGACGAGGAGGTATCGCCAGCGGAGGCTGCGCGTGATGAAGTGCAGAAGCGCCAAGGGAAAAAGGAGCAGGAATAGCGGGACGTTAACGCCTTCGAGGTACCCCAGGACCTGGCTCCAACTGACGCTCCGCGCGAAAAAGTAGAAAAAAACAGCCGTCAGGGCCACGACAGCCAGGCCTTTCAGAGCTTTCTTTTTCATCCGGTTCGGTCCATCTTATCATGAAGGGAACGGGCGCTCAACCCGCGCGGAAAAGGGGTGCCGAAGCCGCCCTTCCGTATCCTCGCCTCTCCCCGCCATAATGGATAAGAGAAAAATTGCGCGTTATGGCTTGAAAATTGCCGCGAGTTTCTTTAATATAGTGGTCCCTGCTGGGAAGTCGTCCAACGGCAGGACTCATGACTCTGGATCATGCAATCAAGGTTCGAATCCTTGCTTCCCAGCCATCTGATTCCCCCTATTTTCCCCTGATAATTCAGAGATTTATGTTTATTGCCTTTTAAGCACCATTAGGCAGAATTAGGCGAGTTTAGGCACAATCTGTTACGTAGCGGTGACATGGAGGGAAAGGCTTGCCTTGCCTCCACAGCCAGTTCCTGTACTAAAATTGGCTTCCGAGAGTGGCTCAAGCCAATAGATTCGAGGGCTTGCGGAGGCAAGAATGAGCGATCATCTGAAAATCGTTATTAAACGAGAGGAACTCTATGAGCAGATATGGCAGACTCCAGCCAAACAACTGGCGAAGGAATACCGGGTCTCAGATACGAGGCTGGCGATAATCTGTAAAAAGCTAAGGGTACCAAAGCCTTCCGCAGGCTATTGGATGAAGATTAAACATGGAAAGAAAGCCCGCCGCCCTCCCCTCCCCCCGTTGAGCCCGGGAGAACGGGCCGAATTCGTGCACATCGTGGATGAGGATCGCAAGCGTACTAAAGTGATTGATCCAGCTATACAAGAACTGCTAAACAGAGTCCCTACGATAAAGGTCCCCCAACGGCTCATTGATCCGGACCCCCTCGTCAGGAATGCGAAAGCGTGGCTGGGCAGACGACCATATGTTTATTCTGAGCCCAATCGCCTTCCGCACCTCAGTCTCAACGTATACCCAACTAGTATGGGCAGAGCTATGCGTCTAATGGATGCACTAGTTAAGGGACTAAGGAGGCTTGGATACGATGTTCGGGGTGAGGACGCCTCTAACAAAGTCCAGTATTTCGAGATTCTGGGCCAAAGAATTCGATTCCAGTTTAAAGAAAAAGCAAAGCAGATCGATCATGTATTAACAAAAGAGGAGATGGCCAGGAAGAAGCAAGGAAAACCCGTCTTCACAAACAAGTACGATTTCCTTCCCACGGGACATCTTGAGCTCAACTTAGATCCGGAAATCTGGGGAGCTGTGGGATATAAAAAGAAATGGTCCGATTCCGCCAGGAAACCCCTTGAGGATCAACTCCGAGACGTCATCGTGGGGGCCGTCTCACTAGCTGGTGAGTTACGAAAGGAAGCAGAAAGGCAAAAGAAGGCAGAACAATTAGCAGCCGAGCAAAGGATGAAGAGAATCGAAGAGGAGAAGAGGCTTGCTGAAGAGGAGGCCCGCAGGAGAGCACTTGATGTTCATGTTCAGAATTGGGTTAAGAGCAAACAGTTGAGGTCATTCATCCAGGAATTCGAAGAACGCCTTATGGATGGGCCGTACACAGAACAAACAAAGCAAGAATATAGGTCCTGGATACAATGGGCGGGTGAATACGCTAGTCAATTGGATCCCATAACTGCCACGCTGGCCAAACTGGTCGACTCATCTCAGAAGGATAAGTGATCAATTGCCGTTAGAATCCGAGCCCGCAAGAACGGCTCGTTCGCAATATGGCAGCCGTAGCCCTTTGGATCCGGAGTCCAACGCTCTACCTCCTTGGACATATGGGGAAAACCCGATTTCCAGAGGGAAATGTCTTGTTTTCCTTTAAGCACCATTAGTCAGAATTAAACGCGTTTAAGCACAATCTATGACAAATCTGTGCCAAATCGACGGGGTAGAGTTTGAATCAGAGAACAGGTCAGGGCTATTGTCTATGTCCCGATCGATATGGTATAATTATAGAAAGTTCATTCAGGAAAACGGGATGTCCCCGTGAGGAGATAAAATGAAAAAAGGTTTGGTTTGGGCCTTGGGAGTCTTGTTCGTCGTCTCCGTGGCCGCCGCGCTCGCGCCGGCCGAAAAAGGCAAGATCGTGCTCAAAGCCGGCGACGAGGTTTACGCCTGTAATTGCGGCGCATCGTGTCCGTGCCAAATGATCTCTCGTAACGAAGGCAAATGCGGCTGCGGAGTGCCGATGGTCAAGGCCAAGGTCAAATCTGTCGGAAAAGGGACTGCGGTTCTTATGATCGGGGACAAGGAGCAAACCTTCAAGACCGTCGGCAAGTACGCCTGTGCGTGCCCTGCTGGCTGCACCTGCGATTCGATCAGCCAAACCCCGGCCAAGTGCACCTGCGGCGTCGACATGGTCAAGGTGGGCAAATAGGCCGCGAGCGGCAGCTCCCGCTGGGCAGCGCCGGAACCTCCGGTCGGCCGCGCGGCTGAATAGGTGGGGATGATTTCCGGCCCCCACTATGTAGCATGATTCTTATATACTTTCCGGGCGTGGGCAGGCGTTCCTGCTTGCTGGGAGGGGGGGAACCCAGGATGGGCGGTCCCTTCCCCCTGAAGATTATCAAAAGGAGGACAAATGAAAAGGACAATCATCACGGGACTCCTGGCGGTGTCCGTCCTGGCATTGGCCGTCTTCGCTCCGGCGCAGCCGATGGTGCAGGGTGGGAAAAGCGGTATGATGCCCATCTCAAAGTCGGCCGTGGAGCTTCGCACGGCCATAAGGAAGCTCTGGGAGGACCACATCACCTGGACGAGGAACTACATCGTCAGCGCCCTGGCCGGCTCCGAGGATGTCGGCGCGGTCGCCAAGCGGCTCCTGGCCAACCAGGACGACATCGGAAACGCCGTCAAGCCGTTCTACGGCGAGGAAGCCGGGAATAAGCTGGCCGCGCTCCTGCGCGACCATATCCTCATCGCCACCGAAGTCGTCAAGGCCGCCAAGATGGGGAACTCCATGGATCTGACCGCAGCCCAGAAGAAATGGACTGGGAACGCCGACGACATCGCCGCCTTCCTGAGCGGCGCCAATCCGCACTGGCCCAAACCTGCTCTCACCGACATGCTCCACAAGCATCTAGATTATACGACCGACGAGGTCGTCTCCAGGCTCAAGAAGGAGTGGACGGCCGACATCGAGGCCTACGACAAGGGACATCTTCACATGCTGATGTTCGCGGATATGCTGACCGAAGGCATCGTGAAACAGTTCCCCGCCAAGTTCAAGGAGTGAGGCCGGAGGGGCACGCCGTCCCGGGGACCGCGGGGCTTCCCAGGACCCCCTCAGAATCAGCGAGTCAAATGAAGTGCCCCCTGCCCTGACTCGAACAGGCGACAAACGGATTAGGAATGACCTATGGGAATCGGCATCTTCCAGGGGAAAATCGGATTTCCCCCATATGAACGACGTTTTCCTCTTAAGCACCTTTAATCAGAATTAGGCGGGTTTAAGCATTTTTTGTGACATATATGTGATATATAGCGTGGTATGCCTTCCGCATGTGGAAGGCGATCTTAACCTCCTTGAACCGATTCTTCTTCATCCTCCGCTCCTTCCCGGACGCCGATTCTAGCGTAAAAATCT